>ERZ795054.3052-NODE-3052-length-13531-cov-6.803577_pt1 | contig 13531 bp, 12 predicted proteins | sample MGYA00375138_ERZ795054 | MGnify/ENA primary metagenome ERZ795054 (study PRJEB30183, sample SAMN05720215) | anaerobic digester metagenome | isolation source: active sludge of municipal wastewater-treating anaerobic digesters | place: USA | collected 2014-12-23 ...
GTCGGTGCGAGAACACTTCAGCCAGCCAGAACGAGCCCTTCCCATAAGTTTCCTCTCTGATAAGACCGATCAGGAAGTATCCGGCCGTTTCTGATATTCTTTGATATTTTTTCCAGGACCTGGTTCATATCCTCACAAAACCTTACCCTCAGATGCACCGTTTCCGGTCGAAATGAAATTCAAACTGCACCAAAAAAATTCCGTGATTGGTGCGATAGCGGAAATAATTAAGAGCTCACCCTTCCATTTCCTACTATACACGACGAGGGGCTGTGGTGCATGCACGGGGGATATGAGCAGGCATATCGTGAAGCAGTTAATGATCCGGAAACTTTCTGGAGCAGGGCAGCAAAAGACGTACCCTGGTACCATAACTATGAACGGGTATTGAATGCGGACAATCCGCCGTTTTACCGCTGGTTCGAAGGGGGTGCCGTCAATTCGTGCTACGCAGCCCTAGATTTCCATTGTGAAACCGGGGGAGGGGACAGGATTGCACTGATCTATGATAGTCCGGTCACTGACACCCGGAAAAAATATACCTACCGGGAACTCCGGGATCTGGCTGCACGGTGTGCCGGGGGACTCAGCGGGCTGGGTGTTGAAAAGGGTGATCGTGTGGTGATCTATATGCCCATGATCCCGGAAGCCGTTATTGCCATGCTTGCCTGCGCCAGGATAGGCGCTATCCATTCCGTGGTCTTTGGAGGATTTGCCGCGCGGGAACTAGCTACCCGCATTGAGGATGCAAAACCCCGTGTCATCATCTCTGCATCGTGCGGGATCGAAGTAACCCGCATCATCGGTTATAAGCCCCTCCTTGACGGTGCACTTGAATTGTGCGACCATAAACCGTCCGCATGCGTAATAGTGCAGCGGCCGCAGTGTCCCATCAGACTCCATCACGGCCGTGATTTGCCGTGGGACACGTTCATGGACGCAGAACCTGTCCCATGTGTGCCGGTGGCATCTGTCGATCCACTCTATCTGCTTTACACTTCCGGGACAACAGGAAAACCCAAAGGTGTCCTGAGGGACAATGGCGGCCATCTTGTTGCCCTGAACTGGAGCATGAAGAACATCTACGGCATGAAACCCGGGGAGGTCTTCTGGGCTGCATCTGATATCGGGTGGGTAGTCGGGCATTCTTATATTGTCTATGGTCCTCTCTTCTACGGCTGCACGAGCATCCTGTATGAGGGGAAATCCGTTGGCACTCCCGATCCTGGTGCCTTCTGGCGGGTGATCGCCGAACATAACGTATCTGTCCTCTTCTGCGCACCAACGGCATTCCGGGCAATACGGAAGGAAGACCCTGGAGGGGAATATATCAAAAAGTACAATCTTTCCGGGTTCCGGATGCTCTTTCTCGCCGGTGAACGCTGTGACCCCGATACCCTGCACTGGGCTGAGGCGCAGCTGCACGTGCCCGTGATCGACCACTGGTGGCAGACCGAGACCGGCTGGGCGATAGGTGCGAACTGTGCCGGGCTGGAACTGTTGCCGGTCAGGCCGGGCTCCTGCACAAAGCCGGTTCCGGGTTACGATGTGCGGGTGCTTGATGCTTCGGGCAAACCGGTTGTCCCGGGAGAGACCGGAAATATCGTGGTAAAACTTCCGTTGCCTCCCGGGTGTTTTACCACGCTCTATAACAATGATGCCGATTACGTGAAGACCTATTTCTCTGCATACCCGGGATATTATCTCACGTCTGATGCCGGGTTTATTGATAACGAAGGGTATCTTTCGATTATGGGGAGAACGGACGATATCATCAACATCGCGGGCCACCGGTTATCAACCGGTGCAATGGAAGAAGTGCTCTCATCCCATCCTGACGTTGCCGAATGTGCTGTTGCCGGTGTCCATGATCCGGTGAAAGGGGAGGTTCCTCTCGGACTCGTGGTGCTGAAAGCAGGTGTAGAAAAAAAACAGGAAGACATTGCACCGGAACTTATCCGCCTGGTCAGGCAGAAGATCGGACCTATTGCTTCGTTCAGGGCAGCGGCTTTAGTCAAACGACTTCCAAAAACCCGGTCCGGCAAGATCCTTCGGGGCACTATCAAGAAGATTGCAGATGGTGCAGTCTACACGGTCCCGGCCACCATCGATGACCCGGTCATCCTTGATGAGATTGCAGAAACACTGCACGGTTTGGGATACCCGAAGCGCTGAAAAAACAATCGGGAACAAACAACGGTAAAATTCATGTACAACTCCGCCAGGGCCTCACCGTAAGGAGTCTGTGGTGTCCAGGCTCCGGTCATCCCAACGGTCTTTGAAACGCTTACGTTCTCTATCATCAATAGCAGATCCTATCAAAGGCAGCCCAAAGCATTGAGAAAAGGGTGATCCGTGCTGTATGGAGGGAGCTGGTTCCTGACACTATCTCACCCCCTTGCGATAGCCCCCACCCGATGCGGCGCCTCGTCGGGCCGGATAGCGGGCAGGTGGTTGAATACGGACGATCAAATCCATTACCCCTGGAATCGGGTTTTATTTTTTTTAGGGATGGTCTCATTTTTTTCCTCCAACCCAAAATCGAAATTATGAAGTGAAATCTGCCTGACATGGAGCTCCAAGATTTTTAATCAAAAAAAGTATTCCACGCACATTGAGACAATGATGACATTCTTGGGGCTTCGCCCCGCCGCTATGGCGCCCCGGTTCCGATTACACAGTATCCCCAAATCGACGTCCGGGGATGCAGGAGGAATCACCTGTGCCATGAGCCCCCGATGGGGGCAGGGATGGCAAAAAGGAGGCCGATCATGGGGAGAAAATGAGTTTTTCTTCAGAGCTATGACCTGAACTTTAATTCATTTTTTTTATTATCCTTCTTATGTTAACAAGAGATATTCAGACACAGGAAACGACTTTGTATCCTGTTTTTTAAAAAGAATGTTTTTATTCCGGTGGGGGAAATCCTGATACATGGGCATGAGGTGGAATTCATGGGACTCTTTGATGATTTGGGAACAGCACTGAAAAAAGTAGAAGAAGAGGTAAAAAAATCCAATCTCGACAAGCACCTCAAAGATGTTGAGCAGGGTTTTAATAAGGCCGGTAAGGATATATCCTCGGAGATTGGAAAAACCAGGATACCTGACAAGCCGGTAACATCGGTACCGCCCGTTCCTGTTTCGGGAGATCCCTCAAAGGGACGGATGATTTCCCGTTCATCTCACAAAGGCTATGCAAAGATCGTGGCATGGATGAAGCGGAACTACCGGGATCAGATTTCCGGCTCTGGAACCAACTTCCGGCAGGGCCTTGAGCTCGAACAGCTCACCGCGGAAGCCTGCTCGGGTCTCTCAGCAAAGGCAAAAAAAGGTTTCATGGACTACCTTAAAAAACAGAACTATGAGCCGCTCCTGAAATAATCCCTCATGACCGATCCCTGCCGCCTTTTTTACCAGCACCATCTCCCGGACCTTTCAGCTATCACCGACCTCTCTCACCGTCATTTCCGCATCCTGCTCCCCAAGGGTACGTTTCTCAAGCTGCAACACCGGATCCGGTCTGAGGAAGAACTCCGGCGCTGGCTGGTCCGGTACCGGCCATCTGATGTCTACTACTCGACAAGCTGCTGGCTGGTGCCCGAAAACCTCGGGAGGCGGGAACGGACACCTCTCTCAGATAACATCTTCCTCTCCTCGGATATTGTCTTTGATATCGACCGGTCGCCGTTCTCAACGGAAAACCTTGAACTGGCACGGGAGGAGACCATAAGACTGCTCAACTTCTGCGATGACAACCACCTTCCTGTGAAATATATCGCGTTCTCAGGAAGCAAGGGTTTCCACGTTATCTGTGAGGATAGTCACCATTATACTGACACGAATCCGCTCCGGCGCGAAGACATGGCAAAGGCAGCAAGAAAAGAGATCATTGCAGGGCTGCAATCTGAAGGTATTGTGACAGATTCGAAAATAACGACCGATACCCGGAGGATCATCCGGGTACCGGGAACCATCAACTCAAAGACAGGTTATGTCTGCATGATCCTCACCCGTGAGCAGCTTGCAGAACCCGTAAGCGCAATTCTTAAATATATTCTACGGGTTACTATTGGTACCCCACTGATCCCCGCATGGGGAGATGACTGCCCCTTCGGCATCCGTAGCTTATTCAGGCTTTGTCACCGTTTCGGGGTAAGGTCAAAGCCAGCACCTCGTTTTTCCTATGCTACGTTCCTTCTCAGCTCCGTTCCCGGAACCCCCCTTCAGGTACCCCTTTTCATCTTCCCCCCCTGCGATCGTATTGAGCGGATTGAGTCCCTTCTCACTACATTACAGAATCAGTACAGGCTCTCGGATATCTACCTGTACCGCTCCGACAACGGGATCTCCGCCATCTGCCTCCGTACCTTCCCGCTCCGGAGGATCGAGAAGATCATCAGAGCATCCGGTTCAACGAATTACCGGACAATCGTAAAATACAAGCAGCTCTTCTTCCGGATCGGTTCTGTGCGAAACGGGAACCAGGAACTCATCAGCGGACCCCCGGAGTTTCTTAAGACCCTTGTCGCTTCGGAAGCAAACAATACCCACTTCGTCAGCATGCCCCATTACCTTTTCCTGAAAGACTTTGTTCCAGGACTCCGTGATTATCCCCGGATGCACGGGAAGGGGAACGTCATTCTGACCCACACTGTCAACGAGGAGTAGGGGCAGGAAATAAACCGGTGGTTTGAAATAACTGGCATGGCAATAAAAATAACGCGATGCGTCCCTACGTTGTGGTCAATGTTGCCATGAGTGCTGACGGTAAAATCTCGACCAGGGAGCGACGGCAGGTTAAAATATCCGGGAGTCAGGACTTTGCACGGGTGGACCGGCTCAAGGCAGGAAGCGATGCGGTCGTGGTCGGCATCGGCACGGTCCTCGCCGATGATCCATCTCTGACGGTCAAGGGGGAGGAATGCCGCCAGTACCGTAAGAACCGTGGTCTTTGTGAGCACCCGGTACGAATTGTCGTGGACAGCAGGGCGCGGATACCGCTCACGGCATCCATCCTTCACAAGGGCAGCGGACTCCGGATCATTGCAGTATCAGAAAAGGCGGACCCGAAGAAAGTTGCAGACCTGAAGAATTCTGCGACCGTCATTGTTGCAGGCGATGATACTGTAAACCTTGCTGCCCTGATGGACGAACTCGGGAAGATGAGTATACAGCGGGTCATGGTTGAGGGTGGCGGGGAACTGATCGCCGGCATGATCCAGGCTGGGCTGGTGGATGAGATCTACACCTATATCGGGAACCTTGTTATCGGTGGCAGGGATGCCCCCACGTTTGTCGACGGGGAAGGTTTCCTGACCTTGGATGAATTCCCCCGTCTCACCCTGATAGAGGAAACGAGGATTGAAAGCGGCATCCTCCTGCACTGGAAAGTTGAACGGTCAAAACACTCAGAAAAAAACTCATAGAAAAATTCAGAGGCTCTTATACACCATCTGCCGGTCAATGACCTTGTAGGTCTCACCCGATACCATCGTTACCATGACCTCGACGCGGTCTGTCCCGCTGGTTCCACTGATCTCAATCGTGTCGCCCATTTTGGGCTTGGTAATACCATCCGTCAGAATGGTCCCGTCCGGGTGCGTCACACGGACATCCATCCGCGACACGAACACGATGCCTTTCCCGCCGTCAAAATGTGTGATGATGGTTGACGAGTACATGCCGGCTTTTTCCACGGTTATCGAGAGCGGCCATTGCGGGGGCAATGTATCGACAGGTCCGGGTATGGTGGAAGCCCTGGTTGTCGGCACCGGGGTCGGGAGTGTTGTTGGTTCCTGTGTAGGGACCGGCGTCAGAGTCGGGGTGACAACCGGCTGATCCGGTGATGAGCAACCGGCAACAATAAGCAGCATGGCAAGCACGAGGGCGAGAGAGAATAGTATCCGGTAATCCATGAAGGAAATCGTTCATTTGAGTATTTGAGAATTTTGCTTTGGAAAAAAAATTAAGAAACAGAGTTCTGCGTTTACCAATTCAGAACATCCTGCCAAAAAAAATCCTTGGTTCCTTCTCAATATAATGAAAAGGTACTATGCCATTTAACATTGAAATCGAAAACAGATTTACGGAGTGAAAATTGGCAAAAATTGCATGTCCAAAATGGAATGCAAAAAAGTGAATTTCCTGGGGCCGGAATACACTGACGCTCCCGGGGCTTCGCCCCGCCGCTATGGCGCCCCGGTTGCGATAGTGCTGTATTACCGGTATCGGGATTTTGGGTAATTCAGAGGTATCGCATGCGCCATGAGCCCCCAATAGGGACCGGGATTGCAAAAAGGGGGACGGTGGATTGTTAGAGATGCTTGGGTGCTAAACTGGTAGTTTACCCTGACGAAAAAACCCGGATATCCCGTGCGGACTCATTGCTGAACTCCTCTGTGTTGACGAATCCTGCCGGACCGCCATCCCGCATACACCTCCCTCCAGGAACATCAGTCTTCCCCTGCAGCATCAGCGTACTTGTTGGTTTTCTCCAGGAACCATTTTTTTTAATCAGAATCATTTGGTTCCATTCATCCCAACACCTATCACCCGGAAGTTCCAACCCTCAATCACGTACATTGCAGTTATTGTGCTTGCAGCAGTCTTCCTGCTGATCGCGGTACGGCAGGTAGGCAGGTTCACCATCCGGATCTGGCAGATCATGCTCGGAGGAGCTCTTGTCGTCCTGTTGACCGGCGGGATCGCGCCGCTGGACGCGCTCCGGGCTATCAACATTGACGTGATGGTCTTCCTGTTCGGTATGTTCATTGTCGGTGAGGCCATGACAGACAGCGGGTACCTTTCCTGCGTAGCCAGGGGCCTTTTCTCGCAGGCAAAGAACCCTGACCAGGTCTTGCTCCTCATCTTCTTCGGCATGGGGATCCTCGCTGCCGTTCTGATGAACGATACAATCGCCATCATCGGAACGCCGCTCGTCCTCGGGCTTGCCACGAAATGGAAGATCTCTCCAAAGCTTTTGCTTCTCTCGCTCTCGTTCGCTATCACGACCGGCAGCGTCATGAGTCCGATCGGAAATCCCCAGAACCTTCTTGTAGCCCTGAATTCCGGCATGACGTCGCCGTTTGTGACCTTTGCTGTCTGGCTCCTCGTCCCGACACTCATCAGCCTTGCTGCTGCGTTCATCGTACTGCGGCTGTGCTATTCTAATGAATTTGCCCAACGGGTTCGTGAACCGGACATTCCTGTTCTATGCGACCCGGCTCTCTTCTTCCTGACAAAATGCTCGCTTGCGGTACTCTTCGTACTTGCAGCGGTCAACATCGTCTCCACGCTTGCCGGTACAACAATGCCCGTAACGCTTCCGCTGATCGCAATCTGTGCTGCCGCACCGGTCCTCCTCTTCTCGCCGCGCCGGTGGGGGGTCCTCCGCGCCATCGACTGGCCGACACTCGTCTTTTTTGCAGCGATGTTTGTCCTCATGGAGAGTGTCTGGGAGACCGGGTTCTTCCAGTCATTTGTTTCTCCCGGCAGTATCTCGTCGGTGCCGGTGATCCTTGGGACAAGTGTAATCATCAGCCAGTTTATCTCGAATGTCCCCTTTGTTGCCCTCTTCCAGCCGATTATCATGCAGGCCGGCGGGACGACAGCCAGGCTCATGGCACTCGCAGCAGGGAGCACGCTCGCCGGCAACCTGACAATTCTGGGCGCTGCAAGCAATGTCATTATCATCCAGAACGCTGAGAAGAGCGGTGAGACGCTGACGTTTTTTGAGTTTGCTCGTATCGGGGTCCCAGTCACCGTTATTCAGATCGCGATTTACTGGGGATGGCTGAGTCTTTTCATCTAACCTGGATGGTCCATACCCAGGATAACGATGGTATCCAGGAGATAAATCATGGGCATGGGGATATCCATATCATATCTGAGCACGTACCCACAACTGAGGAACCACTATGGGAGAACCTGTACCCGAGAGATCAATAAACCCGGACAAGAAACGTGAGGAACTTGCCGGGAAAGTCCTCGCGACCAACGACCTGCTCCAGTACCAGGACGGGACGGTTGCAAGCCGGATGGTGGTCTTTAAAAAGACCGGCACCATCACGCTTTTTGCATTCGATGCCGGTGAAGGGCTCTCCGAACATTCCGCACCATTCGATGCAGTCCTTACGGTCACGGACGGCGAGGCCGAAGTCTCCCTGTCTGGCTCCTCCTTTACGGTCAGGAGTGGGGAGATGATCATCCTTCCGGCCAATATACCGCATGGTGTTCAGGCCAGACAGCGGTTCAAGATGATGCTGACTATGATCAAGGAGTAAAAACAGGTCGCCCCATAGTATTGCACTTGTTACGATTTTTATAAAAAAAGAAGGGTATAGTAGCAATCCAGCTACTAATTTTTACTCGAATACCGACCCCCTCGCGCCAGCCCGCCCCAAAGGGGGCGGGGGCACATGTGATTCCTCCTACATCCCTGGACGTCGATTTGGGGATACCATGTAATCGCAACCGTGGCGCCATAGCAGCGGAGCGAAGCCCTTGGAGCGTTATCATTGTCTCAATGTGCTTGGAATACTTTTTTTTGATCAAAATCTTGGAGCACCATCTCAGTAGATTTCACGTCATGATTTCAATTTTGGGTTGGTGGTTAAAATGAGACTATACCCAAAAGAATATGAGATCCGAATGGCAAAAAACCACCTTCCCTTTGAGGATGGGGGAATAATCACCTTCCCGGCAGATGTACCGCACGCGCTCTCCGCACTATCAAATTTCAAGACGAGCCGGGGGTGATCAGGTAAATTCCAGAAATAGGAAAAAAAAATACTCCGACCAGGTTTTTTTAATAAAAACAGGTATCGACCTTATTTTTTTGTTTTCTTATCCATCTCGGCTTTCGTTTTCTCCAGTTCGGCCTTTGCTCGGCTGATGATCGCATCGAAAGAGAGCTTGATCTGTTTCTGGGTATCCTGAATAGTGGTTTCAATGTATTGCTTTCCTTCGTCAGTTGCCACGAGATCATGGGTAACCTTCATCATATTCTCAATAGATGAGAAGACTGCTTTGGTAGCTTCGGCAAGTCTCTTGTCAATACCCTCTTCGCATTCCTGCCGTGCTGACGGCTCAGGATCCACAATCCAGATACCGTTCTTAAAGTGTCCCGGTTTTTCGATCATATGGTTCACGGATTTCCTGATCAATGAGATCGGTTTTCTTTATACAAATACACCCTGTTCAGTTATAATCTCCCTATCCCTATGAGACCCGATCAAGGAACCTGCCCAATATTGTTTTGGGTATAGTAGCAATCCAGCTACTAATTTTTTTTACTCGAATATCGACCCTCTCGAGCCAGCCCGCCCCCAAGGGGGCGATGGCGCAGGTGATTCCTCCCACATCCCGGGACGTCGATTTGGGGATACCGTGTAATCGCAACCGTGGCGCCATAGCAGCGGAGCGAAGCCCCTGGAGCGTTATCATTGTCTCAATGTGCTTGGAATACTTTTTTTGATCAAAATCTTGGAGCACCATCTCAGTAGATTTCACGCCATGATTTCGATTTTGGGTTTGATGGTAAAAAAAATGAGACTATACCCTTGTTTTTTTGAGGTCCATGTGAAACAGCCCCGACTGGAAGGCAGATGTTCAGATCTGTTGCCTGCATCCTGCTCTGAGGGGATCTCTTTTATCCTGCCATGGATTTTTTTCCGCAGGAAAATCAGGATTGTCAGGTGCGGTTCATATATGGGCGGTAACGATTAAGACGGGTATTACTGCTCGCTTTGCGGGGACGTCCCGATGGGTATAATCACCACGAAGCGTATGCTGATCGTTAAAAAGAGACCTGGGACGATCATTTCGACCCGGGCTATGGGGTTGTAGCAAACCCTTCGGAGAATGACGATTCAGTCGTGAATGCAGGGATCCTGAAAGAGAGCGAAGCTGTTCACCTGCATCCATGGCAGAAAGACTGTTGAATACGGGGCATGCCTGTTTGGAGCCCTGAAAAATACCGGGCTGGGAGCCCGTAGAATTCTTTTAAGGAGATACCACGGGTCCCTGGCTTCGGACAGGGGGGAGCCATCCCTACCTCGGCTCATATTCTATCCTGTGTTTCCGCGGGGCAGGGCACACGGTTCCCGTCAATGTCCTCCCTTGTGTTCGTCCGGACAGCAGTCTTTTTTATCTTCCCGCCAATGCTGGTTTATCTATATGTAATCGAAAAACGGGTGTCCACGATGCAAAAGAACGTATCAGCGGTTTTGAGGATCATGAACGGGTTGTTCCTGTTGGTTTCGGGGCCAGCCTCTGCCTCCGCAGGAACGCTATCACAGGGATCCCGCGGTCAGGGACAGGTAACCGCTGGTGCCGGTGACCTGCTCTCGTACCCTCCTGCTGTGAAACGGATGGTCACAGAAGAAGAAGGATCCACCTCGCTCGCAGGATCCTGGAGCCGGGGAAGAGGGGTACTCACATGAGCCTTTCTTTCCCAAGTCTTGTGATCATCACAGCGCTCCTGTACTTCTTCGTGTCTCCGGATTTCATCAGGAACCGGTACATCCGTCTACGGGCGGGTTTTGCCATTGCGGCGGCGATCGGGATTTTCATCCTTCTCTATCTCATCCTGCTCCCGTTCACCTGGTTCAATCTGCTGCTCTGGCTCTCGATCAACGCAGCACTGGCGCTTGGGCTGAACAGCGCCCTCACAAACAATAAGAAAGGTGCAGTCATCTCGGGCGTGGTCCTGGGGTTGATCCTGCTCTTCTGGATGGTTGGCATCACCGTTCTTTTTGCAATGATAGCAACCAATCTTGCAGCTGCTCCACACGTGACCGTTGTTTCGGGCCCATCTGAGATTATCAACAGCAGCCATATCCGGCTGGTAAGTTACGAGACTGCCCTGTGGCGCAGCGACAAGGTCATCGGTTCGAGAGGGTACAAGTCAGAGATTGCCGAACCGGATATCCAGACCCTGAACGGCACCCTTGTCTGGATCACCCCGCTTGATTATGCCGGACTCTTTGTCAAGGCATGGTCGTATGCGGATGAAGGGACGGGAGGCTATGTCATTGTTAATGCCGAGGACCCGAAAGCTGAAGCGCAGATGGTGCCGGTCGAACACATGGTTTATACCCGTAAGGCATTGTTCGGAAATGAGATTAACCGCCGCGTATGGGAACAGCACCCCGAGTTCTTGCAGATGGAGACTTCGTTCCAGCTGGATGATAAAATGCAGCCGAAATATGTGGTCCAGCTGGCCGAACCCATGCTGTACTGGTGCATCGGGGAACGACCAACCGGCGTTGCCACCATTGATCCCGTAAGCGGTTCCGTGGATCTCTACCACCTGAACGAACAGCCAGCCTGGATCCAGCGTGTCTGGAGCGAGACGACAACCGAGGAATGGATCGGCTGGTGGGGCCGCTATCAGCTTGGCTGGTGGAACTCGATCCTGGAACAGCGCGATGTCAAGGTACTCTCCGGTATTGATGAGCCGGACGTATTTCTCGTGAACGGGAACGATGGCAAGCTCTACTGGTTCGGCACGGTATCGAACCCGGGGACGGATACCTCCATGGTCGGGTACATGCTGACCAATGTCAGGACCGGGAAGTTCACGTTCCATGAAACTCCGGGATACTACAACGATCAGGGTGCCGCGCAGAACGTCCACCAGCATCCCGAGGTTGCCAAGGCTCCCGAACTGAAGGTGGTCCAGCCGATTATGTACGTTATTGACGGACAGGAAGTCTGGATCATCCCGGTTATCACCCCGAGCGGGGAGCAGACACTGGTCGGCTTGGTTGAAGCCAGGAGCGGAACCACCTACATCGGGCAGAGCCTGCAGGACGTGCTTGGCCAGTGGCGCGGGACAACGGGGATCCGGTCTGATGGATCTGGTCCCTCTGCCGGGATACCACTGAAAGCCAAAATCGCACAGATCCGGAAACTGCTGGATGAGATCGAGGCTGAGTCTGAAAAGGCGGGTGTGTAATCTCTTCTCTGGCGGGGCAGATTGAAACGACAGGAAACGACGAGCGCCGGCTTGTGACAGGGCTGCCCATGCCGGGAACAAAACAGGAAATTCCAGCAATAAAGACATCCCTGTCGGAAAATAATACGGCAGTTCCTGTCATGAAACAGACGAAACTGCTCAACACCATTTTTCAGGGGCATGGAAACGAACGCTTTCACCCAAGTCTGGCGATGGGTGTGCGGAAAGTACAAGAAACCCGCTGCTATCCGTGTCAGCCCGGTTTTTTCCGGAATGTGGCAGGGAAACCAGAGATCCGGGAGACTGGTGGTTATTCTGGTCCGCTCCTTCTTTCAGGATCCCCCCCTGTATTCCGTGCCGGAGATCCACAACGGAAGGAGATTTTCCAAAACCCAAAGATACCCGGAACGAGAAGCAGGGAGTGGTGCGATTGATATTCATCCAGGGATCAGAGCAATGACCCGGTACCTGATTGACATCCGTCTGATGGGCCAGACAAAACAGCAGATCCGCAGGTTATACCATCAGATAACCGAGAAATTCAATCCTGGCCTACGGCTTGTCGCGCCGCATATCACGCTGGCCGGACCGTTTTCAACGGACGATGAAGAAAACCTGATCAGGGATTTCTCGCGGATATGTTCAGACCAGGGGCAGATCCCGCAGTACGAGGCAGGCGGGTTCGGTTTTTTTGACGATACACGGGTCGTTTATGTGATAATTAAACCTGATGAAACATTAAAACAGTTCCGGTACCAGCTCGCGCAGGCAATCTCCCCGTATTGTTCGCTACGTGACTATGATCTTGATTCTGCTGACAATTTCAGGTTTCACGTAACCCTCGCCATGAAACTAGACTGGTTCACCTTCTGGCGGATCAAATGGTATTTCCGGAACCAGGAGCCGGTTACCCACCGGCACCACCCGATCCGGGCTACTTTGCTCCGAAATACAAAAATTCTCTGTGAATACGATTTCGTCCAGGGAAGGATGCTGACCCGGGCTCAGGCGCTGAGCAGGGCGACTATGAAACGGGATCTTGAATACACCGATGCGGGGGGCTGACTGCAGCCTGGAATAAGCAAAATATCATCCGCTACTTTCTTGCTTTTCCGTAAAAAAAGATTTCCAGCTCTTGATGATGTGGGTGTGAATGGATCGGTCCATACCACAACGATGATAATTGCAGATATGTGGGCTCCCCGTCTCAGGACTCCTCATGGGGCACGGGCAGAGCTATTCCATATTTTTTGTATGTTTAAGGTTGTTGAACCGCCGCGGGAGCCCCGTCGGGGCGGCGGTGTTTATCGCGAATAATTGCGAACGTAAAAAAAAATCTGGGGTACTATGCCATTTTAACCCTGAAATCGAAAACTGATTTACGGAGTGAAAATTGGCAAAAATTGTATGTCCAAAATGGAATGCAAAAAAGTGAATTCGCCTGGGACCGGAATACACTGACGCTCCCGGGGCTTCGCCCCGCCGCTATGGCGCCCCGGTTGCGATAGTGCTGTAGTACCTGTATCGGGATTTGGGTAATTCAGAGGTATCGCATGCGCCATGAGCCCCC
>ERZ795054.3054-NODE-3054-length-13518-cov-4.083562_pt1 | contig 13518 bp, 15 predicted proteins | sample MGYA00375138_ERZ795054 | MGnify/ENA primary metagenome ERZ795054 (study PRJEB30183, sample SAMN05720215) | anaerobic digester metagenome | isolation source: active sludge of municipal wastewater-treating anaerobic digesters | place: USA | collected 2014-12-23 ...
AGGAAAGCCGCCAAGGCCGCCAAAGACAGTGTTCTCAGAAAGGGCGTATTGGATGGACTAAGCTTGCCGGGTAAACTTGCTGATTGTCAGACTAAAAACCCCGAAGAGGCTGAAATATTCATTGTAGAGGGAGATTCCGCCGGAGGTTCTTCTAAACAGGGCAGAGACAGAAGAACACAGGCCGTGTTGCCTCTCAAGGGAAAAATTCTTAACGTTGAAAGGACAAGGCTTGATAAAGTGCTTTCTTCTAACGAGATTAAGGCGCTTGTTATTGCCATGGGCACCGCTATCGGAGACATATTTGACCAGACAAAGCTTAGATACGGAAAAATAATCATCGCTACAGATGCTGATGTTGATGGTGCTCACATCAGGACGCTTTTGCTCACGCTCTTTTACAGATATTTCCAGCCGCTTGTATCTGCGGGAAATATTTATATTGCTCAGCCTCCTCTCTATAAAATAAAGAAAGGAAGGGATGTCTCTTACGCTTATAGCGACGAAGAAAAAGAACAAATCGTTAAATCGTTTGGGGCGGGTGTTGCGGTAGAGCAGGAGAGTGAGGGCGGCTCAGTAGGCGAGGAGGGGGCGGAGGAGGAGACGGGAGAGACGATAAAGAAATCAACAAAAGTTTCTATACAGAGATACAAAGGTCTCGGAGAAATGAATCCGGAGGAGCTTTGGGAGACCACGATGGACCCAGAGAGGAGAATACTCAAACAAGTTACGATAGATTCCGCCATTGAAGCCGATAAGACGTTCGATGTTCTTATGGGTTCAGAGGTTTTGCCGAGAAAAATGTATATTCAGTCACACGCCAAGATGGCAAACATCGACGCGTAGAGGATAGAGCAAAATGCAAAAGTCAAAATGCAAAATGACATATAAAAATGTAAAAATTTTAGATTTTACATTGTCATTTTTATTTTTGATTTTTTATATTTCCATTTTAGCTACTCCTCTCATTTCCTTTGCAGATACTTTGAGTAACGTAGGTATCATAAAAAGCGGTATTTGGTATTCCAAAGATCCTTTTTATGCCGGAGATAAGATTAGAATATATACTCTTGTTTTCAACGGCGGGGAATACGATCTTTTAGGAGACCTGACCTTCGACGATAACGGCAAGGTAATCTGCACAGGAAATTTTTCGGCCGCTTCAGGCAGGACACAAGAATTGTGGTGTGATTGGACGGCAACCATCGGCACACATAAAATTTCCGCAAAAATAATAAACCCAAAAGTTTCCCCCATAGGAGAATCTCCTCGAACAATAATTTTGGAAAATAATGTAAGCGGCGTTTCAGAGAAAAAAGTAACCCTTCCTCCCCAAAAAGAAGAGGAGTCTCTTGTTTCTGTGCCCAGGATAGCATCTTCATCTGCGACAAGCACAAGCACCCTTATAGAAAAGGGATTAGATAGTTTCAAGGATATTGTTTTACAGGTTTTGCCCGAAAAAATAACAAGTCAGGATGTTGTAAGCCAAGGAGATGCGGTCGCATCAGCCACTCCAAAGACAATTCGGGAAGGTGTCGGCAAGGTAATGGAAAAAATTGGCGCAGAGAAATTAAAAACGCCTGTGATGTTCATCGTAGACTTCCTTGTGGTGGTCTACAATTTCCTAATGAGACAGCCGGTCGTCCTCATAGCACTTTTGTCCTTTATTGTTTGGAAATTTGCCAAATACCTATACGGAAGGCTAGTATAGCTCTTATGGGCTCAAATTTGAATTTTAAGATAGAAAAGAAGCTCCCCGGACGACTCGGAAGGGTGGGGGTTTTGGAGACCCCACACGGCAAAATAGAGACTCCCGCGTTTATTGTTGTGGGCACCAAGGCTACCGTTAAGGCGCTTTCTCCGGAAGATGTGCAGACTCTCGGCGCACAGGCGGTGCTTTCAAATACATATCACTTATATCTCGAGCCGGGCGACGAACTCGTGAAGAACGCAGGCGGTCTGCATAAATTTATGAATTGGAGTGGGCCGACTTTCACTGATTCCGGAGGATTTCAGGTTTTTTCGCTTGGAGTAGCAATGGAAGAAAAGGCGAATAAGTTCGGAGCCAAAAAACAGGAAACAGTCAATGAAAATATCTGTAAGGAAGAGGGGAACACAAAACTTTCAAAAATAGACGAAGATGGTGTGACTTTTAGATCGCATATAGACGGCACAAGCCACAGATTTACTCCGGAACGATCGATGGAAATTCAGCACAATCTCGGCGCAGATATAATCTTTGCTTTTGACGAGTGCACATCTCCTCTGGCTTCACGCGAATACCAGATAGAGGCGATGAAAAGAACTCATAGATGGGCCAAAAGATCTCTCGACAGGCACAATGAGTTAGGGGGGCCGCAGTCGCTTTTTGGCATAGTTCAGGGTGGTAGGTTTGAGGACTTAAGAAAAGAGAGTGCCAAGGAGATCTCTTCGCTGCTGTTTGATGGATTTGGAATAGGCGGCTCATTCGACAAAGAGGATGTTTATAAAGCGCTGGTTTGGGTGAACGAGATATTGCCGGAAAATAAGCCGAGACACTTCCTGGGAATAGGCGCGGTAGAGGACCTTTTTGGCGGCATTGAAAATGGCGTGGATACTTTTGATTGTGTGGCGCCGACAAGAATGGCCAGGAACGGCGCACTTCTCACAAAAGAGGGGAGGATGAATATCATGAACGCTAAATATAAAACAGACTTCACTCCTATAGAGGGCGACTGTGAATGCTATACCTGCAAAAATTATACTAGAGCATATTTGGCGCATTTGTTTAGGACAGAAGAGCTCTTTGCATACAGGCTTTCCTCAATACACAATCTTTATTTTGTCGTTAATTTGGTAAAAAAAATTCGCCAATCAATATTGGACGACAAATTCTTTGAGTTTAAGGAGCAGTTTTTAAATAGATATAATTCGATAAAAAATTAATAAGAAAAAAGGGCGACCGTGGCGGTCGCCCTTACTGCTTGCTGTTGTTGTTTGTTTCTACTTCTTCCCCTTGCCCTTGCCGCCGCCCTTCTTGCCGTTCTTCTTCCCGCCGCCCTTCTTGCCGTGGTGCTTCTTGGACTCGCCGTCCTCGTCCTCGACGCGGATGCGCTTGGTGCGGGGAGCCTTGGGGGGCTTCTTCCGCATCGTCGGCGGCTTCTCGATCACCATGGCCTCGAGCCCGGCGACGACCGCCTTCTTCTCGGCCTTCTTGATCTCGTCCTCGCGGTTCAACGTGAAGTTCTCGACGTTGTTCGAGAGGGCCTCCTGGATCTTGGTGTCGACCTCGCGGGCGGCGTCGATGCGGGCGTACGCGACCTTGTAGTTGAGGAACTCGACGATCTTGTCGATCTGCTTCAGGCCGGTCGGCGTGCAGGTGTGGAAGGTGATGGCGACGTCCGCGACCTTGATGGCCGTCGGCGTGTGCCGGGGCGGGATGAGGACGTCCTTCTCGCCGAACTGGAAAGTGCCGTCGTAGTTGCGGGCCACCGTCTGCTTCTTGCCCTTCGTCCAGGTGTTCTGGGGCGGGAGGGGCTCGAAGATGTTGTTGACGTGGTTCGCGCCGATGCCGGTCTGGCCGAGGAACATGCCGTTCTTCATCCGCTTGGTGTGGCGGCCAGTCGACTCGCCGCCCTTCGTGAAGGTGGCGAACTCGGTCTTGTAGCCGTTCTCCGACCGCGAGATCTCGTGGGCGGTCTGGGTGACCGACGTGGTGGTGAGGGGCGTCTCGTTCTCGTTCATGGTGTCTGAACCTCCTTAGGTTCTGGGACGGTAAGTGGAACGTGAATGTTTCGTACCCCTAGGGCTTTAAACAAACAATATATAAAGGTGCTTATTTGACTTTCTCTTATAATTATACACCTTTCATTATATTTGTCAACCCCAGTAGTAAAGCAGAGCTTACTACGGGGCTACGGCCCATTATTTTAAGCCATATTCTTGTGGAAACATTCTAACTTTATAACCTTCAACTTTTAACTCATTTTAGACCATCTACCAAATACGCCTTGCGGCAGAATCCTGTCCCCGCCGTGTTCTTTTAGCCCAAGCTCATCTGTTTCTATCTTCCCGCCCTTGTCTTTAAAAGCGGTTTTTAAGATATTCGCTATAACTGTCGGGGACATACCCGTGGTATAGGAGTTTATTATGAAGAAGAGGGGGTTGTCGCTAAGAAGTCGTGACGTTTTATCTACGAGTGGCCACAATTTTTCTTCAAGCTTCCAGACCTCGCCCTTGGCTCCTCGCCCGTATGATGGCGGATCCATAATTATTCCGTCATATTTCACTCCGCGTTTTATTTCTCGGTCGACAAATTTTAGTGCATCGTCAATTATCCATCTGACCTCTCCGCTTTTGTTATTTAACTCGATATTTTCTTTCGCCCATGTGACAATCCCGTTCGAGGAGTCTACGTGGCATACTTTTGCACCGGCATTCGATGCGGCGACCGTAGCCCCGCCGGTATATGCAAAGAGATTCAGGACAGATATCTCTCTATGTGCTCCTTTTATTTTTTCTTTCATCCAGTCCCAGTTCGCGGATTGTTCCGGGAAGAGACCTGTGTGTTTGAAAGGCGTCGGTTTAATAGAAAACTTAAGATCTCCGTATTTTATCTCCCATTTTTTTGGCGTGCCCTCTTTGAATTTCCATTCGCCACCTCCACCCTCGCTTCTAGTGTAAATACCGTCAGCATTTCGCCATTCTTTGTCGGACAATGATTTCGGCCAAAAAGCTTGCGGGTCAGGGCGCGACAAAACCACACTGCCCCAGCGTTCTAATTTTTCCCCGTCTCCTGAATCCAGGAGTTCATAATCTTTCCAGTTGTTTGCGATTAACATTTTGCGGGTCCAGTAGGGCTCGAACCTACAGTTCTGGTTTTGGAGACCAGTGGTTTGCCATTAACCGATGGACCCACCTTGTTTGCCTATAAAAATTGTGATTATATTTTACATAACACTATATCATAGTTCAATATTAGATACAAAAAATCGCCTTTTAGGGGCGATTTTTAAAGATGTCGATTATTTCTTTATTTCCTTGTGCTTTGTCTTCTTTTTGCACCATTTACAGAACTTCAAAAGCTCAATCTTTCTCTCGACGAGCTTCTTATTCTTTCTGCTCCAGTAATTAATCCTTTTGCAGGATGTACAGGCCAATTTAATTAATGATTTCTGTGGCATTGCTTATATTTAAACTGATTTGGTAAGGATAATACAAAATGGATAAAAAAGCAAGAGGTGTCCCGCCCTTGGCGGTTTGCGCCTCGCTGTCCCGTAGGCCCTGTTAAATAGCGCTTAGCGCTAATTTGCCCGAGACAAATTATATTTAATAGGGTCTTTCTGGGACAAGCCCAACAGTAAAAAATAAAGCCCCACAGTTACGTGGGGTTTAGGGGTCTGACTTGGTCATTTTTTTGCCGTCTTTATGGCAAATACTTCTTGTTTCATCAAATAAAATTGGTAGAATAATGAGGACCTGAAGACACAAGATATCAAATGCCAAAAAAGAAAAAAGATAAAATCCAGAATGGTGACGACGGCTCTCTCGGTGATCTTTTCGAGCTACCGAAGGGCGGCCTGCCTATATCACCCGCGAAAGATTATTTTTCGGTAGGAGAATTTCTGGACATTCTCAATGAGCACCTGAAGAGCGAGAAAGTTTCCGTGGCGGGAGAGGTGACGGAGTTTCGCGCTCACGACAAATGGGTGTCGTTCTCGCTTAAGGACAAAGAAGATAAATCTATCTTGAAATGTTTTCTCTCGATTTGGACCTATAGAAGCGCCGGCGTGCTCCTTGAAGATGGCATGGAAGTGAAAGTGAGCGGATATCCGAGAATATATAAACTCGCGGGAACCTTCAGTTTTAATGTGGAGACGATAGAGCCACTCGGGGAAGGGTCTCTTAAAAAAGCATATCTGTTGCTTCTTAAGATGCTTGAAAAGGAGGGGCTTTTTGCGCGAAAAAGAGCGCTTCCAAGATTTATTAAAAACATCGGCGTTATTTCTTCCAAAGACGGAGTAGTTATCCACGACTTTAGGAAAAATCTTAAACCGCTCGGCTTTCAGATAAAGTTTTTTAATTCGCGTGTTGAAGGAGCGGACGCCGTGCCGGGAATAATCGGCGGAATAAAATGGCTGAACAAAAATATGCCGGATCTGGACGTTATGGTAATAATGCGCGGAGGGGGAAGCCTTGAGAGCATGCAAGCTTTTAACAACGAACAGGTTTGTAGAGAAATTTTCTCTTCCAAGATACCGGTTTTGTGCGGAATAGGACACGAAGTAGACGTGCCGATTGCATGTCTTGTGGCGGATGCTTATGTGTCTACGCCTACCGCCACCGCTTATACAATAAATGAGAGCTGGGACGACCTCGTTTCGGGTCTCCCTATGTTTGAGCGTAGGATAATCACTCAGTTCGGATTTTATTTGAAGGAGTTTTCTTCCAAGCTTCCGTATCTTTGGAAAAATATTTACGGCCGCTTCGGTGACAATCTTGCCGGTCTTAAAAAAGAGGCGAGTGGTATTTCAGGAAGGATATTTTCCGCCTTCAGGAGAGTATTTGTTCAGTTCGGGATTATGTCGGACAGAATAACGAAGGATGCAATAAGAATAATAGGAGACAGGCTGACTCATTACATCTCCCAAATACAAAAGTTTGAGAAAATAATTGCGGTCGCAGACCCGGAGCGAAATCTACGTTTGGGATATAGTATTGTTTTTGACGGCAGCGGTCGTGTAATAAAGAACGCGAAAGATGTTAAGAAGGGTGAGGTGATAAAAACAAAATTAGGAAAAGGAGAAATAGAATCGGAGGTGAAATCAATTACGAATTAACAATTACGAATTATTAATTAAATATTAAATCGATGGCGACAAAAAATAACGATATAGGTGAATCATTAAAAAAGCTTGAAGCAATCGCTTCCTGGTTTGAAAAAGAGAATGAGATAGATGTCGAGGAAGGGCTCAAGAAGGTCCGCGAAGGAGCCGCTCTCATAAAAGACCTAAAGAGCAGACTCGCTGAAGTAACGAACGAATTTGAGGAAATAAAAAAGGAGCTGACAAAAGACACAGAGTAGATTTTGTGTCTCTTGTCATCCCCGCGTAGGCGGGGATCCATTTTTTTATGATCCCAGATTAACCTCTGCAAAATTTCTCAGCCGTTTTTATAATTTTCTCTATTTGATTTGGTTTAAACCATTTCACTCTTTTGTCTTTGCGAAACCAAGTCATTTGGCGTTTGGCATAGTGCTCGATTTCTTTATTTAATTCCGAGATCATTTCTTCTTTATTGATAAGGCCTTGTAGGTATCTTGCCACATACCTATATTCAAGCCCCATATCTTTCATTCTTGCGAAAGACAGGCCTTCTTTGTGAAGTTTTTTTATCTCCGCAATCATTCCGGCTTTTATCCTTTTTAGCAGTCTCAGGTTTATTCTTTCTTTCAAAATTTTGTCTCCCGGGTATAATCCAATCTCCAAAATTTCGTATTTTGGGGCTTTGTTTTTTAGCGTAGGGACTTTTCCAAGCGCCTGCGCTATCTCTATAGCGCGGATAAGGCGGACCGGGTTGTGCCTATCTATCTTCTCGGCACGTCGTTTGTCCATTTTTTTAAGAATAGCAAAAAGTTCGTCAGCGTTTTTGCCCGCGAGTTCTTTGCGCAGTTTTTTATTAGGCGGGACATCGGGAATCTCCAAATCATCTATTATCGCGCGAATATAGAAGCCTGTTCCTCCGCAGAGTATCGGGACTTTGCCTTTTTGTAATATTTTTTCTACCGCCTTGCGGGCCATTTTCTGATAATCCGCTACGGTGAAAATTTTTTTTGGATTTGCGACATCGAGCAGGTAGTGAGGGACCCCCGCCATTTCTTTTTTGGTAATCTTTCCCGTGCCTATATCCATGCCCTTGTAGACCTGCCTCGAATCCGCAGAAATTATTTCCCCGCCGATCTTTTTCGCAATAAGAACAGCCACATCGCTCTTTCCGGAAGAGGTCGGTCCAACGACGGCGATAAGTTTATCTTTGGATTTGTGTTTTTCTTTCATTTATACCAATATTATGAATTATGAAGGAAAAATCAAACAGCAAGACATTCTGGAACAAAGAATATAAAACACCGGGAATTTTTAATTTGTCCACCGAGCCCGCAGAAGACCTGCTCAAATTTACAAGGTGGCTAGAAAGAGAATACGGTAAAGGATTTTTGGATCAGAGAAGTTTTGTGCTCGACTTGGGTTGCGGTAACGGTAGAAATATTATTTACCTTGCGCGGACCTTCGGTTGCAAGGGTGCCGGATATGATATTTCTGATGAAGCGATAGAGCAGGCGAAAAAGGCTAGCGCGGGATTACATATACAATTCACCGCGCGAATGATAGAGGGGAAGATAGATCTGGAAGATGAATCTGTTGATGTTGTGCTCGATATGATGGCCTCACACTATCTTCGCGAGAAAGACCGAGATATTTATTTGAAAGAAATTACGAGAGTTTTGAAGCCGGGCGGTTGGCTCCTTCTGAAATCTTTTCTTAAAGAAGAAGACAGGCACACAGAAAGGCTTCTAAGGGATAATCCGGCAGGGGAGGATGATGCTTATATTCATCCTGAGCACGGCACATACGAGCATGTTTGGGCGGAAGAAAAAATGCGCGCGTTTTATGGCGAGGCTTTTGATATAGATAAAGTAGAGCGCTCGGGTAAACACCTTATGAAGGGCAAGGCCTTCAAAAGACGCCATTTTGTGGCCTATTTGCGTAAAAGATACTAAATCGCATAAAATAAGGCGTTTTTGAATATCTATTGACTTTTTAGTCTCATTGTGCTATACTTGTAAAAGAAATAGAGAATAAGTTCTTTAATTCGGTTTCGCACAAAAGGCATGCCTGCGGGCATCCACGGATGAAGTTTCGGCTTCAAAATCGAAAGGTGGACATTATGCTTTGCCCTCTCTGCAACGCGGAAATGCATAAGAACCCGAAGGTCAGCCCCCGCAACAAACACCTCTCTCTGAAGTGCCCGAGATGCTCCTTCGTTATCTTCTACAAGGGGGTCGAGAGCATGAAGAACTTGGACCCGGAACCGGAACCGAAGGAGAAGAAGTAGCTCGACGACAGTTCGAGAGCCCAAAAGGCCAGGATTAATTCCCGGCCTTTTATTTATGCGGATTATTTTCTTCCTTGTTTATTGTTTATCTAATATAATATAAGGATGATAATCACATATATAATTTTATTGGTGTTGTTGTTTTATGTTCTTGGCGCTTCAGCCGATATGGTCGTTCGCCGTATAAAACAGATTGCAGACAAGTTTAAAATAAGCATTTTGTCGATGGGGATGGTTTTGGGAGCGCTGACAACCCTTCCTGAATTTTTTGTGGGTGTGAACTCGCTGGTGCTGGACGTGCCGAATCTTTATTTCGGGACGTTGATGGGCGGTATCATTGTCGTTTTTTGCTTGATACTCGGCTTTAGTTTAGTTTTGAACAGAAAAGTTAAAACAGACGGAAAGTATTCAAGCATTTTACCGGTTTCTCTTGCGCTCCTGCTCCCGTTATTTATGGGGCTTAAGGGCACTCTGAATTATTTGGATGGTATAATTTTCCTGGGTATTTATTTGATATTTCTCTATAAAAACACGATAGAGCATAATCACATAAACGTTTCTGATATAACAAAGAACGAAGTCGTCCTCGCCAAGAATTTTTTCTGGATTATTACGGGTGTGATTCTCGTAGTATTCTCCTCAAATCTTATTGTGGTTATCGCGACACGTATCCTTGCGGCTTATAACGTTTCCGCTCTTATGATCGGCTTAATTGTGTTTTCTTTGGGAACGAATTTGCCGGAGCTTATAATTGCCATAAGATCTTGGACACGGCACGTGCCGGAATTGTCTCTTAATCATATTATCGGTTCGGCATTAGCTAATATTTTGGTGCTCGGCTTTATGCTATTGGTTAGGCCGCTATCTTTTGATATAGGCGCCTCCTATAAGTTTTTATTAACAGTCATGTGTATTGTTTTGTTTACTCTCACCTCTTTTTACAAGAGCGATGGAGAGCTCACAAGGAAGGAGGGGTATAAATTGTTGGTGATATATTTGGTTTTTATTGTCGGACAAATTTTGTTTTCTTAAAAATTAATTAAATAGTATGCAAGCATATAATTGGTATAGCACATTAATTAAACCATCATTTGCCCCGCCAGCGTGGGTGTTTGGACCCGTTTGGACCGTTTTATATATACTCATCGCAATCTCATTTAGCTATGTTTTTTATCTTTATATAAAAGGCAGGATATCGTTTTGGATTTTATTGCCGTTTATATTAAATTTAGTTTTTAATTTTGCTTTTACTCCCGTCCAGTTTGGCCTACAGAATAATTTACTGGCTTCTATTGATGTTGTGGCGGTTATCGGGACGCTTCTCTATGCGCTGTATGCTATTTATCCGTATGCCGCGTGGGTTGTGTATGCAAATATTCCATATTTATTATGGGGAGCGTTTGCGACGGTTTTACAGCTTACTATTACGTATTTGAATATGTAGAAATTAAAAGTTTAAATTTATAAAAATGAAGGGATATGTATCTAATATAGAAAAAGAGTCTTTGGAAAATGATAATTTCAGAAAGGTTCTTTACACGGCTAAATATAGTCAGCTTGTGCTTATGTCATTACTCCCAAAAGAAGAAATAGGGGAGGAGGTTCATAGCGATGTGGATCAATTTTTTAGGATTGAGAAAGGAACCGGTGTGGTGATTATAGACGGTGTTACCCATAATATTTCTGATGGTTTTGCGATAATAGTGCCTTCAGGAGCCAAACATAATGTTATAAATAGTTCTGATTCTGAAAAGCTAAAACTTTATACAATATATTCTCCGGCCGAACATCAGGATGGGGTAGTTAGAAAGACCAAGGCTGACGCTGAAGCAAAAGAAGAACATTTTGACGGCAAAACAACAGAATCCCAGTAGGAAAGTTCAAATTACGTATTGCGATTATTAAAATAAATATCTCTCGGAATTCGCCTTCGACTCCTCTTCTTTTAATTTTGACCTTTTTAGGTAAACTTCCTGCGGGATAAATAAAAATTAAAACCCCGCGAGCTTCGCGGGGTTTTTGTTACGTGTGGGGCGTGTTGCCGGATACTTCCTTCGTCTTGTTGGCGATAAGGATCATGTCGTCGTAGGTGAACCCAAACGGGACAAGATACTCGAATTTTCCTTTCTTGATGTATCCGATGGGGGACCTTGAAATGACCCGTCTTCCGCCCACCTGTATGATGGTTTCGTTCACGACGGTACAGCTGTCGTTGATGACCGGGTCAAATTTTATCATTGGGTCCTCCTTTGCCTTCGGCCCTTGCGTTATAAATTGTGCTTTTCTCTGCCGCTCACTATACGCTTATTAAAAATATTGTCAAGTTTGTTTTGAGGCATACAACCGAATAATAAAGATAAAAAATAGACAGAACCTCCGGGGGAATATTTATTTTGCGAAAAAGAGAGGTGCAAAAGAGAATACGGCGATGAAGAATAATGACAAGGCGGTAGATTTCGTATAACATTCATTATTATGAAAATAGAAAGTGCTATCTTTAGAAAGGGTATCAGGGGCGACGACCGGATTTTGAATGAAGATAAGCCCCAGATCGCTTTTGTCGGGCGTTCAAATGTCGGCAAGTCTAGCCTTTTGAACTGTTTGCTCAACCGGAAAGATCTCGTTAAGTCGGGAAAAATGCCCGGGAAAACAAGAGAGATAAACTTTTTCTTAATCAACGGTAAGTATTATTTTGTTGATCTGCCGGGGTATGGTTTTGCAAAACTTCCCATAGATGTCAGAGAGCAAATCGCAAAGATGATTCAGTGGTATTTTTTTCAAAAAGTTTTTCATAGGAAAGCCGTTCTTGTTCTGGATGCCAAGGTGGGACCAAATGCGATGGACCTTGAGATGTATAGAATCTTAAGAGATCAAAAAGAAGAGGTAATTATCGTCGCAAATAAGATAGACGCGCTTAATCAAAAAGAAAGAAACACGCAACTTAAACTAATGGCCGAGGAAATGCCCGGCGTAGAAATAATTCCATGTTCTGCAAAAACGAAAGAGGGGAGGGAAAAGATACTCGAGAAGATCTTTAGTTAATCCGATAGATCTTCCATTGCCTCTCGCATATCTTCTATAAATTCCAGTATCTCTTCTTCCGTAGAAATAGATCTTTCGTCTCCGCCGGTGATGTTCTCCGCTCCTATCATTACGTTCGGTATGATGTGGTAGTGAAGATGTTTAACACTTTTGCCGATGTTTTCTCCTTCTCGCACGAGAACAGACATGTTTGAGTAACCGAGTCTGTAAAGTATTTTTATCCCTATTCGCTGAAGTTCTATTATGTCCGACATTTCTTCGTCGCTTATCTCCACGATTCTTTCGAGGTGTCTTTTGGGGATTATAAGTAAGTGGTGCTTATGGTATGGAGCCAAAGAAATTATAAGAGCGGAAGTTTTGTTGTCGGCCACTAATTGATTTGCGAAGTGAATTTCATCGTAAAAAGGGCACTTATTTAATGTTTTAAGATAATCATTATAAAGCATATCCTAATTTTATCCGAAAAAACAAAACAATAAAAATTCTCTCATTGTTGATAAGGCGTTATGGTGCTATTATTCTATTATGAATACATCTTTTTTGTTTTTGTGTTTATTAACAATTATTTGTTGGGCCGTGGCGGTATTCCTTCATAGTAAAAAGGACAGCATCACACTGACTCCTTTATATGCTTATGTGGCAATTTTGACAGTCCTTACTCATAATCTAAGCGATTTAGGTTTCAAGCTGGTTTTGAATGACTGGGTTTTTATAGTGTCCTCTTTCTCTATGTTTACCACTCTTATGTTTTGTATTCTGCTCCTGTATCTTTTCGAGGGTCCTCGGGCCGGAAGATTTGCTTTATGGATAATATTGTTTTCCTCCTTCTTTTATATAGGAGTTGTATTCTTCCTTGGTTTTATCACGGACACAAGCTCTTGGATATTAATAGACTCGGCCCGTATTTCTTACTATTTTTGGTCTATTTTGGCGATAATAATAGATGTAATATTTTTGGCTATTGCATGGGAGGTTCTGTCTAGGGCCACATCACTAAATTTGTTACTGAGGGTTTTTGTTATTATTTTTGGGGTTTTTGCGTTGGATACACTTATTTTCACAACCGGAGTATTCGGCACCTCGGAAATGTATTTATCTATTTTGCAGGGCAATTTGCTAATGCGTCTGGCGCTATCTGCTTTTGGAGCTCCGGTGATGGCGTATTTCTTGATCGCAGGAGGATTTAGTGAGGATAAAAGAGACAGGCCAAAAAGTGTCCTGGAAATATTAAATTTCCAATCAGATCTGGGTGAAAAGAAAACATTTTAAATAAACATTGAAAAACTCCCCTAAAAGGGGAGTTGTTGTTTGTTCTCAGTCGCTGGAGTCAACAAGGTAGAAATATTTGCAAATACTGCACTCATACTTGCGGAGGCACCTTCTGATATT
>ERZ795054.3058-NODE-3058-length-13504-cov-6.749498_pt1 | contig 13504 bp, 15 predicted proteins | sample MGYA00375138_ERZ795054 | MGnify/ENA primary metagenome ERZ795054 (study PRJEB30183, sample SAMN05720215) | anaerobic digester metagenome | isolation source: active sludge of municipal wastewater-treating anaerobic digesters | place: USA | collected 2014-12-23 ...
ATGATGGGGAACGCCGGGATTCGGGGGAGAAATCCTGTGGCGAACGCCGGAGTGGGGTTCATGCACCACATCTCCTGCCGATGCGAGCTCACGAACCAACATATGCTCGCAGACAGCAAGAACACAAGAAAGAGAGAACGACAGGACGATCACCGCGCTCGACCAGGGCTTGGAGAGGACCGGACCATGATCGACCTGCCGCTGACGGAAGTTCAATCGACCAACCTGCGCACCCTGATCGCCATCCGGCTGGGCCTGGAGCGCGACGCGGCCGATACCTGCCGGGCCTACGCGCTGGATGCGAAGACGGCAGAGCGGCTGCGCTCACTTTCCGTTGAGCACCTCTGGTCGCTGGTGCACACCGTCGGGCAGGTCAGCCTCTTCATCGCGCGGGATGACCTTGCCGCATTGATGGACGCACCGCCGTCGATCGCCGGTGCACTCGCCGCCGCGCATCCGCCTCGCGCACCGGTCGCGCCAGTTGCCGGATGAGCCGAGGCACTGCGATGGACGGCTCCACGCGAATCGAGCGGCGCATGCGAGCCCTGGCGATGGCCAAGGAGTGCGCCGATCTCGGGGCCCGGGTGAGGACGATTCACCATATCACCGGCATCGGCACCCGTGAGCTGGTGCGCCTGTTGTTCACCGAACACCACCTGCCACCCCGTGGCCGCGCCCCCGACACGCGCGAGTGGTACCACGCCGCCAACCTGCTGAGCCGGACCGAGGCGTCGGTGATCGCCTCCAATTTTCACCGCCTGCGTCGCATGGGGTTCGGCGCCGGCGAAGCGCTGGTATGTGCCTACCGCTACTACCGGTCGGTGTACCAAGAGCCGCACCGCATCAGCTTCGATCGAGCGTTCGACCTCGCTTCCCATGCCGACGGGCTCTGGATCGCCAGCCAGCCAAGCTTCGCGCTGGCCGAATGCACAAGCTGCGGCAGCGAGTTCCTCGATTCGCTCGGACCGGCGGCTGCGGGTTCGAGCGCTTGTCCGTTCTGCCGGCTGCTGCAACGGGCGGAACTCGACCCACGCATCCGCGACTCGTTTCCGCGTCCTCCGCCAATCGACATGGACGTGGCGACCCGTTTCGGCTCGCTGGCTTGCCCCGAGGCTGATGGCAATAGCCCCTTCGATTCGGCCCGATTGGACAGCGACACCGGTAGCCCGTGACCGAAGAATAAGCCTGTCGTTCGATCGATGGGTGGTTCATGGCTTCAGGCACCGCAGCAATCGGCATCGGCTCGGCGTCCTTCGCGTCCTCCGACCCTGGATTCGAGGCGCTGCCGGTCGAGCGACTGCTCGCGGACCAGGAGGCGCTGCTTGCGCGCCTCAAGCTTTGCTATGGGGCCGATCGTTCGAGTTTCGAGCAGGAGTTGATGCCGCTGGTGCGTCGCTACGCCGGCTACGTTCATCTTCTCCCGGCCACGCCGGACAACTACTTCAAGGCACCCGGCGGACTCCTGCGCCTGGGCCTGGAGACGGCATTCTTCTCTTTGCAGGGGACCGACGGTCACATGTTCTCCGGCAAGGCCACGATCTCCGCCCGCCGCGAGCTCGAACCTCGCTGGCGCCTTGCGACCTTCATCGGCGGGCTGTGCTGCGAGCTACATCGGGTGCTCAGTCACCTGATCGCGACGACGCCGGACGGCGAGGAGTGGCCGTCGTTCATGCTGCCCCTCGTCGATTGGCTCCAGCAGCGAGGTGCGACACGCTACTTCCTCCGCTGGCGGCCCCGTGCCGTCGAGCTTCGAGGACTGGGCCTGTTCGCGCTGCCCATGGTCGTCTCTGCGTCGGTCCTTGAAGGCCTCCGCCACGATGACGGCGCGATCGTGCGCCTGCTGCTCGCCAGCGTCGGCGGCGTACCGCAGTTCCGCGAACACAACGTCCTCGACGAATTGGTTCGGCGCTCGCTGGCCCTGGTCATCGACCGCGACCTGCTGGCCAGTGCCGATCGGTACGGATCGCCGCAATATGGATCGCACCTCGAGCGCTATCTGGTCGACGCGATGCGCCGGTTGGCCGCCGGCCATTCGGCATGGGCCGTCAATCGGGACAAGGCGCGTCTTTGGTTCGGCGAGGACGGACTCTTTTTGGCATGGCCCGAGGCGGCAAAGGACATCCTGGAACTGCTGGAAGGCGACCAACTGGCCGGCATTCCCAAGGCACCCGATACCCTGCTCGACATCCTGCTCGACGCGGGTGTGCTTACCGCGCCTGCCGAAGGAAGCCGAAATTGGGCGATCTTCCCCACGGGTGCCGAGAAGCCGATCGCCGCCGTTCGGCTGGCTTCGCCTGCGATCGTGCTGGCGGGCCATGGGACCCTGCCCGCACCGCTAAACCGATCGATGCAACGCAGCGACACCATCCCTTCGCCCCGCGCCACGGTCAAGACGCCGCCGGTGCCGGCTAGCCATCCGGCACCGCCGATTGCGAAGCCCGCCCAGCTATCCCTGATCGAGGCTGATCCAAACCCTGTCCCCGCGACCATTGCACCTGCCGATGACGCGCCGAAGAGTGACTCCCCTCCCCCACCCGTAGCGGCGCAAGATCCTGCACCAGCGCAAAGGGACCAGCCCATCTGCCTCAAGGCGCCGATGCGGCTCAACCCCGCTGTCCGACAGGCACTCGTCGAGGCGGTCGAGACGCTCAATGATCCGCCAGCTACGACGTCCGTCTTCACGCTGAGGGAGGGCATCTTCATACCGCTCGCCGAATTCGAGCGACGCGGCATTCAGGCGACCGTGGCGCTGCGGGCGCTGGCCGACGCGGACATGCTGTACAGCCCTAGGAAGAACGGGCCACCGACGGCTACCCGCGACGTGCAGGGCGTTGCCACGGTGGGCATCGTTCTTCTGCCGCGACATGTGGATGGGCTGGATCCGCTGGCGTTTGCTCCCGGCGCCGACGTTGCGACCTGAGATGCTGGTCCGGCCGTTCGAGATGCCATGGCGAAGCGCCCATGAGATCGGCGCCGGCGTCGCATGGCTGGCGACGGCTCTCTACTTCCTTGCGATTGGGGTACTTGGCGCTGTTCCGATCGAACTGGCGCTGCCGCTGCATGCGCTATGCATGTTCATGACGGTGCGCAGGCTCCTCCAAGGCGCTGCCATCCTGCGGATCCGCAGCTCGCTCGGAGGTCGCGGGATCGAGGTGGTCAGCGTCGAGCAGATGCAGCCCTACTGCACCGATCCGGCGCAGATCTTCCTGGGCTTCGGCTTCGAGTGGCAACCGGTTCATGCACAGCGCCTCTACGAACTGGCAAAGGTCGACTATCGCGAGTTCATCGTTCCACGCTGGCTGAGGCGACTGCTCGGTCAATCCGGCACGCCTCAGCCCGATGCCGAGATCGGCCTTCCCTACATCCACGGCGTCGAGTCCCGCGAGGTGCCGCTCTACCGCCCGCTGCAGAACTTCGAGGGTGGCACCTTGCTGGTCGGCACGACCCAGTCAGGCAAAGGCGTGGCACTCGCCCACCTGATCACGCAGGCCGTGCGGCGCGGCGATGTCGTCGTGATCATCGATCCGAAGAACAGCCGCAGGCTCAAGCGCATCGTCGAACGGGCCTGCGCGGACTACCGCGAGCCCGACACGTTCATGACTTTTCATCCGGCGTTCCCGGAAACAGGTGTCAGGCTGGACTTCACCTTCAACTGGCAGAAGCCCACCGAGCTCGCATCACGCATCCAGTCGATCATGCCGGCGGATACGGCCGGGGCCTTCACTGCGTTCGCCTGGGATGCGGTCCATGTCGTCGTCCAGGGACTCGTCGAGCTCGAAGAGCGGCCCAACCTCATCAAGCTGACGAAGTACATCGAGGGCGGGATCGAGCCGGTGCTCGAGGAATCGCTGCGACGCTACTTTGATCGCCGGATCGGCGCCGGCTGGCGCGAGCTGCCCGAGATGCGCAAGCTGCTGCATGACGCACAGCGCGGAAACTTGAAGCGGCCTTCCGAGGCGGCCAGCGCCGATCTCATGGCGTTCGTCTCCTACTACGAGCACCACGTGCCGCAGAACCAGCGCAGCAAAGTGCTCGACGCGCAAGTGCGAACCTTCAGGCACAACCGCGAGCACTACCAAAAGATCACGGCCAACCTGCTGCCGGTGCTGTCGATGCTCACCTCCGGTGACTTGGGGCGAACTCTATCGCCCGATCCGTTCGATGCCGACGACGCTCGACCGATCGTCAACTTCGAAAAAGTCGAACGTGGCGGGCACGTGCTCTACATGTGCCTCGACTCGCTGCCCGATCCGAGCGTCGCGTCAGCCATCGGCGCTCTGGCCTTGGCCGACCTCGCCGCGCGGGCCGGCATGCGCTACAACCAGGGCATCTATCGCCGCATCGCGCTGTTCGTCGACGAAGCGAGCAACGTGATCAACCTGCCCCTCATCGAGATCCTGAACAAGGGTGCCGAAGGCGGGCTCTTTGCGACCTGCGCGATGCAGACCCTGGCCGACCTCGCCAAGCGCCTGGGGTCGGAAGATGCGGCGAGGATGGCTCTCGGCAACCTGAACAACCTCATCGCGTTGCGCACCAAGGACCGGCCCACGCAGGACTTCGTGGTCGAGACCTTTGGCAAGACCGCGATCCATTCGGTAAGACTTGCGCTGAGCAGCGGCAGCGACACCCATCTGGGTGACTTCTCGGCCAGCCATTCGACCCAGCTCACCGAGAGCTTCGAAGAACTGGTGCCGGCCGACGTGCTGGGAAAGCTGCCGAACCTCCAGTACTTCGCGTCAGTGGCCGGAGGTCGGATCCTCAAGGGACGCTTTCCGATCATTGATCCGGATCGTGGGTGCTCGACCGCGACCGCCGAGGTGCCGCGCTCGGCGTCGCCGGAGCGAACGCCGTGATTCGGGCCGTCAGTATTGTGTCGCTGCTATGCCTGTTGGTGCTGGTACTTTACCTGCCGTCCGCACACGACCCGGCGGAGCTTGTGAAGTTGCTTCGCCAGGATCAGGCTTCGATCGAGAAGCTCTGGGGTCAGGCCGCCGCACTGCGCATCCTTGCGCGTGCCGTCGCGATGAGCGATACCGCGCAGAGAAGCTCGCCGGTGCCGGAGCTGTCCTCCGGGGCAAGGGCCGATACGGTCGATCACGCTGTTGCGAGCGAGATGGCTTCGGTGAACCAGCGCCTCTTCAGCAGCGCGTACTTCCGATCGATAGATGCACTGCTGCTGCTGGCTTCCTTCCGGCTCTCGACACTCCTGGAATGGCTGCCGTGGCTTCTGGCCTTAGGAATCGCCTGTGCGGTTGACGGTGCGTTCGCCCGTCGCATCAAGGCCAAGGAGTTTCGTCAGCACGATCCAGAGTGGTTCGCGGTCCATGCCTCGCTAGCCATCGTCACGGTCTGCACGACCGTCGTCGGCTTCGTGCTGCCTTTTTCCCTTCACCCCTTGCTGCTACCTTGCGCGCTGATCCTGGTGAGCTTCTTCGCGGGCCGCGCGATAGGCAGCTTTCACTTTGCGGCGTGAGACTCAGATCGACGAACGGTACAAGCCGGATAGCCTCGGTAGCTCTACGGCGCGTCTGGTGTTCGCTTACGAGCTGGATACTTGCCAGAGGGGAGGGGCGGTCCCCTTGCCAGTAGAGCCGTTCATACGAGCCGGTCTTTGCGCCAATGCCGAAACCCTCCCCCTTCTTTTCGATTTCTCCAGCGACTTGACCAGCGCTTGGTCCTACGCTTCCCACATGCCTTCATCGGTCAGTCACGAAGCTGGAGCACAAGATGCTGACGTCTCACACCGCCCCCGCTCACGAACAGCTTCGCGCGGCAGCGCTTGCCCACGACACAAGCGACACCGCCGAAACCCTGCTCTGGCTGCCCGAGCACGAATGGCTCTACGAGCTGCTGCGCAGCGAGCGCAACGTGGGGCCGCGCTTTCGCATGCCCGACCTCATCAGCGCATGCGTCTCGCAGATGTTCGCCAAGGGGGATGCCAGCCATCGCCTGTTCAACTACCTCGGTGCCGAGCTGATCCTGCGCGAGCCGGCGACGATCCGGCGCCGCGAGACCATGTGGCGCCACCAGTACGCTCAGTTGCAGGCGCTGCAGACCTCCGCCGCCAACCGCTATCCGAATCCGCAGTTCCAGCTCGACCAGTTGACGACGGGCAGCGTGGCGCTCGCGCGCAAGGACGATCCGACCGGCGCCTGCACGCTGCGCCACGCCCGCATCAACATCGTGCGCCGCTCGACCAACATGAGCGCCGCGCTGCCATCCTGATCGTTCGGTGAAGCGATCTGCCCGGTCTCGACCCGGCGTTCCCGTAGTCACCCGCATCTGACCTTGCACGGGCCTCCCTGACCGGGACGCCCGGAACCAGCAAACCGCTTCGCGCCATTCGCGCGAGCTCACCCGCTGCGAGCCGCTCCGCTTCCCGGATCGGCCCGCCACCCGCTCCGCCCGCCGGACCCAGCGTCCTGGCGATCCCTGGAGTCCGCCGCGAGGTGAGCCATGCGAGAACTCTCGCTCCTCGGTGCTGTCGTCTTCCTCTGGCTCCCGCCGAGCGCGCAAGCGTGCTGGGAGGAAGCCGCCGAGCGGTACGGCGTTTCGCCGCAACTGCTCTACGCCATCGCACGCGTGGAATCCGGTCTCGACCCGCGTGCCGTCAACCGCACGCATCTGCAGCGCACCGGCAGCTACGACATCGGGCTGCTGCAGATCAACAGCTCGCACCTGCCGGCGCTGCGCCGCCATGGGATCGAGGAACGGGACCTCTACGAGCCCTGCACCAACATTCAGGTCGGTGCCTGGCTCCTGGCCCAGAAGTTCGCCCGACACGGCGTGAGCTGGGAAGGTGTCGGCGCCTACAACGCCGCGTGCAGTCAGCTCAAGGGTGATGGCTGCCGCGCAGCGCGCAGCCGCTACGCGTGGTCCGTCTACCGGCGACTGCCGGGAACCGATCCGATGGCTCCAAAGTTCAAGGCGCAGGCCACGACCGAGTCGGTTCCGTTGATCGCCGTGAGGGTAGCGCCATGACCAGCCGGCTCACCCTGGCGCTCGTGGCGTGCGTGGTCGCGGCCTGCGCAGCGGTCGGCGGAACAGGCCACACGTCCTCGCCGCCGAGTCCCGAAGAGCCGGTTCGGAGCGAGCGTCGTCTTGCGCAGTCAGGCCGCGAACGGCTCGCGCATTTCGGCGAGTGCGCCCCTGCAGGATGTCCACCGCGCACACCGAAGACACTGGTTGCTTCACTGGATGCCCCCTTCCCGGCCACCGTCCCCGATTCTTCCCAGGCGGCTTCTCCGCCGCCCGCACCCAGCGCCGCGGAGCTCCCTCGTTCCATTCCGTCGCTCGACTCGCCCGAGAAGCGGATCACCTTGATCTTCGCGTTCGGCCGGTCGACGCTGACAGCCGCCCACAAGGCGCAGCTGCGCGCAGTCCTGGCCGACCTGCGGCGAAGCAGCCGCATCGTCGTCGCCGGTCGCACGGATGACCTTGGGTCCGAAGCCTTCAACCAGGCATTGGCCCTGGCCCGCGGACTCGCGGTCCGGGACTACCTCCTCGATCTCGACCTCCAGTTGCCTGCTCGCATCGCCATCGACGCACGCGGCCGGTGCTGCTACGCGGCACCCAACGACGACGAGCAATCGCGATCGCGCAACCGCCGCGTCGAACTGGCTTACGCCGGCGAAGCCGGGGATCTGCCATGAAGCGGGTCGACTTCCTTCGGCCTCCCGCCGCTCCGCGTCGCTGGGCACTGCGCGCCGCGACGCGTCCGCCGCCGATCGACGGCCGGCGCCCTCGACCCTCTTGACCCTCTTCCTCGTTCGTCCGTTTCCTTCAACGCTCCTGGAGCCATTCATGACTACGACCGTTCTCCATCGTTTCAACGTCAACCGCAAACCCCTCGAGGCGACCGCGCTGCTGGCCCTCCTGGCCATCGGCCTCGGCATCGCGATGCCGGGCTATGCCCTGGACCTGGTGGCCTTCACCGGCATCACCGGGCCGATGGTCAGCGCACTCACGCAGATCGCCGCGCTCGGCCCGGGCATCAAGGCGCTGGTCGGCTTCGTCGGCTTCACCGTCGCGCTCATTTCTCTGGCAGCCCTGCGCAACTTCGGACCGGTGCTGTTCTACGTCGGCCTGGCGATCTTCGGCGCCGTGGGCCTGGTGATCGCCGGCGCGATCATGGGCGCGGTCATCTGACGGCGCCGATCGTCCTGCACGCGAAGGCCGGCGATGCGCGCGAACACCTACATCCCGCGGCGGCTGGATGACCCCTGGAAGATCGGCTTCTGGGACCTGGACGTCGCCGCGCCCTTCCTCTTCGGCCTCTTCCTCGGCTACCTGTCGGGCTCGAAGCTGTCCTTCGCGCTGTGCAGCGCCGCCGGCTTCCTGACCTCGCGCTGGATCGCGCGCATCAAGGCCGACAAGCATCCGGCCTTCGCGATGCACTGGATGTACTGGCACCTGCCCACCAACCCGATGACGGCCCTGCGGGCCACGCCGCCGTCGCACCTGCGCCGCATGGTCGGCTGAAGCAGGGATTCCCATGGACTTCGCCCGACTCAGCTCCGACCTGAAGGAACTGCGGCGCCGCAATCGCGGGCTCGCCCTCGCGCTCGGCGGTCTGGTCCTCGGGCAGGTGCTCTCGCTGGTGGTCGTGCTGAACCTGCTCGGTTCGGTGCGCACGCTCGTGGTTCCACCGTCGATCAACAAGTCGTTCTGGGTCGAGCGCGACAAGGCCAGCGCCGAGTACCTCGAACAGATGGGCAGCTTCATCGCCTGGCTGGTGCTGGACGTCACGCCTGCCTCCATCGACTGGAAGAAGGACATGCTGCTCGGCTATGTCGAGCCCGCGCAGCACGGCGCGCTGAAGACGCGCCAGGACCTGGAAGCCGCGCGGCTCAAGCGCATCAATGCGAGCACCGCCTTCATGCCGCAGCAGCTCGTCCCAAGCGAGGACGCGCAGAGCGTCGTCGTGCGCGGCCGCCTGCGCACCCTGGTCAACGCCCAGGAAACCAGCAACGAGGCCAAGGCCTACCTGATCGAGTTCAGCTACGCGGGCGGCCGCATGCATCTGAAGACCTTCAAGGAGGTGGCCTATGCGGCTCCCTGAAACCCTGCTGCGCGCCACGCTGCCGCTGCTCGTCGCCCTGCCGGCTCACGCATTGCAGGTCGTCGAAGCACGGGACGGCGTCGCGGTCGAGGCCGTCGTGTCGATCAAGGAACCCACGCGCATCCGCATCGAAGGTGCGCCGATCACCGACGTGTTCGGCAACATCCATTCGAGCAACTGCGCCGGCGGATCGGCACCGGGCGCCAGCGCCCCGTCGTTGGCCGGCGGCACGACGCCGATCGCGCAGAGCCCGCCGTCGACGGCAATCAACCCAGGTGGCGAGGTCGTGCTCGAATGCGATCGCGACAAGGGCGAGATCTACATCCGCCCGGTCGGCGAGTCCGGCAAGCCCGTCAATCTGTTCGTCTCGTCGGCACAGGCCACCTACACGCTGGTGCTGCGCCGCGCGGACACGCCGGCCGACACCATCGTCATCCGCGACAGGAGCGTGAGGTCGGGGTCCGCAGGCAGCGGGTCATTCGCGGCCGCCTCGGCGCCACTCGGCAGTTCGGCTCACCACGTCCGCGCGCTGAAGGCGCTGCTCGTGGCGATGGCGTCGGACCGGGCCCCGGCCGACGTGCGCATCGACGAACTCGACCAGCCGCTCCAGCTCTGGGCGGAAGCGCGTTTTTCCCTGCTGCGCCGGTTCGAGAGCCGTGACCTGATCGGCGAGCGCTACCAGCTCACCAACATCAGCGAGCAGCCGATGGTGCTGGCCGAGCAGGAGTTCGATCGGCCCGACAGCGCCGAAGGCGGCCAGGTGCTGGCCGTCGCCATAGAGAACCCGAAGCTGCGCCCCGGCCAAAGCACCAATGTCTACGTGATCCGCCGCGGAGGCACGCGATGAGCGCCAGCCTGCCGCGCCCGATGGCCCGCTTGCGCGACGGCGTGCGTGGCGCCGTCGGTCGCCTGTCGCCGCGCCAGCGCCAGTTCGCGATGCTGGGCGCCATCCTGCTCGGCGGCGTCGGCGTACTGTGGGCGGTTTTCGCTTCGAGCAGCTCCGCGCCCTCCGAACGATCGGCGAAGGCGCCCGCCGCCCCAACCGCGGTCACGAACATCGGCGTGATGCCGCCGGGTCAGCAGGTCAATCCGGTCGATCAGTGGGTCGGCACCGCTGGAAACAAGCTCGCGCAGTACGAGGCCGAGCGCGAGGAGCAGACGCGCCTGAACAAGGACCGCCAGGCCTTCGAAGCGCAGACCATGAAGCGCTTCGCGGATCTCGAGCAACGCCTGACCTCTGCCACCCAAGCGACCGCCGCGCAGCCGGCGTCCTCGGTCGCTCCTGTGGCCTCACCAGCCCCGGCCGCGCCGACCCCGCCGCCGTCGATGCCGCCGGCGGCCAGTCTGCCTCCACCGCCTCCGCCCCGCACCAGCCCGGTGGGCCTGCCGCCCGGCAACCCCGGTGCGCCGCTTGCGATGCCGCCGATGCCGGTCGTGCCGGCGCTGTCCCGAATCACCGTAACGCCCCGCGAGCGGCCGGCCGATACCGCGTCCTCGTCTGGCAGTGCTGGCACTGGCGCCGCCGCTGTCGAGGCCCGCACCGTCTCCACCTTCCTTCCGGTGTCTTTCACCCGCGGCGTGCTCCTCGGAGGGCTCGACGCTCCCACCGGCGGCCAAGCGCAGTCGAACCCGCACCCTGTGTTGATCCGCCTGTCCGACGACGCGGTGCTTCCGAATCGCTTTCGTGGCCAGTACCGGGAGTGCTTCGTGATCGCCGCTGGCTACGGTGACATCAGCGCCGAGCGCGCCTATCTGCGCACCGAGAGCCTGTCCTGCGTGCGCCACGACGGCGCGACGCTGGAGGTGAGGATCCAGGGCAGCGTCTACGGCGAGGACGGCAAGGTCGGCATGCGTGGCCGGCTGGTCACCAAGCAGGGCCAGATGCTCGCCAACGCGCTGCTCGCGGGCGTCGTCAGCGGCATCGGCCAGGGCGTCGCCACCGCCTCGACCTCCTACAGCACCTCCGCGCTCGGCACGATCGCCACCACCAGCGGCAGCGACGCCTTCCGCGCCGGTATCGGCAGCGGTGTCGGCAAGGCGCTGGACCGTCTTGCCAGCTACTACATCAAGCTGGCCGAGAACACCTTCCCCGTCATCGAGATCGACGCCGGCCGCGAGATCGACGTCGTCATCACCAAGGGCGTGCGCATCGACGTGCCGCTCACCGCCGCCGCGGCGGCGGGCCCGATGACTTCCCTCCCCCGCACCTCGACCCAGGAGGCCGTCGACGATGGCAACTACTGAATTCCGCTGTGCCTCGAAGCGCATCGCAAGCGCCCTGCTCACCGCCGGCTTGTTGTCGACGCATCTGGCACCGATACCGGCAATCGCGGCGACGCCAGACGAACTTCGGCTGCTCGAGCGCCTGCGCAAGTCGCATCCGGGCACGAGGTTCACGCAGGTGAGCCGCTCCCCGGTGGACGGCCTCTACGAAGTCTGGATGAACGGCAACGTCGCCTTCGTGTCGGCGAAGAGCCCGCGCTACTTCGTCTTCGGGCGCGTCTTCGACACGCAGACGATGCGCGACCTGACGGGCCCGAAGCTGGCCGCGGCGGAACCCGCGACGAGGAACAGCGTGGCATCGGCCGACGAGAAGGTGGACTTCTCGACAATGCCGCTGGCCGACGCCATCAAGACCGTGCACGGCAACGGCCAGCGCAAGCTGGCGGTGTTCAGCGACCCCGGCTGCGGCTATTGCCGCCAGCTCGAACCCGAGCTGGCACGCCTCGACGACGTCACCGTCTACACCTTCCTGGTCCCGTTCCAGGGTGCCGCCAGGCCGGTGGCGATCTGGTGCGCCGCCGACCGGGCGCTGGCCTGGCAGCGCTACATGCTGCAGGGCGACAGTTCGCTGCTCGGTGGGCAGACCTGCATACACCCGGTCGAGCGCAACCTGGCATTGGCGCGGCAGTTGGGTGTGCAGGGCACACCGACGATTTTCTGGGCCGACGGCACGCGCACCGACGGCTACGTCGGCCGTGACGTCCTGGAAGCGCGGCTCCGGCAGGCCTCGCTTGCCACTGCACAGGTGCGGCCATGAAGCCCGCGTTGATCGCCGCCGCGGCCGCGTCGGTGCTGCTGGCCGGCTGCAGCAACCTGTCGGGCGTCGGCGGCGGTTCGAGCTACAGCTGCAAGGCGCCGGAAGGCGTGGCCTGCGATTCGGTGTCCGGAACCTACGCGAACGCGGCCCAGAACAATCTGCCGAGCCAACGCGCGAAGGCGGCGTTCCCTTCCTCATCCGCCAGCACCAACACGGCGCCGAAGCCCCGACCTGCAGCCGATGCGGCCGCGAATACCGGCTCGTCCGACAGGTCAATATCCACCAGCCTGCCGCCGTCGCCGGTCGCCCTGCGTTCGGCGCCTCGCGTGCTCCGCATGTGGTTCAAGCCCTGGGAAGACGCCGACCATGACCTGTACGACCAGGGCTACATCTATGTTCAGGTCGATGGCGGGCAATGGCAGATCGAGCATGTCCAGCGCCGGATCCGCGAGGCCTACGCACCGCTGAAGGCGCCGACGCGTGCGCCGGCGAACGCCGACCGTCCCGGCAGCACGAACAGCACCGCGTCACTGCCGCGCCCGGCCGCGACGCCACTTCTGCCGAATCAGTCGCGCACGCCGGATTCTGGGTCACGTGCCCTCGAGCAGCGCGCTCCCGCGGCGGCTGAAGAGCCAGACGAGTGAGGGCAACGATGTCATTCCCGATGCCTTCTACGACGCCTGCGCGCTCCATGTCGGGCTTTCTAGGCTTGGGCCAGTCATTCGACTCGCCCGCCGAACAGTTCGCTTCGTGGCTGCCCTACTCCGCCTACCTGCGGAGTGAACAGCTCTTCGTCAACCGCGACAGCCTGGGCTTCATGCTCGAACTGATGCCGCAGTCCGGCGCGGACGAGCGCATGGCCGAGGTGTTGGTGTCGCTCTACGCGAACTGCCCGCCCGGCACTGGGCTGCAGTTCCATCTGTTCGGCTCGCCGCACATCCGCGATCAGCTGCGCCGCTATGCCAACCTGCGCGTCGAAGATGCCGATCAGGCCGAGAAGGCGCAACACTGGGGTCGCCCAGCCCGCAACGACAATCTGTTCCGCCGGCTCGCGCGCCAACGCGCGGGCCACCTGTTGCGCGGCGCGCAGGAGTCGCTGACGACGGGGTTTCACTACGCGCTGCGCGACTTCCGGCTGATGCTCAGCGTGACCTTGCCCGGGAACGTCGACGATCTGAACCGGATCGACGAAGTCCTGACATTGCGCGAATCGATGGCGTCGACCTTGCGGTCGGCGCTGTTGCCGAACCAGGTCTGCGATGCCGCTGCGCTGATCAACTGGTGCGCGCTGTTCACCAACCCCGATCGCACGGCGCAGACGGACGCACCGAACCTGCACTACGACGATGGCCGCGAGATCCGCGACCAGATCGTCGACTTCGACACCATCCAGGACCCGCACC
>ERZ795054.3060-NODE-3060-length-13497-cov-3.914298_pt1 | contig 13497 bp, 16 predicted proteins | sample MGYA00375138_ERZ795054 | MGnify/ENA primary metagenome ERZ795054 (study PRJEB30183, sample SAMN05720215) | anaerobic digester metagenome | isolation source: active sludge of municipal wastewater-treating anaerobic digesters | place: USA | collected 2014-12-23 ...
GAACAGGAAATCCCGCCGACGGGCTTCGGTCCGGGCGTGGATTGGGAATCCTGGCTGATTGCGTACCGGCCGATCTACGGCACCCCGACCGATCTCACAGTATGGCAGGCGCTCAACGATGTGCTCCTGGCGGAATACGAAACCGAATCGGGCCTGAGACTGCGTGTTGATTGCGCCTGTATAGACTCATCAGGTCACTACACACAGGAGGTATACAAGTACGTACGGAGCTGCGGAGGCAGGAGGGTATTCGCAATCTTCGGGCGCGACGGTGCCCGGCCGCTTGTCGGGAAGATGACACGGGGGAATATCCACCGGGCGCGGATGTTCCCCGTCGGTGTGGATGGGGCAAAGACTGAGATCTACCGTCGGCTCCGGCTGGCTAAGCAGGAGGATGGATCGTTCCCGCCCGGGTATATGCACTTCCCCTTGTGGGCCGAAGAGAGTTATTTTCACGGCCTGGTATCTGAGAAGCAGGTCATCGTCCGCAGAGACGGATTCCCCCGGAAGGTCTGGCAGCCTAAGGCACAGGGGATCCGCAACGAGCCCCTTGACTGCGAGGTGTACGCCTATGCAGCTGCAGCGCTTCTGAATCCAAACTGGGCAGCGCTCAAGAAGCGGCGTGACGATGCGCTTGAAAGTCTGAAAATCAATCCTCCATCGGTCGTTGAGGTGCAGGAGGCCCCCGCAAGTCAAGCGAAGCCTATGGCCGCGAGGCGGCGGAAAAACTGGGTCAGCAACTTTTGAGGAGAACCAAATGGATACAATGTGCTATGTTGTTGGCCAATACCGGTCCGGCGAGTGGCCAGATGTTGTTTGGGATCTTCAGGGGGTATTTTTGGACCGACGTGATGCCATAGCCGCATGCCGTAATGAATACTATTTTGTGGTCGACGTTCCGCTCGGGGTATTGATGCCTGACGAGCCAATAAAGTGGCCGACAAGTTTTCCACATATTACGCTTGTTCCGCCGACGCAAACAATGCTGGGCTGATAGATTCTGAGGCCGGATGAAAGTCGAACTCGACGATGACGCTACAAAGGCCAGCGAGAAAGCTGCTGGACAACTCGGTATGTCCGTTGCCGCCTATATCAACTGGCTTGCCGTTTCGGTCGCAGAGGTCAATCTCACAGAATCCGGAACGATCACACTCAACCCGCAACCACCGCTGGAGAACGTGAAACCGCGGTTCGTCCGGTATCGTAAGAACTGGGTTGTCAAGTTCTAGAGATTAGGACCTAAAGAGGTCCTTGACAGCAGCAGCTCATCGCTGTATATTTGCACAAACACTGGGGTAGCTCCCCGGTAGAATGCCCACCGTGCGCCTGGCGTTCGGTGGGCATTTTCATTTTGGCGGTTCCGTGCGCACGCGGGACCGCCATTTTTATTTTCGGAGACGCGACATGAAGAAGATCACCTTGCTTGCCGTCATAGCCGTCGCTGTTCTCTCCATCGGCGCCGAGCTCACCTTCTACGGGACCTCGCTCAAGACCAGCTGGACACAAGGAACGTATGCGGACTCCCAGGTCGACACGCTGACCTGGATCCGGGCGGGGCACGAAAGCGGCGCGACGTTCTGGCTCCAGTCAAGGGATTCGGTCAATATCGTGAACGTCATCCTGCGGAGGCAGTTCAACGGCTCACTACTGGCCGATCTGGAAGGTGACACACTCCTGGGTGCTTCATCGGATACGGTCGACGCCGGCGCGCTCTTCCAGGCCCCAATCACTCTCAATCCCTACACCGACACCACTCTGATCTTTGTGACCTACGAGGATTCTCTCAACGGTGTGACGAGTCCAACCGTTCGCTATGGCATTGGGAAGAAGTTCTGATGTCGCGTCCGACCAACATACTTGCTGGCGATACCTATACGTATACCGTCAGCAATGCCGATTACCCGGCATCGGCCGGCTGGACGCTCAAGGTGACGATCAACAACCCTACGGTGCGTCTCCAGGTATCTGCGACAACGAACGCTGATGGCGAATCCTACGACGTGGCTCTGGCATCTGCCGATACGGATGGCCTCACAACCGGCGGACTGTACCTCTATCACGAATCGGTTGAGAAGGGAAGTGGCGCCACGCTCCAGCGCCACACGATCTATGCCGGCACGGTCAATGTGACGAAGGATGTCACGACCGGATCGACGGCCACAGACGCTCGTTCGACTGCCCGGAAGATGCTCGATGCTGTAGAGACGACGATCCTGGCGAATCTCGGGAAGGGCCACGAGACGATGCAGATAGCTGCGCGCGCGATCGGCTACCGGTCCTGGGAAGAGATGCTGCGCGTCCGCAACCGTCTGGCGATGGAAGTCAAAGCCGAAGATGATGCATTCCTGATTGCGCAGGGTCTGGAGCCGAACAAGCCGGTCCGCACCAGGTTCGGGGGGATCGTATGAGTTTCTTCAGCGACATCCTCAAGTTTCCCAAGGACATTCGCGCGATCGCGCGTTCGATTAAGGGCGGATCGCGCGGCTTTGACGCTGCAACGCCTTCGGAGCTCCTGGCCGACTGGAACAGCATTGAAGATTCAATCAACTCCGATCTCCGCGGGAACCTCACCCAGATTCGCTCTCGGGCGCGTGACCTGGCAAAGAACAACGATCATGTGGTGAGGTTCCTCGGACTTGTGCGGACAAACGTCGTCGGGCCGAACGGATTCAAGCTGCAGATGGATGTCAAGGAGCTCGTCCGGGGAGACAAGGGCGAGTATATCTGGGAGCAGGACAATCTCGCCAATACGCTCATTGAAACCGCATGGGGGGATTGGGCTGCATCGCGCGAGTGCTCCGTGAGTGGACGTCACACATTCCGCGGGATGTGCATACAGATCATGGAGCATGTGGCTCGGGACGGTGAGGCGTTTATCCGGATCATACGCGACAAGACAGCTCCGTACGGCTCTCGGCTCCAGGTGATTGATCCTGTGGCCCTCGATGAAACATACACCGAACGGCTTCCCAACGGGAACGTGGTGATCATGGGCGTGGAGATTGACAAGACAAAGCGCCCCGTGAGGTATCACTTCCGCAAGGAGACGCAGGAATCGGTGCTCTATGGCATCCAGACCTATGCGAGTGACCGACAGCCGGTTCCTGCGAGCGAGATCATCCACGTCTTTGACCAGAAGTACGAATCCCAGACGCGAGGCATCCCGTGGATGGCCCAGTCAATGGTGCGGCTCCGGATGCTTCACGGGTACGAAATTGCGGCCGTGGTGAATGCCCGGGCCGGGGCGAACAAGCACGCCGTTTACACGCGGTCCATTGATGCCCAGGGGAACGTGCCATATACGGGAGAGAGCGATTCCGGCAATAAGGTAATCGAGTCTGCTCCAGGTGAAAACGTGGTGACCGATCCCGGGTGGGATATAAAGGCCTATGACCCCGCCTACCCAAACGGAGAGCATGCGGGATTTGTGAAATCAATCCTCCGCTCGGTTTCTTCCGGCCTGGGTGTGAACTACAACCTGCTCGGCAATGACCTTGAAGGTGTGAACTACACCTCACTCCGCGCCGGCGCGCTCGATGAGCGCGAGACCTGGATGCTCATCCAGAACTGGTTTGCCGAACAGTTCCTGCGCCCGGTGTTCTCCTGGTGGCTGGAAAACGCGCTGCTTCTCTCCAAGATCGCCTATACGAGCGGCTCAGCTCTTCCGGTGGAGAAGTTCGAGAAGTTCAACAAGCCGGTGTGGATTGGGCGCCGTTGGGATTGGGTTGACCCGCTCAAGGATATGCAGGCGATCCAGCTCATGCTGCAGCTTGGCTACACTTCCCTCGCCCGTGAGCTCGGCGCGAGAGGCGAGGATGTGGAGGAGACATTCAGCGAAATCAAATGGGTGAAGGATCTGGCCGCGAAGTACGGCGTAGTGCTCGACTTCGGGAAGCCGGGCCCACAGAAAAGCGCACCCGCGAGCACCGAGGAAGATCTTGTTGCTGCGGCAAAGCAACTACTGGCAAACAACAACGGACACACTCACTGATGGAGGTGGTACGATGAAACGATTCACTTTTCTCATGGTCGCGCTTGCCCTTGTGGCCACCGCCGCAGCCGCGCAGATCAATCTGAACTACACGACAGTATTCAACGCTGAATCGTATGCGGCTGGCGTTGCTGACACCTCCGGAGCGTACTACGTCGCAGGGGCGAATCGGCTGAGCCTTGTCGTGACAACGGCCGATTCAGCGGAACTGGATGTCGTCGTCCAGTACCAGACAAATGGCACATGGACGGCGGTACTTACGGATTCGCTGGTCACGACCACAGCGACAGGGGCGACGCAGGAATATTCGATCACCGATGCGGACTCGGACCTGCTGGACGGCATCTACTACCCGCTCCGGGTGATCATCACGGGTCAGGCGACCGGGTGCGGCGTTACGACAGCCACGTTCCGGGCACGATTCTACTACCGCATTTAACGAAGGCCTCAGATCATGGACACCACTACCCGGCAGAAAGTCCTCGGTGAGGTGCAGTACCGCGATGTGGCATTTGACCGCTCCGCGGTGAATGTCGAGGCGCGCACGGTCGATGTCGCCTTCTCATCCGACAAGCCGTACGTGCGCTGGTGGGGAGTAGAAATACTCTCCCATGAGCCGGGCGACGTGAAGCTCGACCGGCTCTCAGACGGCGCCGCCCTGCTCCTGAATCACAGTATGCGCGACCAGATCGGCGTGGTCGAACGGTGCAGGATCGATCCGGATAAGGTCGGCCGGGCGGCGGTACGATTCTCCAAGGAGAAGCTGGGAGAAGAGATATTCCGGGACGTCCAGGACGGGATCCGTAAAAAGACTTCCGTCGGCTACATGGTACACAGCATGACGGAGATCAAGCCCGAAGAAATGGACGAGGCCCTAAAGAACCTCTGTGCAGGGGAGGGGCTCAAGGCCTATCGTTGCCAGTGGGAGCCGTACGAGATCAGCATTGTCTCCGTGCCGGCGGATGTATCAGTCGGCGTCGGACGGTCCAAGGAAGTAGCAACGCCTACCCCAGCGAAGGGGGAGGACATCAACCACATACAGCAAAGAGGTGCGAAGATGGATAACAACACAGCCCCTTCGCCGGAAGAACTGGCGAAAAAGGAAGCGGAGCTCAACGCTCGCCTGACAGCAGCCGATGAGCGTGAGAAGGCGGCCCGGAAGGCTGAGATCGAGGCTCTCGCGTCGCGCTACATGGGCCGCGTCCCGAAGGTGGACGAGATGCGCGATGCGGCAATCAAGGAAGGCATCGACGGCGCGACATTCAAGGGCCGGCTGTTTGACGCGCTGCCGTCTGGCGAGCAGCTCGAAGCGCCGCTCGGCCATCTGGGCTTCAGCGAGAGCGACAAGAAGCGGTTCAGTCTCGGGCGACTGCTCGCGCACGCGGCTGGAGAAAAGGTTGAAGCCGGATTCGAGCTTGAGTGCTCGCGCGAAGTCGAGAAGCGCCTGGGCTCCCGCAACAAGCCGGGCAGCGTCCTCCTTCCGTTCGACATCGCGGACACGCTGAACCGGCGCGACCTTTCCTATGCCGGCGGCGCTACCGCAGGTGCAAACCTGGTCGGAACGAACCTGCTGGCGAGCGAGTGGGAAGGCATGCTCCGCAACCAAAGCGTGGCCGGGAAGATCGGCGTCCGCAGGATGACGGTGACAGGCGGAAATGTGACGTTCCCCCGCCAGACGGGCGCGGCCACGGCATACTGGCCGGGTGAAGCCGAAGCCTTCACGGAATCCAATCAGACGTTCGGCCTGGCAACTGGCATACCGAACGAGGTCGGCACGTTCACCGATATCTCCCGGCGCCTGCTCGTGCAGAGCACACCGTCCGTAGAAATGGTTATCCGTGAGGATCTGATCCAGACCATCATGCTCTCGGAAGAGTCGCAGCTGTTTGCCGGAGCGGGGACGAACTACCCGACAGGCATCATCAATACGACAGGTGTTGGTACGGTGACCGGCGCCGGTCTCAACTGGGCGGCAGCCGTCGAGTTCCCGACCGACATCAAGACGGCGAATGCCGCGGCCGGAACCCTCTGGTTTGTCATGAACTCCGCCAGCTCAAGCGTGTTCTCGGTTCGGCCGAAAGAGGCCGGATACCCGATCTACATCATGAGCGACGAAGGGAAGATCAAGGGGTATGGCGTCGCTGAGACAAACCTGATCGCCGACAGCTACGTGTTCTTCGGAGATTTCTCGAAGGCGCTGCTCCTGACCTGGGGTGCAATCGAGATCATCCCCGACGTGGTCACGCAGGCGGCAAACGGCCTGGTCAGGTTCAACGTGTTCCACCTGATGGACGTGGTCATCAAACAGCCGGCAGCCTTCACGTACTGCTCTGACCTGTCGTAACAGGCAGGTGCTTTGGAGAGGGGGTCAGCAGTGGCCCCCTCTGCCTCCTCACAGTCAATTCATCAACACAGCGAAGGAATACCAAGATGGCACAGATGGAACCGAAAGTGGACGTCGTCGTCGTGAAGCGCGGCAAAAACGGCAAGGCGGCGGGGGTGGTGTTTGACGGGAAGGTATACAACATCGGCGAGAAAATCACAGCGCCGAAGTCGGACGCGAACTACCTCATCGCAAGCGGGAAGTGCGCGCCTGCGACGCAAGCGGCCGCAAAGAAGTAGGTGGCTCTTGACGCCGAAATAGCGACGTTCTACGGAGACGAGTTCGGGGTGTCGGCCACGTACACCCACGGCGGCACCCCGGCCACGATCACCGTGATTTTTGACCGGGCCGGGGCTATCGTGTCGGTGGGTGGGATGGAAGTGCAGACGGCCACGCCCACGGCCCGTTGCAAAACGTCGGACGTCTCCTCGGCAACCCGCGGTGACACCCTGGTAATATCCGGCACGACCTACTACGTGATGCGCGCCGAACCGCTGAACAACGAAGAGACCCTGCTACATCTGAGCCTGGATAACTGAGATGGCGATCGCCCTGGAAACACTTGTGGCCTCCTGGGCCACGAATATGGCCAAGATCAAGGTGGCAGATGGCTACCACACGACGGTCAAGATGGTGACCACGTGGGAGCCGCGGCCTTCGGATGCGACGCTACTCCCTGCGATTGACATCCGGGACGTAACGGGGGATGCGGAGCAAGAAAGCCTTGGGTCGGACCAGGGTGGATCGGATGCCGCCTCCGAGGAGCATACGGCGCACTTTGAGATCACGCTGGCCATGAACTCGACGGCCACCGCGATCCGGTCTTTCATGATGGACGTGCGAAAGGCGGTCCGGGACAACATGACCGCGACGTACGACATCAGATACACCGGCCATGAGATGCTCGTGGAGCAGGAAGAGCGACGGATTGTCGGCGCGGTGATGCGCTTCGATGTGGTGTATCATACTGCCCTCCTGGGCGAAGAATAGGAGAATGGGAAAATGGCACTCGGAAAATCCCGCGTCAAAACCAACGCCAAAGCGAAGGCAATCCTCTTCAAGATCGAAGAGCTTGTCTCCGGCGGAAGCACCCAGACCATGAGCGATGCGGGCTACGTAGAATCGGTCCGCATCGGTGACGAGCATGAGATGGTCGAGATCACGGACGCCGCCGGCGATTTTATCAACGAGCTGGTGGGCAAAAGGACATGCCGGCTGGAAGTGGCGCTCCTGCAATCGGGTAAGGACGAGCTTGATCTGCCCGCGCTAGCCGCGGACAAGTTCTACCACGCCTATCTGCAGGTCCAGCTCGACAACCCGACGGTGACCTACCAGGAGTGGTATTTTCCGCTCGTGAAGATCAAGCCGGGCTACGACCTGCCCTTCCGCGCAGGCGAGAAGCGCCTCGTCACGCTTAACATTGCGGTCCTCATGCCCAAGGGCGCGGTCGATGTGACGCCGAACGGGTTTGACGTGGCCGCCGGCACGCTCTTTGTCATGGCGGAGACCGCCACAACGGCGCTCGGGCAGGTCACAACGGCGAACGGCACCGTGTACACGGCTGCAGTGTAAGGAGGCTCACTATGGCTCTCGGCAAGAATCGCACCCGGATCTTCGTCAAAGGCCCGGGGCTCTTCGAGGTGCGCCAGGTGGAACCCACCGCAGGCACCGCATTTGAGTGCGTCGGGCATATTGAGTCCACCGCGATCAACGATGAGTACACCCAGGAGGACTTCCACGACGAAACCGGAGAGCTGATTAACGTCCTGGAGAGGATCCGGACTGTCTCAGGCGTGAGCCAGCTCATGCAGACCGGGAAAGATGAACTGGACCTCGTCTCTGGGGCAAACGGGAAAATCTATGCGCTCCGGCATTCGGGCCTCGTGGGACCCGGCGCATGGATTTACCACGCCTTCGACTACGCGAGCATCAACCCCTCGATCCCGCTGAACTATGCGCCCGGGAAGCGGCCGCTCCCCCTGATGTTCAAGGCGCTCGTCGACAAGACGCCGTCCTATGTCGTGCCGCCGTACTACCGCGTGCACGCGGATGCGGAGATTCGCGTGGCCGACCTGCAGCTCTGGATCGAGCCGCGGATCGACCTCAACACGGGCACGGTGATGATCCTGGACGTATCGGGATTTCACCGGCATGGAACGATTCAGCCGGCAGATGACGTGGCCGCGATCTGGGGGCAGGCGAATATCCTCCGCTTTGACGGGACGGATGACACCGCGGGTTTCGGGGACATCTGCAATTTCGATGCCGATGATGATTTCTTCATCGAAGTCTGGGTGCGCGTCGTCGGAGCTGATGGTGCGGCCCAGGAGATTATCTCCAAGAAGGCCGCCGCCGGGACCGCGGCCGGCTTCTCGATCGTGCGGGGCGCAGGGAACAAGATCATCGCGGAGCTTGCCGATGGTACCGACAGTCCGGACGTGACCGGGGCGGCCGATGTGCTGCAGAACGTCTGGAAGCTCGTAGCCCTGCACGGTGACCATGACGGGAATGCCCAGCTGTATCTCAACGGTGTGGCAGACGGCGATCCCGTGAGTATGAGCGCTGTGGGCGACATGACCACAGCCACCTCCCTGTTGCTGGCGCGGCTCTCAACGGGCTTCGGCCAGGTGGATATCGGCGGCGTGAGGATCTACAACTTCGGAGCCGGCGGACTTCCATCAGACATTGCGGCGATAGCTGCCCGGCACTATACCGCACAGAAGGCGATTTACGGATTATGACCAGAAAGATCTACCGGGTCCATGGCACGCTCTGGACACAGGAGGAGCTGACCTGGGCAGAGGATCAGGAGCTCCGGCCCATACTGGCGAAGCTCTCCGGGAAATTTGCCTTTGATAAGGTGAGTCTCCAGGACGTGATCGATACAGTCTTTGACGGGGAGACGGTGGAAGCGTTCATGCGGATCGTCCTGAAACCCTACGCCCCGACGCCGTTTCACCGTGCCTACAATGCAATCGTGGCGCGCGCGCAGAGGATCGACCGGGATGAGATCGTGAAGTTGATGCGCAACAGCCAGCTCGCAGAGGTGCTGGCGGATTTTTTTACGCTCAACACAAGCTGGATCGGGAGCTGGCCGATGTTGCGAAGCATCTTAGACTCGACTTCCCCGAGAGCGACCCCGCAGTAAGCTCCATCCCGGAAATGGCGCTGTACCACATCACAGACGGCGACATCGTAGAGGCGCAGGCGGTGAGAGTTCTGCCGCGCCGTGCAGTCTACAGGTGGATCCTCGGCGCGCTCGCAATTCAGAAGCGCGAAGAGGAAGAGCGGGAATCCCGCAGGCTAGAGGAAGAGGCGAAACAGCTTGGCGACTGAAGAGACTATCGGCACGATCATTCAGAAGCTTTCCCTGGACATGAAGGAATTCGAGACCTCTGTCGGCAAGGCTGAGGGGCTTTCGAAGGCCCTCAAGATGTCCCTGAAGGACCTGGGTACACTTGCGGTGGATCCTTCAGGGAAGCTCCTGAAGAGCCTGGATGATGTCTCGGTAAAGCAGGAGACAGCCACAGAGAGCACGCGGCGCTTCTTCCGCGAGCAGCGGCTCCAGGACCGGGTGTTCCGGGAATCGGTGCAGAGCATCACGATGTTCACTTTTGCGCTTTCATTCCTCACCCGGGGGAACGAGAGTGCATCGGCCACCACGCAGAAACTGGAGAAGAGCCTGCTTGCCGGCGTTGCCGCGGCAAATGGGGCCGAGTTCGCCTTCTTCGGCCTTGGCCGCGCGCTGCAGGGAGCGCCGGGCCTCATCGGCCGGCTGGGTGGTGCCCTCTCGAATCTTGGCGGGCCGATCGGCATCGTGCTCGGCGTGGGGGCGGCGCTCGTAACGTTCTTCCAGCAGTCCAATGAGGAGGCAAAGAAAGCCGCTGATGAGGGGCTGAAGGACTACCAGAAGGCTCTGGATGAAGTCTCGAGCAGTATGGACAAGTTCCTGCCGAAAGTCGAGAAGGCGCAGGAACAACTCTACCAGCAGAGCCTCGAGCGCGTCGAAGCTCAGCTCAAGATTTTCCGGGATATCCAGACGCAGATGCAGGCTGGCACTTCACTCATGAACCTGACGGAAGAGGATGCCAAGCGTGCAGGATTAACCGCGATCGAACTTGGGAAGATGACCGGGGAGATGCTGGAAACGAAGATCAAGCAACTCCAGGACGAACAGCGCCGACTGGCAATCCTCCTTCGTAGCGTCGGCATGACCGTGGTAGGCGCCGCAGGGGCCCTCAAGCCGGGAGACGTGAAGGCTCCGAAGGCCTCGGCCGATACTGGCGGAAGCAGGGGGCCGTCTGACAACGCCCGGAGCCTGGACCAGTACATCAAGGATTGGAACGCCCAGCAGGAGCGCGAGCGGCAGCACGTCATTGCTGTCAAGAACGAGCGTGCGCGCGCCCAGGAGGAATATCTCCGGAAGCAGGAAGCTGGTTGGCAGCGCGATATGGCTTCGGCGCAGAACCTCGGTGCCGTGTTGGAAGCGGCTTTCTCTCAGGGTGGTGATACGCTGCTGGCGAAACTCGCACGTGCGCTCCAGATAGCTTTCGAGATCGCAAAAGCTATTCGCTTTGCGGAATCCGCCGACGCCGGAGCGGCCGGGCCCCTAGGCATCATCGCCTCAGTCATTCCGATCGTCGGACTGCTCAAAGGCCAGGCGGGAACGAGTGGAATCAGCGACCGGATTGACACCGAGAGCAGGCGCTCCCTGGGCGGTTACGCTCCAGCAATCCGGGTATCCGGGAAGGTGGATCTCTCGAACGGTGAGCTCCATCTGATTCAAGTTATGCCGGCGGTGAACCGGCACTTTGCGAACAAGGCCGTATGAGGATCATGATTCAGAAAATAGTCCCGACAGTGGAAGCGGAACTCGACGCAACGCCCTTCCTGGATGAAACCGAGCACCAGCTCATCACCCAGGAGCTTGAGTTCAACGCCTTCGAGCGGACCATGCCGGATGTGATGCTCTCACTCAGCGACCTCTCTGATACGTTCACTGATCTGTTCTCCGGCATGCGCAAGCCACACCTCTACAGCGTGAACATCTACGGGGATGATGGGCGGCGGAGGTTCTGGGGATATGTCGACAACGAGAGCGTGCGCTTCTTCCTGCGCGATCGGTATGCGAAGTTTACGGCATATTCAGGGCTCAAGAGGTTCTGGCAAAAAGCCAAGACGTGCAAACTGTTCATCCCATCGACCGGGACTTTTACCACAACGATCACGCTGGATGAGCTCTTCCGCTACGAGATCGACCAGACCGACATCCGTGAGGGCGGGACCACCTTCCTCGGTTTCGACCTTGGCACGTTCGGCACATCAACGATTCGCGGTTATGGAACGGGGTACAAGGGGACCTTCGAAAACTTGAACCGCAGCACGACGTGGGAGGAGCTTCTCAAAGCACTTTCACTCTGGCATAATGCGGAGTTCTACATCGATCCGGAGAGCAGGACCCTCAAGATGGTGCACCGGGTTAGCGTGCTCAATAACCGCCTGGTGGACATCGATGCGCGGCTCTGCGACGATGAGGAGATTGAGGTCCTCGCACTGGAATCAAAGAGTGTGGACTACATCCAGAGCTACGCGCTGACCTACAGCGCCACAGCACCGACAGAAGCGGCAAAACCCGTCCCGCTACCATATCCATTCGGGGACCCGCGTATCCCCTATGGCCTCCAGCCGGGGACACACTACTACCGCGTGCTGCATGAAACATCGGACGGCTCGCCAAGCATCGCCTCGGACGTGCTTGCGGTACTCTTGGGCGCATTGCCTGACGGAATCGCCGGATGGAAGACGTACATCCGAATCCCGATCAACCCGGGTGGAATAGGCAGGCGGCTCCTCTTCCGGAGCGATCCGACCGACATAACGGGCGGGTGGTTTCTTTGCGGGATCGTTGAGGCAAACACGCTGACGGAAACCGTGATTGAGGACCTGATGCACTTCGACTACCTCCACACGCAGATTCCCTGGCCGGACGTGGAGAAGGAAATGCCTGTCGCGTGGTACAGTTTTGACGAGCTGACGGATGCTTGGACGCAGACGATCGACATCCCGAGGGGGAGGAACACGCCCCAGGGGAACATCTTCTCCTGCATCCCCAAACTCCGGTTTTTGAATCCTTACAACCGGTCCGTGGAACTGGAGGACAACCCGCGCAACACGTTCGACTTCTTCCTGCAGGACTTCAATATCGCGGAAGCCCCGACCAGGACCAGGTGGGCCGACCTCCTCCGGACGCGCCGTGTGGTCAGCTGCAAGGTGACGGGTGTGGATTGGGAAGTAGGTGACTCGGTTGTCTCTGCGAAGAATCTGTTCCCGAACGACCTGACAAGTGATAAGCGCATGGTGGTTCGCAGGGCCGTGTGTGACCTGATCGATGACACCTCACAACTTGAACTGGTGACGGTATGACCTTCATCCCGACGTTCCAGAGGATCAGCGGATCGGGAAAGCCGAGGATCCTCGTGATCAAAGCTGTGGCGCACTACTCCTCGACAGGTGCCACGACCTACACGAGCACGACGGCCACAGAGGCCGGATCGCCGTCTCTCAAGGCTGTGCGCGCAGGAATGCGGATACGCTCAGCCGTGACGCGTTCGGGCTATCCGGACCTTGAGGTGTATGCGAGGGTCACAGCGGTCAACGATGAAACCGACGTGATCACGGTGCAGGAGTGGATTGGCGGGACGCCGACTGACGACAAGGCCTTTGTCGTCGACGGATATGTGGTCGACCTCCCGTACTGCTACGGGCTCGTGGAGACATTCACGCCGGATCAGACGATCCACAGGCTCTTCCGTTCGCGCCGGGCAAGCCGGTTTCACGGCTGGGGCTACAGGGCGCAGCTGGACTATGCGGCCTGGATTTCGGCCGACACGCTTATCGACATGGAGCACGCGCTGAACATCTCTGAGGGCGACAGTCTCATCTTGGTCCCGAGAGTGGATAAGCCCGGCAACAACTACAACGTGATCTATGACGGCGACATTTCAATTCAGAGGTACGGCCGTGGGCCCGGGCATCGCGGGCCGGTGTTCTCGTTTCTCGGCATGGAGAATGTCGCGTGGCCAATCCCTACTCAGGGCTACGGCTACAACTACAGCTATGATTT
>ERZ795054.3062-NODE-3062-length-13495-cov-5.552530_pt1 | contig 13495 bp, 8 predicted proteins | sample MGYA00375138_ERZ795054 | MGnify/ENA primary metagenome ERZ795054 (study PRJEB30183, sample SAMN05720215) | anaerobic digester metagenome | isolation source: active sludge of municipal wastewater-treating anaerobic digesters | place: USA | collected 2014-12-23 ...
GGTTTTTGTCCTGTTGTTGATCTGTTCGGTGTATTCCTTGAACGTGCGGTAGTCGTTGGTGCGGCAGGCGCGTTGGAGCAGTTGGATGGTGACGGGGTTGAAGAGATGTTGTTCCCCGTCTTTTCTCCACTGGTACTGTCCGCCGGGATCCAGAACGGCCACGTCCACGGCGCGTTCGTTGAAGGCCCGCTCAAAGCGCAGCGCCGCTTCTTTGGCGAGGACGTCCAGCCCCACGCCCTCCACGCGGGAAGGGGTGCCTGTAAAATATTTTTCGATCACGGAACGGGTGAGCCCCACCGCCTCGAAGATCTGGGCGCCGCGGTAGCTTTGCACGGTGGAGAGTCCCATTTTGGAGATGGTCTTGACCGTGCCCTTCACCAGGGATTTCACATATTTCCTTTGCGCCGTTTCAAAGTCCGTTCCCGGAAGCATGTTTTGGAGGACGAGGTCGCGGATGGTGTCGTAGGCGAGATAGGGGTTCACCGCGGAGGCGCCGTATCCGATGAGAAGGGCCACGTGGTGCACTTCGCGGGGTTCGCCCGATTCCACCACCAGCCCCACCCGGGTGCGGAGTCCCTGACGGATGAGGTGGTGATGCAGTCCCGCCACGGCCAAAAGCGCCGGGATGGGCGCGTGGGCGGCGTCCACTCCCCTGTCGGACAGGATGAGGATGTTCGCCCCGCCGGCCACGGCCCGGTCGGCGTCCTTGAAGAAATCTTCCAGCGCTTTTTCCAGGGCCCGGCCGCCGTCGCCGTTGCCGGAGGGGGAAAAAAGCATCGGCACGGTGGCCGCCTGAAACCCGGGCCGCCGCGCGCCCCGGATGCGTTCCAGTTCTTCGTTGGTGAGGACGGGCGTTTGAAGATGGATCTGGCGGCAGCTGTCCGGTTCCGGGTTCAGGAGGTTTCTTTCCGGTCCCAGCGGCATGCGTGAGGAGGTGATGATTTCCTCGCGGATGGCGTCGATGGGCGGGTTGGTGACCTGGGCGAAGAGCTGTTTGAAATAGTTGTATAAGAGCTGCGGCCGTTCGGAGAGGACGGCCAGCGGGGTGTCGGTCCCCATGGAACCGATGGGTTCCACCCCGGTCAGGGACATGGGTTCGATGAGAATGCGGACATCCTCGTAGGAATAGCCGAAGGCCTGTTGCTGTTGATGGAGTTTTTTCCCTTCCAGCGGGGCCGAGGTCCCTTCGGGGGTCGGCAGGTCGGAGAGGAAGAGGCGGTGTTGTTTCAGCCAGTCGCCGTAGGGATGCTCGGCGGCGATGGTCTGCTTGATCTCCTTGTCGGACACGATGCGTCCCTTTTCCGTGTCGATGAGGAGCATGCGGCCGGGTTTCAGGCGGCCCTTGTGGAGGATGCGTTCCGGCGGGATGTCGAGCACGCCCACTTCGGAGGCCAGCACCACCAGGTCGTCCTTGGTCACGTAATAGCGGGAGGGGCGGAGGCCGTTCCGGTCGAGCACCGCGCCCACGCGGGTGCCGTCGGTGAAGCAGATGGAGGCGGGGCCGTCCCACGGTTCCATGAGGCAGCTGTGGTATTCGTAGAAGGCCTTCTTCTCGGGGCTGATGGATTCGTGGTTTTCCCACGGTTCCGGGATCATCATCATGGCGGCGTGGGGCAGGGAGCGGCCGGCCAGCACCAGGAACTCGAAGCAGTTGTCGAACATGGCCGAGTCGCTGCCCTCTTCGTCGATGACCGGCAGGATCTTCGGCAGGTCGTCCCCGAACAGATTGGAAGACAATTGGGCTTCCCGCGCTTTCATCCAGTTGACGTTGCCGCGCAAGGTGTTGAACTCGCCGTTGTGGATGACGTAGCGATAGGGGTGTGCGCGTTCCCAGTTGGGGAAGGTGTTGGTGCTGAAACGCGAATGCACCAGCGCCAGGGCGGAGGCGACATCGGGGTCCAGGAGGTCGGGGTAATAGCAATCGAACTGGTCCGGCAGGAGCATCCCCTTGTAGACGATGGTCCGGGAGGAAAGGCTGGCGACATAGAACCCGGCGCCTTCGGGCGTTCCCCGGCGGAGGGCGTTCTCCGCGCGGCGCCGGATGACATAAAGTTTCCGTTCAAAGGACATGTCGTCCGTCAGGGACGGATTCCGTCCGATGAAAATCTGTCGGATCACCGGTTCGCCGGACTTGGCGGAGGGGCCGAGGGGGGAGTTGTCCGTGGGCACGGTGCGCCAGCCCAGGACGGTCTGGCGTTCCTCGGCCACGATGGATTCAAAACGTTTTTCGCAGGCCTGCCGGTGGGCGGGGTTTGGGGGGAGGTAGATCATTCCGACGCCGTAACCGCCGGCGGCGGGGAGAGGGAGTCCCTCCCGGGCGCCGACCCGGGAGAAGAAGGCGTGCGGTATCTGGAAAAGGATGCCCGCGCCGTCGCCGGTGTTGGGTTCGCAGCCGCAGGCGCCCCGGTGAACGAGGTTGTTTAGGACCGTGAGGCCCTGCCGCACGATGGCGTGCGACTTGCGGCCCTTGATGTCCACGACGAACCCGACGCCGCAGGCGTCGTGTTCGAAGCGCGGGTCGTAAAGTCCTTGTTTTTTGGGGATGCCGAGCGGGGGCATGGGTTTCTCCTGTGGGGCGTCGAAAAATCAACGGTCGATGGTCGGTTTTTTGGAACGGACGGGCGCGGCGGCCGCGCTGGAAAGTTCCGGTTCCTTTTCGTTCTGCAGCAGCTCCACAAAACGGGTGACGTTGGGCGTGAAGATTTTTCCGCGGCGATGGATGATCCCCAGCGGACGAACCAGATTCTTGGTGGAGAGCGGCACCGCGGTCAGCGTTCCGGCGGCCACCTCGCGGTCCAGCGAGGGGCGCGGGAGGAGGGCGATGCCCGACCCGATCTCCACGGCCTGTTTGATGAACTCGATGTTGTCGAACTCCAGCGTCACCTGCACCTCGACGCCGTGCTGTTTCAGATAACGGTCTATTTCGGAGCGGATCCCCAGTCCGCGGTCGAAGGCGACAAATTTTTCGCCGGCGAGATGGGACGGATCCACTTCCCTGGAATGCGCCAGGCGGTGCTCGGGGGCGCAGGCCAGGGCCATGGGCTCGAATTTCCACGGGATCACCGCGATGTCCCGGCGGGGCTGGGGAAAAGAGAGGATGCCCAGGTCGATCTGGTCCTGTGCCACGCTTTCATAGATCCGTTCCGGGTGCAGGTATTCGAGGGCCACGTGGGCTTTGGGGTGAAGTTCGGAAAATTTCTGAACGTAGTAGCGCATGTGGCGCAGGCCCACCGAGTAGATGGACGCCACCCGCACGATGGACGTGGTTTCGTCGTGGGAGTTTTTGACCTCCCGCTCCAGTTCGTAATACCGGTCCACCAGGGTGCGGCATCCCTCGTAAAAGGTTTTTCCCTCGTTCGTCAATTTCCACGGCCGAAGGGAGCGGTCGATGAGTTTGACGCCGAGCCGTTCCTCCAGATTTTGGACGGCCTGGCTGGCGTTGGATTGGGTGATGTTGTTTTCTTCGGCCGAGCGCGAAAAACTGTGGAACCGCACCACGTCGCAAAAAAGTTTGAGGACCTCAATCTGCACGGGAACCTCCCAATATCATTATTACTTATCCAACATAGACACTATATAAATTAATCTGATATATGTCAATAAAAAAATCCGCCGCGGACGGACGGTTTTGGAGAAGTAAGAGGAAGGGAACGAATTACGGCAGGTCTTGCCAGCGACGGACGGCCGGGGCGGGAATACCGAACGACCGGAACAAGGAGGAAAAATCCCGGCGGGGAAAGCGGAGCCGCATTTTTTCAAAACGGGCCAGGGCCGATTCGTAGTGCAGGCCGGCTCGGTGGGCCGTCTGGGCGGCCTTACCTATATAAAGGAGAGCCTCCGCCGTTCGGCCTTGTTCTTTGAGGAGCCGGGCCAGACCCAGAGAAGCCATGATTTCGCCGCGCCGGTCTTTTTCCTGGAGGAACAGTTCCAGGGATTGTGCGCCGAGTCGCGCGGCGGACCGCGGGTGGCCGAGCCGCCGTTCGGCGCCGGATTGGCCCCACAAGGCAAAGGCGCGGCTGCTTTCGTCCCCCACCCGCGCATAGATTTCGGCGGAGCGGACATAGAGAGGGATGGAGCGCCGCGCGTTTCCATACGTGCGCAGGGCGTTGCCCATGCCGCAGAGACCGTAGGCGGTGCCGAAGGGGTCCCTCAGGCGTTTGAAAACGCCGTGAGCCTGTCGGTATCGCCGATAAGAATCGGCGCCCCGGCCGAGGAGTCGAAGCGTTCCGGCCTGTCCGCAGAGGGCGTAGGCGCGGGCGGCGGCATCGCCGGTTTTTCGGGCGAGATCCTCGGCTCTTTTGAACGAGGCGAGCGCTTTTGGAAAATGGCCGAGGAAACGTTCCGTCCCGCCCAGGGCCCAGTGGATATGGCGGAGGAGTTCCGTGTCCTTCCCGCGTTTGGCCTGCCGGAGGCAGGCGAGGAGGAGGCGTCGCGCCGAAAGGAGGCGACCGGCCCCGCGTTCCGACAGGGCCAGTTCCAAAAGACATTCGGCCGGGGCCGGGTCGGGGACGCGTCGGACATATTTCTGTCGGAGGACCGTGCGCCAGAGGCGGCCGGCTTGAGAAAAACGGCCGAGGATCCGGAGGCAGGCGCTGGCCCCGAGAAGCGCCCGGAGCCGTTCGGAAGACACGCCGCATCGGCGGTAGAGCGCGTGGGCCCGCCAATAGAAGGAGAGGGCTTCCCGGAACCGGCCCAGGGCGCGAAGGGCTTCGGCCCGTCGCCAGATGATCTCCGCCCGTAAAAAGTCGTCGGGGGCCCGTCTCCCGGCGCGTTGCAGGAGTCGTTCGGCCAAGGCGTTTCGGCCGGCCGCTTGGGCGCGTTCCGCCCGTTCAAGAAGAAAGAGAGCGTTGGTCATGGGAGGGAGATCGGGAAAATACGTCCCGCCCGCCGAGGGGCGGAGCAGGGGACGACGCGTCGGAAGAGCGAAGTTATCGTTTGGAGTGTTGGTAACGCTTTCGGGCTTTGGGTTGGCCCGATTTTTTGCGTTCCACCATGCGCGGGTCGCGGGTGAGGAACCCTTTGGCGCGGAGGGCGGAGCGGAGCTTGGGGTCCATGGCCACCAGGGCGCGGGAAAGGCCCAGCCGGATGGCTTCGGCCTGGCCGGTGACGCCGCCGCCGGTGGTGCTGACGAAGATGTCCATGTTGGTCATGGGTTTTGTGAGTTTCAAAGGGGCCATGGCCGAGGATTTTTGGCGTTCGTGGCCGGCAAAGAATTCGTCCAGGGATTTGGCGTTGACGATGAAGCGGCCTTCGCCGGGCACGATGCGCAGGCGAGCCACGGCGGTTTTTCGCCGGCCGGTGGCCCAGAGCGGGGACTGTCGGGTGATGGAAAGCGTTTCGTTCGTCATGGGGTCAGGAGGCCTCTCCGCCCGTTGGGGCGGGCGCTGTTTTGAGCGCCGGCCGGGAAACGTAAGGTCCGCCCGAACGCATTTTGGGGTTGGAAAAATCCACGGTTTCCGCGCCGGCGAATTTTTTCTGCGCCTCGGCGCCGCGGAAGATCTTCAGCCGTTTCATGAAGCGGCCGCGCAGGCGGTTTTTCGGCAGCATGCCGTACACGGCCAGTTTTACGGCACGCTCCGGTTTTTCCTTCATCAGCCGCCCGTAGTTCTGAAATCTTTGGCCGCCCGGATAGCCGGAGGCGCGGAAATCTATTTTCTGGATGAGTTTGTTCCCCGTGAGCGCCACCTTGTCGGCATTGATGACGATCACGTGGTTGCCGATGTCCATGGCGGGGGAATAGGCCGGGTTCCCCTTGCCGCGCAGAAGGTTCGCCGCCAGGGTGGCCAACCGGCCCAGGACCACGCCGTTGCCGTCCAGGAGGAAGTATCGGCGCGAGATGTCTTTCGTCTTTAATCGGGGTGTTTGCGTCTGTAACATAGGCGGAGAGTCTAGCAAAGCGGGCCGTGACCGTCAAGGGCGCGCGGCGCGGCGTCGGCGCGTGGCGGTTTTGGGGGCGTCCGCCTCGGGTTCTTTCGGGACCATGGGTTCGGTGGGCACGGTGCCGTCCTTGGGCAGGTCTCCCGGTTTAAAGGCCGGGATCGGTTTTTGCCGGGCATCGAAGTCCTTGACCATGGCGATTTCCACGCAGGTCTCCGGGAAATAGGGGCACCTCACGCATTCGGTCCAGACCTTGTGGGGCAGGTTGTTCTTGACCACGCGCTTGAATCCGAATTTGTTGAAAAAACCGTCTTTCATGGTGAGGGTGAAGATGCGGGTGATTCCGAGCGCTTCGGCGTCCGCAAGGCAGGTCTGGAGGAGTTTTTTCCCGATGCCTTTCCCCTGGTAGGCGTCGGCGACGGCCAGCGCCTTGATTTCGGCGAGGTTGTCCCACTGGACGGCCAATGAACAGCAACCCACCACGGCGCCGCCGTGGTCGGCCACGTGGAACTGTTGCAGGTTCTCGAAAAGTTCCGAGATGGCCCGCGGCAGGAGTTCCTTGCGGTCGGCGAAACCGTTCAGCAGTTTGTGGATGGTCCGGACGTCGTTTATTTTGGCGCGTCGGATCTTGATCATGGAGGTCCCTTCTCTTTTTTAGGAAGAAAAAATACGGCGGTCGACGGGACTATTCGGCCCGCCGGTCGTTCGGTTTTCGGAGGGCCGTGCGCCCCGAGGCGGCCCTCCGCCGGTGAAGGGCCTCCAGCAGCTCTTCGGCTTTTTTGCGCGCGGCCTCCATTTTGGGATAGCGCACGGCACGGTAGCCTCGGACGTCTTCGGGCAGGCGCAGCGCCTGCGTGTAGAGGCGGTAGGTCTCAGGGTCGGAGAAAAGCTGGAAGCCGTCCACGAGGTCCTCATACCATCGGCGGAAGGATTTCTCCCGCGCGTGCCATTCCGGAAGGAGGGTCCGGAGCGGGCGGAGGTGTTTCATCAGGCGCAGCTGCCAGTTGCGCGTGCGGATGTCGAACTCGAAGTCCCTTCCCATCAGGGTGAACTGCGGCCGGGTGAGGTGGACGTATTCGAAACGGTCCCCCCGCGACTCGTCCGCGCGGTATCGCTCCCGGTCGCGCCGGAATTTCTCCTCGCTGGTGAGGAGGTGGGCCACATACACCTCGTCCTTGATGAGCATGGCCTTGTAGAGGTTGTCGAGCACGGCGCGCGTGGCGGCGTAGTTCTGTTCGGCCTGGTCTTTTTTGTAGGTGCTCCAAAGGCGGGCGAGGTACCGCCGGGCGTAAGGAAGGCCGCTGTGTTGGATGAGGTCGTAAACGTATTGCGCCAGTTTCAGACGGTCGGGTTCGGGGAGTTCCATCCACCGCACGGCGTCCTCCACCATTTTCCGGTACTCGCGGGCGAGGCGTTTGCCGATCAGGAACCGGCTTCGTTCCAGCAGGCCGGTTTTGTCGTCGAGCGTTTCCCGATACGACGGCAGGCGGACGGTGAATTTCTTGAAAAGTTCGGGACGGAGCCCGATCTGTCGTCCGAGCTGCAGCGCGCGGAGGTTTTCCTCCAGTTCGTGGGGCGGCACCGTGGCGCGGATGGCCTCGTTGAGGTTGTCCAGGGAGACCGGCAGGAGGCCCCGCTGGAACGCGGCGCCGATGAGGAGGACGTTGGCGTAGAGTTTGTTGCCGAAATAGGTCTCGGAGACGTTGGAGAAATCGAGCCCCAGATAGTCGTCGGCGCGGGTGTACCGCTTGACGGTGTCCTCCAGGTCCTGCGGCGAGAAATCATCCTTGCCGAGGAGCGTGCGGATGGTGGGGATCTTGTGCGTGTTCATCACCGCCACGGTCCGCGTGGGGCTGGCCACGCGCAGGTTCACTTTCGGATCGAGCCCCCGGGTGGCTTCAAGGAGGTCGATGCCGAGGAGAAGGTCGGCGTGGCCGTAAGGCACGAGAGGCGAAAGGACCTGCTCCTCGCGGGAGAAAATCACGTGGCCGTACACGCCGCCGTTCCGGATGGCGAGGCCTTTTTTGTCGGCGAAGATGGCGTGGTATCCCTGTCGGAGCCCGGCGCGCACCAGCACGCCGGTGACCACCCCCGCGCCCGTCCCGCCGACGCCGGCGGTGTAGCAGAACCACGTGTCGGAGACTTCTTTGAGGGGAGGCAGGGGCAATGACCCCACCACGGCTTCCGGCAGGGGCGCCGGCGGCTGACGCCGTCGGATGGTGATCTCTTCGAAGGAGGGGCAGACCTTGGCCTTGGTGCAGGCGGCGTCGGCGATGCAGAGGGACCGGTCCGTGACGACCTTGGGCCCGTGGAGGGTGTTCTCAATGGCCAGGCCGGGACATCCCGTGTCGTTGGTGCATTCGAGGCAGAATTCGCAGACCTCCGGCGTGGCGTTGATGACTTTTTCCTCGGGGAGGTAGCCCTGGAGCCGGATGATTTTTTTCCGTTCCCGTCGGACACGGCGGTGGTAGGTGATGCCGCACTCCTTGTCGGCGATGATGACCTTGACGCCGTCCTTGAGGATGACTCCCTCCATGAGCGTGCGATAGGAGTTGCGGTAGGCGGGGTTGACGCGGTAGACGGGGATGGAGTCGCGGGCCATGCCCCGGATGACCTGTTCGATGTCCTGCGCGAACGTTTTCTGGTAGAGGAGGTTGATGGCGTTGCCGGGGGTGGGCTGGTGTCCGGTCATGGCGGTGGTCTTGTTGTCGAGGATGACGAAGGTGATGTCCTGGTTGTTCTTGATGGCGTCGGAGACGGCCAGCATGCCGGAGTGGAAGAAGGTGGAGTCGCCCACGAAGACGACGTGTTTGTTTTTCACGAAGGGGGAGAGTCCGGCGCCGGTGCCGCCGCCCAGGCCCATGCCGGAGTAGTCCTGCATGAGGCCCAGGTTCGGCTCGAACTGGAGCATGGAATGGCAGCCGGATTCTCCGTGGAAGATGACATCCAGCGGGTCCCGGTCGTATTTCTTCCGCATGTAGGCGGCATCCAGGAAATCCCGTTTCAGGGATTTGGCCACCGTGGAGGAATCGCGGTGGGGGCACCCCGGACAGAAGGTGGGCGTGCGGGCGGGGATTTTGACGTCGAAGGCGGCGGTGTCCGTGACGGTGCGGTGCGCCTTTTCCCATCGCGCGCCGGCGTCCGACGGCAGGGGGAGGAGACGTTGCTTGAAGAGTCCGCCGAGGCGTTCCATCAGGATGGAGGTGTTGATCCCGCGGATGGAGGGGATCCCGTCCTGGTCGTCCGGAAATTTCTTGCCCCACACCGCGGGCATGCGTTTCAGGCGGCCGGTCTGCACCGCGCGCTGGAGGAGGTGGACCATCTGTGTTTCCACGAAGGCGCGTTTCTCCTCGATGACGTAGATCTGGTCCACGCGCGAGGCGAATTCCATCAGGATGTCCTCTTCCAGGGGGAACGTGACGCCCCATTTCAGGACGGGGAACCGGTTTTCCAGGCCCATCTCGCGCAGGGCCTGCATCAGGTAGCAATACGAGAGCCCGGAGGCGGCGAACCCGGCGGAGGATTTTTCCCCGGCGGCGCCCCAGTCGATCCGGTTCAATCCTTTTTGGCGGACCAGCGTTTTCAGGCGGTCGAAACGGGCCGCCAGCGTGGCCTCGCGCCAGGAGGTGTGCGGGGGGATCATCACCGTGTTCTCGACGGCCATGTTCGCCGAGGAGAGGGCGGTCTTTTGATTGTTGTTGACGACGGGGTAGAGGTTGGGCCGGCAGCGCACCGCGCCGCCGCCGTCGGCTTGGTTGGTGGTGATGACGTACGTGATGTAGAGATTGGCCTGGCCGGAAAGTTCGAAACCGTCTTTGATCCAGTCCTTCAGCTCCTGGAAGGTGGCCGGTTCCAAGACCGGCATGTTGAGGTGTTGGGAGAGGAAGCGGGAATCGGAGTTGATCTGGGTGGTCTCGTTCCAGGGATCGTCGCCGACCACCACGACGGCGCCGCCGTCGTGGTTCTGGGGTTCGGCGAGGTTCCCGATGGCCAGCCCGTCGGCGGCCACGTGCAGGCCGACGGATTTCATGAGGCTCATGGCGCGCAAATTGGCGAGGCGGGCGCCGTTGAGGCGGGCGGCGCTGAGGGCCTCGTTGTTGGCTATCTGCGCCACAATGCCTCGCTCCGTGAACAGGTCCGCGACGGAACTGGCGGCGTCGAACACCTCCGAGATGGGGGAGCCGGGATAACCCGTCATGAGGGCCATGCCGCCTTCCAGGGCGCCCTTGAGGAGCAGTTCGTTGCCGGTGAAGGCTTCCATGCCGTCTTCTTTTAAGAATCGCTTGTCCATTGTGGATCCCCCCGAAATCAGCGTTACGTTCTCGACGTCGCCAAGAGTTCCTTGGCGTGTTTGACGCTGATGGATTCGTCCTTGGTCTTTTCGGCGGCTCCGCCGAACATCCGCGCGATCTCCAGCACGCGGCCCTCTTCCTGCAGTTTCTTGATGGTGGTGGAAGTGCGGTCTTTGACGACGTGCTTTTCCACGTAGAAATGGTTTTGGGCGCAGGCCGCGATGGGAGCCAGGTGGGTGATGCACAACACCTGGTGCGTCTTTCCGAGCCGGGCCAGTTTTTTCCCGATGACGCCGCCGAGGCGGCCGCCGACCCCCGCGTCGATCTCGTCGAAGACCAGGGTGGGGACCTCGTCGGCCCGCGCCAGCACCGATTTCAGGGCCAGCATCACGCGCGAGAGTTCGCCGCCCGAGGCGATGTCGGCCAGCGGCTGGCGTCCTTCGCCCGGATTGGGCGAAAAGAGGAATCGCACCGCGTCGAAACCCGCCGCGGTGGCGGGCCCGTCGGGGTTTTTTTCGACAGCCACGTCGAAGGCGGCGTGGGGCAGGCCGACCTCATGGAATTCCTTTTCCACGGCGGCGGCCAGTTTCTTCGCCGCGGCGGTGCGGGCCTGGCTGAGCTTGAGACAGACGTCCTTGAGTTCGGATTGCGCCTTGGCGAGCTTTTCGGAGAGATCGCGGGTGCGTTCCTCGGCGTTTTCCAGATATTTGAGCTCCTCCTCGATCTTCGTCTGATGCGCCATCACGTCCTTCAGCGCGGGGCCGTATTTGCGTTTGAGTTTGCCGAGGACGTCGAGGCGCGAGAGGACCTCGTCCAGCCGTTCCGGGTCGAGGTCCACACGGTTCTTGAAGGCTTCCAGCTCATGGGCCGCTTCTTCCAGGCGCACGGCCGATTCGGCGATCATGTCCGGGATGGTGCGGAGGTCTCCTCCCAGGGACTGGAGCGTCTCCACGTCGCGCTGCACGCGGCGCACGTTGTCCAGCGCGGAGCCGTCGCTCCCGTAGAGAAGATCGTAGGATTGTTGGGAAAGGTTCTTGAGGCGCTCGGCGTTCTTCAGCTGGGGGAGGAGGCGTTCGAGGTCTTCGTCCTCTCCCTCGGTTTTCAGCTGGGCGGTCTTCAATTCCGTCAGCTGGAACCGGTAGAGGTCCACCCGCTGGGCGCGTTCCTGGTCGGAAAGAGAGACGGCCTGCTGTTCGGCGAGCAGGGCCTTCCAGCGTCCGTGGGCCTCGGCGGTGGTTTGGCGGAGCGGCTCGAGCCGGCCGAAGGTGTCGAGGACGTCCAGCTGTTCCGAGGATTTCAGGAGGAGCTGGTGTTCGTGTTGGCCGTGGATGTAGGCGAGGTGTTCGCCGATGCGGGCGAGGGTGGAGAGGTTGACCGGGTTGTCGTTGACGAAACAGCGGGAGCGGCCGCCGGCGTCGAGTTCCCGCCGGAGGAGGAGTTGGTCGCCCTCTTCGGCGGCGAGGTCGAGTTCCCGCAGGAGCCGTTTCAGGCGCGGCGCGGAGAGACGGAACTCCGCCACCACGCTGAGGCGGGCGGCCCCCTTTCGCGCCTGGCTCGCCGAGGCCTTGTCGCCCAGCACCAGGCCGAGAGCCTCGATGACGATCGTTTTACCGGCGCCGGTCTCCCCGGTGAGGACGTTCAACCCCGGGGTGAATTCCAGGAACATGTCCTCGATGAGGGCGAAATTCTTAATGGATAGATAGTTCAGCATGGATTTGTCCGTGCGCCGGCGTCGTTGGCGCGGAAATCAGCGTTCCCCCCAGCGGAGTTTCTGTTGCAGGAGGGAGAAATAGGGCCTTTGCGGGTTGAGAAAAAGTTGGAACCGTTCCGTGGCGCGTTCCACGCGGATGCGGTCGCCGGTGCGGAGAGGAAAATCCGTCTGGCCGTCGAGGGAAAGGAGCACCTTGTCCCTTTTGGCCCGCGCTTCCACCGAGATGTCCAAAACGCTGTCGGCGGAAAGGATGACCGGCCGCTGCGTCAGGCTGTGCGAACAGATCGGGGTGAGGAGAAGAAGGTCCATTTCCGGCTGGGCGATGGGGCCGGAGGCGGCCAGGGAATAGGCGGTGGAGCCGGTCGGCGTGGCGAGGATGAGACCGTCCCCCACGAAGGTTCCGAGATATTCGCCGTTCACCCGGGCCGAGAGGCGGATGGTGCGGACGGTGGAGCTGACCCGGATGACGCAGTCGTTGAGGGCCAGCCGGGGCTTTTGGCGCGGCGCGGTGACGCTGATCATCATGCGGCTGGAGCAGACCAGCCGGCCTTTCAGAAGGGCCTCCAGGGTCTGATACATCCGGTGGAGATCGGTGGCGGCCAGGAACCCGAGGTGGCCCAGATTGACGCCGAGCGCCGGGATGCCCCAGGGGGCCAGCCGTCGAGCCGCCGACAGGAGCGTGCCGTCCCCTCCCAAGGCCACCGCCACCTGCGCTTCCCGCGCCCGCGCGGGAGGCACGGTGCGGATCCCGTGCCGACGGAACCACGCCGACAGGCGGGACAGTTCCCGGCGGGCGAGTTTCTTGGCGGCGTTATGAAAGACGACGACACATTTCGGCGTAGGGGTCATGAAGGGGGCGTTTTTCCCGAGCGGGGCCTCAGGAATTTCCGTTTTTTCGGACCAGTTCTTCCCAGATTTTGAGGATGTTGCCGTCCCACCAGCCGCGGTCCACTTCTTCGTGAAGGATGCGCAGCGCTTTGGCCGGAGCGAAGGCCTCTTTGTAGGAACGTCTCGAGGTGAGGGCGTCGTAGATGTCCACCATGCTCACGATACGGACGACGTCGGGAATTTTGGAGCCTTTGATGCCATCGGGGTAGCCCGTGCCGTCCAGGCGTTCGTGGTGGTGGCGGATGATGGGGATGATCTCCTGCATCACCTTGAGGCGGCTGCAGATGTCGCAGCCGATGGTGGGGTGTTTGCGCATGGTTTCCCATTCGTCCTTGTCGAGCGGGCCTTCTTTCTGGAGGATGGCGTCGGGGACTCCCAGTTTGCCGATGTCGTGAAGGATGCCGCCTTTGCGCAGGAGTTCCAGTTTTCGGGTATCCAAGGAAAGGGCTTTTCCGAGCGCCAGGGCGAACCGGCCGACGCGGTCGGCGTGGCCGAGCGTGTACTGGTCCTTGGCCTCGATGGTCCGCGCCAGGGTGAAGAGCACCACTTCGGCGTCTTCCAGTTCGTCCGTGAGGGATTTCATCCGCAGCAGGGACTTGATCCGGGCCAGGAGTTCGGCGTGTTGAATGGGTTTGGTGAGGAAATCGTCGCAGCCGGCCTCCAGGGCGCGGAGTTTTTCCTGTTCCGGGGAGAGGCCGGTCATCATGATGATGGGGATGAAACGCGT
>ERZ795054.3065-NODE-3065-length-13480-cov-3.775866_pt1 | contig 13480 bp, 12 predicted proteins | sample MGYA00375138_ERZ795054 | MGnify/ENA primary metagenome ERZ795054 (study PRJEB30183, sample SAMN05720215) | anaerobic digester metagenome | isolation source: active sludge of municipal wastewater-treating anaerobic digesters | place: USA | collected 2014-12-23 ...
CGAGCGATTCGACCGCGATGAGCGTCTCGGCACCAGACTGATTGTTTTTCTCTTCGCTTCGTACGAACGAGCCCTGGTATGGCGGGATTTCACGCATCGCCTGTTCAAAATCCATCGAGAGATTGGACAATTGCGGATCCAATGCTTTGATCTCGTTAAGCAGCAGAAGTGTGGAGGGTTGCTCCAGACCGCAGGCTTTCAGCAGTGCCAGGTCCGCGAAGATCGCTTTCGGTGCGCCGTCAAACACCAGGTTGCCCTTGTTCAAAGCGATTACCCGGTTGGCACGGGCGGCTTCTTCCATGAAATGTGTGATAAAGAGCACCGTGATCCCCCGGTCGTGCAGGCTCTGCATTTCAGCCATTACATCCAGCCTACCGCGCGGATCGAGCATGGCGGTGGATTCATCAAAGATCACGCATTCCGGTTGCATGGCCAGCACACCCGCCAGCGCAACGCGTTGTTTCTGCCCGGCGGAAAGCAGGTGCGGCGGGCGATCTTTTCTTTCCAGCATTTTGACCGTGGTCAACGCAGAGGTCACCCGCTCACGGATCTCCGGCGGAGAAATGGCCAGGTTTTCAGGTCCAAATGCTGTGTCCTCATCGATCAATGTAGCAACGATCTGATCTTCGGGGTTCTGAAACACCATGCCAATGCGTGCGCGAATCTGCGGCAGGTGCGTAGCTTGCGCCGTGCTCTTGCCATCGATAAGCACCTGCCCATGTGAAGGCAGCAGCAGGGCGTTGCAGTGCCGTGCGAATGTGGTCTTGCCGGATCCGTTCGCGCCAACGATGGCAACCCATTCACCTTTTTCAACGGAAATGGAAATGTCGTTTAACGCTGGGAGGGAGGATTGACCGCTGCCGGGATGGCGGTAAGTGACGTGGTCAAACTGAATCAATGGAGGCAATACCTGCTCCGTGTTGCTGTTGTGGTGACCTGTTCAGGCAATTATACAGGATAAACTGCCTTGCGCTGATGATTTTTATAGGTTGCCTTGTCTGCCACGTTACCCCTTTATTTAACTGATATATAATACCCATACAAGATTTCACGCAGTTCAAAATTTTATGGAGGAGATAATGAAACGTCTGGTATTGCTTGTGATGGTGATCGCCCTGGCTCTTGCTGCAGTAGGTTGCAACTCAACATCTGACCATTTATCCAAGATCAAGGATGCGGGCAAGATCGTTGTGGGCACATCCGCAGATTATCCGCCGTTCGAATTTGTGGATGAAGCCGGGACAACCACCGGTTTTGATGTTGAACTGATGAACGAGATCGCAAAACGCATGGGAGTGACGGTTGAATGGACCGATATGCCATTCGATAGCCTCATCGCTGCTGTCCAGGAAGGCAAGATCGACGCTTCCATCGCCGCTTTCAATTACGATGAAGAACGCGACAAGACGGTGGATTTCACTGATGCCTACTACACCACCGAAGATTCCTTCACGGTGAAGGAAGGCTTTGCCGGGGATCTATCCGATCCGATGAACCTTGCCAATTACATTGTGGGTGCGCAGTCCGGCACCGTTCAGGATGGATGGATCACCGACAACCTGGTTACCCCGGGCTTGCTCCCAGAAGACAAGTATATGCGCTACGAACGGGTTGACCAGGCCGCCCTTGACCTGCAGGCAGGCCGCATCGAGGTCCTGATGGCTGATTATGTTCCCGCCCAGGCGGTCGTGAGCCAGTTTGGCGGCATGACCATCGTCTATCACGGCGTCCTTTCCACTGGTCCCCTGAACATCGTTGTTCCTGAAGGCGATACCGCCCTCAAGGATGAAATTAACCGTGTCTTAAAAGAACTTCAGACCGAAGGTTTTGTCGAACAGCTCGCTTTCAAGTATTTCAGCGAGTAGCAAGCCTGCGAAACTGCTCCCAGGGGGGTGTGATATCGATTTACATTGATATCATTTCCCCCTGGTTTCATGCAGGGTTTATTGTGGAACAGCACACCAATTCAGTCTGAGGAGTGATCCCCGTTGGACGTTGCGAAGTTCCTGCAATACATTGCTTCAGGAACAGCCTACACGGTAGGGGTTACATTAATTTCCCTGCCCGCGGGCCTGATCCTGGGCACGCTTTTGGCGCTGTTGAACGTTTACTCCGGCAGACTCTCCAAATGGCTCACCAACCTGTACAGCACGGTCATGCGGGGCATTCCCCCCATTGTTTTACTGTTCATCCTCTACTTCATCGTCTCGGGCAGTATCAACCTTTCCCCGTTCCTGGCGGGGTCCATCTCGCTCGGTATTGTTAGCAGCGCTTACCAGATGGAGATCGTGCGCGGCGCGATCCTGTCGGTCAGCGGGGGTCAGATGATGGCCGCCCGTGCTATCGGAATGACGAAAAGGCAAGCGATCCGCAATGTGATCCTGCCGCAAACGCTGCGTCTGGCTATCCCGCCCTGGTCAAACGAGGCGGCGATTGTGATCAAGGACTCTTCTCTTGTCTACGCACTCGGTGTTCCTGAGATCCTGCGCCGCGCGCAGCTCATCAGCGCCAGCACCCAGCAGCCCTTTTTGGCGTTTGCCGCGGCGGCTGTGATCTACTTTATCCTGGTTTTCATTACCAGTCGATTATTGGATAGATTGGAAAAGCGGCTGCGCATCCCCGCCAACCCATGACCCTGGAGTTTGTTATGGCCAAACCGATTCTCACCATTAAGAACCTGACCAAGAAATACGGCGGAAACGCGGTCTTTCATAATATTGACCTGACCGTGAATGAAGGGGACACCATCGTCATCATTGGTCCCAGCGGTACAGGAAAAAGCACCCTGCTCAGATGTATCAACCTGCTCACCTGTGCAGATGAAGGCCAGATCTGGTTGGATGATCTTGAGATCACCGCCAAAGGGTGCGACGACGACCGGGTGCGCCAGCATATTGGCATGGTCTTTCAAAACTTCCTCTTATTCAATCATCTCACCGCGTTGGATAACGTCATGCTGGGGTTAACCAAAGTGAAACACATGAAACCGGAGGAAGCACGAGTAAAAGCCCTGAGCGAACTTGAAAGGGTGGGGTTGTCTGACCGGGCGGACCATTATCCTGGGCAGCTCTCGGGCGGTCAGCAGCAGCGCGTGGCGATCGCCCGCGCGCTGGCGATGGATCCGCGCATCATGTTGTTTGATGAGCCGACCTCCGCGCTGGATCCTGAATTGATCGGTGAGGTACTTGAAGTAATGCGCAAACTGGCGTTGGAAGGCATGACCATGCTGGTGGTGACCCACGAAATGGGTTTTGCGCGTGAGGTCGCGGATCGCATCGTCTTCTTAGAGAAAGGCAGTATCGTAGAAGAGGGTTCGCCGGATGACCTGTTCTATCATCCCAAAAACGAGCGAACACGTGAATTCCTGTGGAAGATCACCGAGCTATACGGTAAGAAGGAAGAAAACAAGTAAATGGCTGATTGGCTGCAATTGTTCCAGCGCTACCTGCCTGACTTTATCAAAGGCGCCGCGGTCACCATTGAACTGACTGTGGTGGGGCTGGCTATAGGCTTTGCGATCGGTTTATTGTTGGCGTTAGCCCGCTTGTATGGTCCGTTATGGTTAAAAACGCTTGCCATCGGTTATATCGAACTCTTCCGCGGTACGCCGCTGCTCGTGCAGCTCTTCCTTATTTATTATGGTTTACCCTCGCTTGGGCTCACCCTCACACAAACTGTCTCTGCGTACCTGGCTCTGGGGTTGAACAGCGCTGCGTACCAGGCTGAATACTTCCGTGGCGCCATCCAATCCATCGGTTCTTCTCAAATGACCGCGGGACGGGCGATCGGTCTATCACGTTGGAAGACGATCTGGTACATCATTCTGCCCCAAGCGCTGCGCCTGGTGATTCCCGCCTGGTCAAATGAACCCATTTCGCTGCTTAAAACGACCGCGGTCGTGTTCCTCATCGCTGTGCAGGATCTGATGGCAAAGGCCAAGCGTGCTGCCACAGCCACGTATGATCCCATCGGCAGTTACCTGGCCGTGGCCGTGGTTTACCTGGTGCTGGTGATCGTTCTTAACTGGGGATTAAAATACCTGGAGCGTAAGACCGTCATCCCCGGCTTTGAAATGGATTCAAAAAAGGTCTGAGCCATTCAACCAGAGCGGTTGTGCGCAAGTTCATGATTAATCCGCTGTTGTCGAAGAATTTACCGGTTTTCTTGTAGAATCTCATTTCCCCAGCGTATATAATTAGCATATCAATCAAAGAAAGCGAGGGTACTCCCATGCGAAGGGTGACATTTTCGGTTCTGGGAATCCTGTTGATCGTTGCAGCGATCGCCGGTATTCTGATCAGCTTTATCGGCATCATCGGATTGTGGCGCATCGAAAAAACGGCCAAAGTAAGCCTGGTGAATACGCTTGATCTATTGGGAACGACCGTCCAGACCACGCACGACGGTTTATCGATAGCCTCGCGGTCCCTCGATCAGGCGGACGATTCAATTGCCGCGGTGTCGGATATACTCACTGCGACCGGCAGTTCGGTAAAAGATATGATCCCCTTCATGGATTCATTGAAAAAGATGACTGTTGAAGATCTCCCCGGCGCGTTGTCTTCCACAAAAGTCGCCTTCCAGTCTGCCCAGGCTAGCGCGGGGGTGATCGACAACACTTTATCGCTACTCACCGCTATCCCCTTCCTTTCGACGCCCACCTACAACAACCAGCCCCCGCTAAGCACTGCCTTTGGGGGTGTATCTGATAGTCTTGATCCGATCTCCGAATCACTTACTTCAATGGAGGGTTCACTTACCTCCACCAAAGATAACCTGGGAGAGATAGAAAATTCATTTACCGACATCTCAGGCAGCCTTTCCGGTATCAAAACCAGTCTCAGTGACGCCAAAGAGGTGACCGATCAGTACCTGACCGTATTGGAGGATCTTCGCGAACAGGTCGAAGGATCAAAAAAGAGGTTGCCTGCCACGCTTGATGCGATCGCCTGGTTTATCACCATCGCTCTCGTCTGGCTTGCGTTGACCCAGTTGGGGCTCCTTATGCAGGGAGCTGAAATGCTGGGCCTGGAATTCGTAAAAGAGTTGCGTGCTCCTAGGAAAACTGAGGAATTAAAACCTGTTACCAGTGCTGCTGTGGAACCGGAGAATGAAGAAACTCCTTCTTGATTCCAGCGCGCTGACGCCGGCTATTGACTGCTCTTGACATCCTTCCACTCGGCGTCTATACTCCAAATAGAGTGATCGAACGGGGAGCCCGGTGTTCCGGGCTGAGAGTAGGGTATCCACCCTTGACCCGCATTACCTGATCCGGATTATGCCGGCGGAGGGATAGGATTTCAATCAAAAACCCTCCCTGGCGGAGGGTTTTACAATGTCTGAACAACTGGTATTAATTTTTGCGAACGGGGATTTAAAAAAGCCTGAGTGGATCCAGCGTATGGCTGAGACCGCGGGCATGATCATCGCCGCGGATGGCGGGCTGCAGCACATCCTGGACCTGGGGCTGGTTCCTGACATGCTCATCGGCGACCTTGATTCAGTCACTCCTGAACAGGTCCAATGGGCTGTTGAACAGGGGGTTGAGATCCGCCGCTTCCCGTCGGATAAGGACGAAACAGACCTTGAACTGGCGTTGATCGCCGCGGCTGAAACGGGGCGACACCGCATTGTGATCGTGGGTGCTCTGGGAGGGCGGCTGGATCAAACTTTATCCAATGTGCTGTTGCTGCACCTGCCCATCCTCACCAATCTTGATGTCCGCATTGACGATGGGTCGCAGGAGGTGATCCTGGTCAGGGAGAAGCTGGAGTTGGAGGGAAAACCCGGTGATCTCGTATCGCTGCTTCCACTCTCACCCATCGTGCGCGGGATCACGACCAGCGGTTTAAAATACCCGCTGAACGATGAGAGCATGATCTTTTTCCACAGCCGAGGTCTGAGCAATCGCATGCTTGGCGATTCCGCCCGCATCGAATTTCAATCTGGCGTGCTGATCTGCATCCATGAACGCCAGGAGAATCTACATTGAAGACCATCAGGTTATTTATTTTTACTACCTTGATCGTGTTGCTGGCATCCTGCTCACCTGCAGCAACTCCCTCGCCCACACCTGGGCCGGTCACCCTGACCGTTATGACGCACGATTCTTTCGCGGTGTCTGAGGAGGTGGTGCAGGAGTTTGAAGATCAAAACAATGCCAAATTGGTTTTCATTAAGTCCGGGGATACCGGCGCGGCCCTCAATCGAGCCATTCTGACCAAAAACGCCCCTGAGGCGGATATTTTTTACGGAGTGGATAACACCTTCCTGTCGCGTGCCATCCAGGAGGAGATCTTTGAACCGTACACCTCTTCCGCATTATCCGGTGTAACGGCGGAATTTACAGGCAACCTGGGCGGGCAGGTGACCCCCATCGATTTTGGCGACGTGTGCATCAACTATGACAGCGCGTGGTTTGCTGCCCAGGGGCTGCCCGTCCCGCAATCGCTGGCTGACCTGACCGATCCGCAATATGGCGGGGAGGAAGGCCGGGGCTTGCTTGTAGTGGAGAATCCTGCCACCTCTTCACCGGGAATGGCGTTCCTGCTCGCCACCATCGCTGAATACGGCGAAGAGGGCTACCTGGATTATTGGCGCTCGCTCAAGGCAAACGGGGTGGTGGTCGTGAACGATTGGGAGACGGCTTATTACACAAATTTTTCCGCCTCCTCCGGGCAGGGGCTGCAGCCGTTGGTGGTTTCTTACGCCTCCAGCCCAGCCGCAGAGGTGATCTACGCCAGTGAACCGCTCGCTGAAGCGCCGACCGCCTCGATCACCGCTCCCGGCACCTGTTTTCGCCAGATCGAATACGCGGGAATTCTAAAAGGAACCCGCGATCTCGCATTGGCGCAGCGTTTCATCGATTTCATGCTCAGCCCGCGCTTTCAGGAGGATATGCCGCTGCAGATGTTCGTTTACCCGGTCAATCCCTTGGCTGTGATCCCGGAAGAATTTAAGCGGTACGCGACGGTCGCCGAGGAACCGGCGATGTTGGACCCTGTTTTGATCGCGAACCGGCGAGATCAATGGATCCGCGAGTGGAGTGGGGTAATGCTCAAGTGAGCAGGCTGCACACGCTGCGGTCGCTGGTAACTCGCTCCGGCTTGCTGCTTTGGGCGTTGCCGCTGGCGCTGTTGGGGGTGTTTTTCTTCTACCCGTTGAGCTCCATCCTCAATGTGATGTTCGAGCACACCGGGTCGATCTATATTGGCGATATCTGGCAACCACTGGGATTCACCATTTACCAGGCTTTCCTCTCGACCGCGCTGACCCTCCTCTTTGGACTGCCGGCTGCTTACGTATTTTCGCGTTTTGATTTCACCGGCAAGCGCTTGATGCGCACTCTCACCATGCTTCCATTTATCCTGCCCACGGTTGTCACCGCGGCGGCGTTCAACTCCCTGCTGGGTCCGCGCGGCTGGGTCAACCTGTTGTTGATGAAATTGACCGGTTCGCCAACTCCACCGGTCATCTTTCTCAACACGTTCACCGCCATCCTTGTCGCGCACGTCTTCTACAACATCGCCATCGTCATCCGGGTGGTGGGCAGCGCCTGGAGTCAGCTGGACCCGCGTCTTGATCATTCCGCCAGGGTATTAGGTGCTTCTCCCTGGCGCAGTTTCTGGAAGGTGACCTTTCCCCTCCTGCGGCGGCCTATCTTCTCCGCTGCCTTATTGGTTTTCCTTTTTGATTTTGCCAGTTTTGGGGTGGTGCTGATGCTGGGCGGACCGGGCTTTCAGACTCTCGAGGTAGCCATCTATTCGCAGGCGCTGCATTATCTCAACCTGCCCATGGCTGGCCTGCTCTCCCTCCTCCAACTCGCGTGCACCCTGCTTGTGACCCTGTTATACGGACGGGTGAACCGCGGACAAACCATCCCGCTCTTCCCCCGTCTGCGCGGAGAGGGTACCCGCAAACCGCGCGGCGGCAGCGAAAAAGGGCTTGTATATTTAACACTCACTTTTCTCTTTCTTCTGCAGGTTTTACCCATGCTCGCGCTGGCGACCCGTTCGATCGCGCGGCTTGAGGCTGATCGTGGCCAACGCGGTGAAGTGCAAGCCGGCCTTACCCTTGATTATTATCATGAATTATTCGTGAATCGCAATCAGAGTGTGTTCTATGTTCCGCCGGCGCAGGCCATCGGTAACTCGTTGAAATACGCCGCAGTCACCACATTCATCTCCGGTGTGGCGGGCACCTTGCTCGCCTACGCCATGTCGAAGAAAGGTGCTGCACGGCGCTGGCTTGATCCTCTTGTAATGCTGCCTTTTGGCGCGTCCGCGGTCACGCTGGGGCTGGGGTTCATTGTAGCGTTCAGCGGTTCAGCATTGGCGAGTGCGCCATTTCCCTGGCTGGTGCCTTTGGCGCACAGCCTGATCGCGATGCCTTTTGTGCTGCGTGCCGTTCAACCTGCCATCGCGTCCATCCCTCTCTCACTGCGTCATTCCGCCGCGGTTTTGGGGGCTTCTCCGATGCGTGTGTGGTGGGAGGTGGAATTGAAACTAATTGGCCGGGCGTTGATCTCTGCCGCCCTGTTTTCTTTTACCATTTCGCTGGGCGAATTTGGCGCCACCTCTTTCATCGCCCGCCCGGATAACCCCACGCTGCCCGTGGCGATCTTCCGCTATCTCTCGCAGCCCGGCGCGATGAACTTCGGGCAGGCGATGGCGATGTCCACGATACTCATCCTGGTGTGCGTGTTATCGCTCACCCTGCTTGAAAAGTTCAGCCAGGTGATGGCTGGAACGGATTAATGGAGAAATTATGAGCCGCCTGGAAGTGATCGACCTGCACAAGGATTACGAAGGCAAACCTTTGCTTAATGGGGTGAGCTTTTTTGTTGACTCCGGCGAGACTTTATGTCTGCTTGGCAGTTCCGGCAGCGGGAAAAGCACCATCCTGCGCATCATCGCCGGAATTGAAACCCCGGATTCAGGACAGGTGCTTTGGCAGGGAAAGGATGTCAGCGGCATTCCGGTTTATAAGCGTAATTTTGGCCTGATGTTCCAGGATTACGCCCTGTTTCCGCATCTAACCGTCGCTGAAAATGTCGCGTTCGGTTTGCGCATGCAGCGTTTTCCGCGGGAGAAGATCGCTCAAAAAATCGCGCAGGCGTTGGAGCGGGTGAATATGACCGCGTTTGCCGCGCGCCGGGTGACCGATCTTTCCGGCGGGGAACAGCAACGCATCGCCCTGGCCCGCGCCTTGGCAGCCTCTCCGCAGCTGCTCATGTTGGATGAGCCGCTCGCAGCCCTTGACCGCGGTTTACGTGTGGAACTGCAGGAGGAATTGCGCGCCTTGCTTCATGAAACCGGTATTCCCGCCATCTACGTGACGCACGACCAGGAGGAAGCGATCAGCCTGGGTGACCGCCTGGCGCTTTTGCATGAGGGCCGGATCGTTCAATGCGGACCTACCGAAGCGGTCTATCGTTACCCTGCCAGCCGCTGGGTGGCGGAGTTCCTCGGGATGACCGGTCTGCTCACCGGAAAGGTCATCACAACAAGCCCGTTGACCGTTAGTACAGATTGTGGCGACCTCCATCCTCTGCATGCGCCTGGTGTAGCTGAACCGGTCACTGGCTCACAGGTGACCGTGCTCATCAAACCCTTAGGACTGACCCAAAGTACGGGCGATACTGGGGTGGATGTTTTGAACGGGATCGTGGAAGACGTGCGTTTCCTTGGCGATCATTACCGCGTCAATATTCGCTTATGCACCGGCACCATTTTTTCAGTCCCCTCCGTTGCCGCGTACCCGATCGACGAACCAATTCACCTGCAACTCCAGCCTGGCGACCTCTTGCTCCTGCCGGACTAAAAAAAACCCATGGTCAACCAAGGGTTTTTCTGATCGATATTTTTCTGTTTCAGATTGCTTATCTGATGATCAGCCACAGCACCAGGCAAAGAACTGATGTTCCGATGCAGAAAGAGCCGGTCATGATCGCCGCCATCAGCCAGATCTGTCTCTTGCGCCGCGCGACGGTCTGTTCCCTTTCTTCTTCACCGGGATCAGCTGGAGCGGGTATCACTCGATTTCAGCGGCTTTTCGCTTGCGGCTGTTTGACCAGATGATGACTATGGCAAGAATGATCACCAGGATCACCGCGATGATCACCGGGATGATCACGGATAGGACAGAGACCACCGTGGAGGTTGCCTGTTCGCCGATCGATGCCGGTACATTGCCCAATCCGCCGGTTGCCGCGTTGATGGCAGGTCGAACTGCCAGAGTCTTTACAGCGTGCACACCGCCTGAGACGAGCAAGCCGGCGATCAAACCGAGAACCGGTTCAACATCACCCACCTGGCTTGAAGTGGCGGCGAACACGATCGCGCCAGCCGTGGGGCGGATGAAGGATTGGATGACGTCATTCACATGATTCACACCCGGGAACATATCTGCCAGGATCTCGACAACGGTCAAAACCGCCAATACGCCGATCACCCACCAGGAGGTCATCAGGTTCCAGGGTTCCTGCAGCTGGATCAGGTTGGTGAACTTGGCCAGCAGAGAAACCGTCAGCAGCGGGATGTACGCGTTCAATCCCGCGCTTGCAGAAAGCCCGAAAGCCGTGAAAATGTTGAAAATATCCATCTTACTTTTTTTCCTTTTCTTGTTTTACCATGTTCCGCTCAACAAATAGCGGAGGAGATCCATTACCCCAACTTGTACGATCGCGGTGATGATTCCCATAATAAATATACGAAAACCATCCCGGAAAAGATGCATCGAATTTTCTTTCTTAAGAACAATACACCACAGCAGAGAGTAGATCATACTCAAGATCACAAAGACGGAAAAAGTGGAAAGGATCGCGATCGGGTAGTAAAGGATGCCGACATCGGCAATGACCAGAGCACCTGCCGCGGCGCACAACAGGATGAGCCACCCCAGCTGACCCCACTTGCGCAGGATCGGCGCGGGATCCTGCTCCACCCACAAGGTCTGGTTCCACAACGCCAGTACCAGGTTGGCCAGAGCGATCCCCATCAGCAGCCCGCTGATCAGCCGCAGCAGATTGGAGGGCGGATATAAGGGCTTTAGTCCCGGCAGCAGGGTCAACGATGAATTGATCCCATCCAAAGCGAAGAATAAAAAGAATAACACGAGGACGGTTATTTTAGCCCTGGAGGGAAAACCGCTGCGCTTGTCGCTTGGGTACAGGTAGATCAAGGTGATGAGCAAGCCCAGGAAGGTACCCGTGCAGCGCGCGCACAGCGGCAGCACTTTACCTCCCACCACAAACGAATGCTCATCGATCTGGTGGCACACGGAGTACCCCGTGGCGTGCAGTTTCCCATCTATCCCCGGCGGTGTGAAGATCAACCAGGCAGTAATGGCCACGAGAGCCACAATCACCAGCGTGGTATTCCACCTGTTGGGTGTGCGGGAAGTTTTGGATAGAGGATCGGTCATTAAAGTCATTATAAAATGGTTGCATGGTGCGGACAAGACATTGCGCTTGACTTTACCTGTCAATTATGATTAACTTAATTTAGATTACCTGCGCCATCCTAACGATGAGGAGGTGATGTCCATGAAAAGTATAAGTTTTAAACACAGCGCTGTGGCATCCCTCCTCTCGATCGAGTAGGGAAGCCACAGCGCCAACAAACCCGGAGCCGTCTTTTGACGGCTCTGTGGTTTAAAGAAATGGATCATGGCGATCGCGCAGGATGAACAGTCAACAATAGATCATCCTTCAATCTAAAACCAGATAGATCATTCGAGTTTATCTCTTTAGATCACAGGTCATTTTCCGGGAGGAAGCAACTCTTTCACCCGCAGCATTGATTGGGAGAGGGTTTTACCCAGGTAATACCCCGGCACCTGGTCAACCAAAGCCGGTTTATATGAGAACGCGCCTCCGCCAAATGCAAACAATGGTGGTCGTTTATTTTTGTCCAGCAAGGCTTTAAATCCACGCAGCGTTTCTGCGGATTCAACGGTGGTGGCGGACAGGATGATCATGTGGGGGTTTTCCACCGCAGCGTAATCGGCCAGGTCTTCCAACGGGCTGTCCGGTCCTAGGAACTCTACGGCGTAGCCTTTTTCCCTGAGTAATACAGACATCATCAGTGGACCTAATTCGTGCAGGTCGCCCGGAGATCCGCCCACAAGGATGCGTGGTCCGCTGCGCTTGGATGGCAGACGTTGGAAGATCGTCAGCAGACTGGCGCGGAAAAAGTTGCTGGCGAAGTGTTCAGTAGCGACTAAAAGGTTTCCAGTGTACCATTCCTCGCCAATCCGGATGAGCACAGGGATGATCAACTGTTCAAATAATTTGAGAAGGGAGAGCTGATTTTTGGCCTGTGTTAATACCTTCAACGCGGTGTATTCATCGTGTTTCAGCAGCACTTGAAACAGCTGATCAGCGAAAGATTCGGTAGAGCCCGCCAAATTGGATGGAACTTTTATATCATCATCCATCCCGGGCAATTCGATCTCTTCACCTGCCGCGAGCTTTTGTTTTAGTTCTACAGCCGCCAGGCTGATCGGAACTCCTGAGTCCACCTGCGCCTTGAGCCATAGTAGCAACTGAATGTCAGCATTGGAATAGAGGCGGTAGCGGTTCTCTTCGCGATTTGGTGAAAGGATCTGGTATCGTCTTTCCCATGCGCGCAGGGTGATGGGCGGGATGCCGGTCCTCATCCCCACAGCCTTGATGCGGTATCTCGGTTTGTCTGCTGAGTGTTCCATTAGTCCTCCGTTGAAGCATGTATAAACATTATACAGGATATGTGGATGCCAAATGGGTATCAACCTAACGCTTGTAGATATATAATCAGGTTACTATGCCTATGGAGGACTAATGACCACAGTAAAAGACCGTTTCTTGAAGTACGCCCGCATAAAAACCACTTCCGACCCCGATTCCGAAACCAGCCCCAGCAGCGCTGTTCAGTTTGACCTCGCGCGTGTGCTCGAAGCCGAACTGCGAGAAATGGGAATGGAAGATGTGGAGCTGGACCGGAATTGTTATCTGATGGCAACACTGCCCGCCAATACTGGTAAACCTCTCCCCACTATCGGTTTTATCGCGCACATGGATACCAGCCCGGATATGTCCGGCGAGAATGTCAATCCGCAGATCATATCAAATTACGATGGGGGTGAGATCGTGCTCAACCCTGCCCTCAATGTGCGTATGAGTCCGGATGAATTTCCTGAATTAAAAAAATACGTCGGACAGGAGTTGATCACCACGGATGGTACAACCCTGCTCGGCGCGGATGATAAAGCTGGAGTAGCGGTCATCCTCAGCGCCATGGCGTATCTGTTCGACCATCCCGAGATCAAACACGGGAAGATCCGTGTCGGTTTTACACCTGATGAAGAAGTTGGACGTGGAGCAAACTTGTTTGACGTCGCAAAGTTCGCGGCAGAGTACGCTTACACCGTCGATGGGGGAGAGATTGGCGAGCTGGAATATGAAACATTCAACGCCGCCCAGGCAATCGTCACCATTAAT
>ERZ795054.3074-NODE-3074-length-13449-cov-6.188069_pt1 | contig 13449 bp, 11 predicted proteins | sample MGYA00375138_ERZ795054 | MGnify/ENA primary metagenome ERZ795054 (study PRJEB30183, sample SAMN05720215) | anaerobic digester metagenome | isolation source: active sludge of municipal wastewater-treating anaerobic digesters | place: USA | collected 2014-12-23 ...
ATGAAGCAGAGGCTCCGCCTCGCGGCGGCGATCGCGCCCGACCCGCGCGTCCTCCTCCTCGACGAGCCGTTGAACGGACTCGACCCGATGGCCCGGGCGGAGGTCCTGGACCTTTTCCGGACCCTCGCGGCCGAGGGGAAGCACGTCGTCGTCTCGAGCCACATCCTCCACGAGGTGGACCTCCTCGCCGACCGCGTCGTCCTCGTGAAGTCGGGCTACGTCGTCGCGGAAGGGGAGTCGCACGGCCTGCGCGAGGAGGTCGTCGAGCGGCCGATGCAGGTCCTCGTCCGCTGCGACCGGCCCGGCGCCCTCGCGGCGCGCCTCTTCACCGAGGGGCTCGTGACCGAGGTCGAGCTCCACGAGGACGGCGGCGGCCTGCTGGCGCGGACCCGGACGCCCGACCGCTTCTTCCTCGCCCTGAACGACGCCGTCCTCACCGACGGTCTCGAGGTCGAGACGGTGACGCCCGCCGACGACGACGTGAAGGCGGTCTACCGCTACCTGATCGAGGGAGGGGAGGGGGAATGAGCCGGGACGTGAGGCTCAGGCAGCTCCGCGCGGTGTTCGTCCTCGAGCTGAAGCGCCTCTTCCGCGGACGGGAAGGGCGGGCGACGCTCTTCTTCGCGCTGGCGCCCGTCTTCCTCGCGATCGTCGGCCTCACGGCGAGGAACACGCCCCTCACGGCCGGACGAGCCGAGAACGCGTTCGCCTTCATCTTCCAGAACCTCGTCCTGCAGGGGACGCTCTACTTCGGGTGCCTCTTCACGTTCGGCGGCCTCGTCCGCGGCGAGCAGATCGCGAAGACGCTCCACCACCTCCTCCTCGCCCCTGTCCGCCGCGAGGTGGTCCTCCTCGGCAAGTACCTCGCCGCCTGCGCCGTCACCGCGACGCTCTTCGGCCTCACCTCCGCCGCCTCCTATCTCCTCCTCCTCTCGGACTCGGGGCGGCCGGCAATGCTCGCTCACCTCGGCGCGGGCGGGGCGGGGCGAACGGCCGCCTACGTCTTCGTCGCGGTCCTCGCCTGCGCGGCCTACGGCGCCGTCTTCCTCGCGTTCGGCCAGTGGGTGAAGAACCCGATCTTCCCGGCGCTCGCGTTCTGGGGGTGGGAGCACCTGAACTTCCTCCTCCCCGAGGGGCTCAAGCGGCTCGGCCTCATCCACTACATCCTCTCGCTGACGCCGGTCCGGGTCCCCGAGAGCTTCCTCGCGATCCTCGGCGAGCCGCTCCCCGTCTGGGTCTCGATCCCCGTTCCGCTCCTCTTCACCGCGGCGCTCCTCGCGTTCGCGGCCTGGAAGGTGCGGCGGACCGAGGTCGACTACGGGATCGAGTAGGGGGGCGGGGGCGGTGCCGAACGGCGACCCCGCGCCCTCCCCTCTCGCGGGATACTCGGCGTCCATGAGCCGGCCCGCTCCGTATCCTCACCTCCTCGCGCCGCTCGACCTCGGGTTCACGACGCTCCGGAACCGGGTCCTGATGGGCTCGATGCACACGGGGCTGGAGGACCGGACGAGCCGCTTCCCGCGGCTCGCGGCCTACTTCGCGGCGCGGGCGCGCGGCGGGGCGGGGCTGATCGTGACGGGCGGCTTCGCCCCGAACGTCGAGGGGTGGCTCTCGCCGTTCGGCTCCCGCCTCGCGAGCGCGCGGGCCGCGCGGGCCCACCGCCCGATCACCGACGCGGTCCACGCCGAGGGGGGGAAGATCGCGCTCCAGATCCTCCACTCGGGGCGGTACGGCTACACGCCGCTCGCCGTCGCCCCGTCGCGGGTGAAGTCGCCGATCTCGCCGTTCACGCCGCGGGCGCTCTCGGCGCGCGGCGTCGAGCGGCAGATCCGGGCCTTCGTGAGGTGCGGCGTCCTCGCCCGCGAGGCGGGGTACGACGGCGTCGAGGTGATGGGGTCGGAGGGGTACTTCCTCAACGAGTTCCTCGTCACCCGCACGAACAAGAGGACCGACCGGTGGGGCGGGCCGTACGAGAACCGGATGCGCCTCCCGGTGGAGGTCGTCTCGCGCGTGCGCGAGGCGGTCGGCAAGGACTTCATCCTCGTCTTCCGGATCTCGATGCTCGACCTCGTCCCCGACGGGAGCAGCTGGGAGGAGGTCGTCGCGCTCGCGAAGGCGGTCGAGCGGGCGGGGGCGACGATCCTGAACACGGGGATCGGCTGGCACGAGGCGCGCGTCCCGACGATCGCGACGAGCGTGCCGCGCGCCGCGTTCGCCTGGATCACGCGGAAGCTGAAGGGAGAGGTCGGCATTCCCCTCTGCACGACGAACCGGATCAACGCGCCGGAGGTCGCCGAGGAGATCCTCGCCTCGGGCGGCGCCGACATGGTCTCGATGGCCCGGCCGCTCCTCGCCGACCCCGACTTCGTCCGGAAGGCGGCGGAGGGGCGCGCGGACGAGATCAACACCTGCATCGCCTGCAACCAGGCCTGCCTCGACCACGTCTTCGACGGGAGGGAGGTCTCCTGCCTCGTCAACCCGCGGGCCTGCCGCGAGACCGTCGTCGTCTTCCCCGTGGCCGCGGCGCGCAAGCGCATCGCCGTCGTCGGCGCCGGCCCGGCGGGCCTCGCCTGCGCGACGGAGCTCGCCGCGCGCGGGCACGCCGTCGACCTCTTCGAGGCGGTGGGGGAGATCGGCGGGCAGTTCAACCTGGCGAAGCGCGTCCCCGGGAAGGAGGAGTTCGCCGAGACGCTTCGCTACTTCGCGCGGCGGATCGAGACGACGGGCGTGAGCCTGAAGCGCGGGACGCGTGCGACGGCCGAGGCGCTCGTCGCAGGGAAGTACGACGACGTCGTCCTCGCGACGGGGGTCGTCCCGCGGAGCCCCGGCATCCCGGGGCAGGAGCACCCGAAGGTCGTCTCGTACGTCGACGTCCTCCTCGGGCGGAAGAGCGTCGGCGAGCGGGTGGCGATCGTCGGCGCGGGCGGGATCGGCTTCGACGTCGCGACGTTCCTGGTGGAGGGAGCCGAGGGGCACGGCCGCGACCTCGAGCGGTGGAAGGCGGAGTGGGGCGTCGCCGACCCGGAGACGGCGCGCGGCGGGCTCGTGAAGCCGCGCCCGGCGAAGGCGGCGCGCCGCGTCACGCTGCTCCAGCGCAAGGCCACGAAGCCGGGGGCCGGCCTCGCGAAGACGACGGGGTGGATCCACCGCGCCGCGCTCAAGGCGAAGGGGGTCGAGATGCTCGCCGGCGTCCGCTACGAGCGGATCGACGACGCTGGGCTGACGATCACGCGAGGGACGAAGAGCCCCGAGACGCGCCTCCTCGAGGTCGACACCGTCGTCCTCTGCGCGGGGCAGGAGCCGCTCCGCGAGCTGGAGGCGCCGCTCCGCGAGGCGGGTGTCTCCGTGCATCTCATCGGGGGCGCCGACGTCGCGGCCGAGCTCGACGCGAAGCGCGCGATCGAGCAGGGGACGCTCCTTGCCGGCCGGCTCTGATCCTTCCGACCGCCCGGGCGGCCTCGCGGAGGTCGACTGGTCGCGCTGGGAGCCGACCGAGCACGCCGTCCTCTGCTTCGTCAGGGACGGCGACCTCCTCCTCCTGATCCACAAGAAGACCGGCCTCGGCGCCGGGAAGGTGAACGCGCCGGGCGGACGGATCGACCCGGGCGAGACGGCCGAGGAGGCCGCGATCCGCGAGGTGCGCGAAGAGGTCGGCGTCGAAGCGTCCCGCCTGACGAAGGCGGGCGAGCTCTCGTTCCAGTTCGTCGACGGCTACGCGCTCCACGGGACGGTCTTCTTCGCCGCCTCGCACTCCGGCACGCCGCGCGAGACGCGCGAGGCCGACCCGTTCTGGTGCCCGGTCGGTGAGATCCCGTACGAGCGGATGTGGGAGGACGACCGCTACTGGCTCCCTCTCGCCCTCGAGGGGAAGCCGTTCCGGGCCTTCTTCGTCTTCGACGGCGACCGGATGCTCAGCCGGAGGATCGACCTCGCCTGAGGGCGGGTGCTCCGGCCGCCGGGTCGGCCGGAGCCGGCCCGGCGGCGAGCGCGCGGTCAGGGCTTGGAGAGGACCTTCGTGGTGACGTGGAAGTCCCACGAGAGCGCGTAGTCCCCGTTCTTCCCTTCGCCCCGGGACGCGACCGTGATGGACTCTCCCGCGGCGAGCCGCCCTTCGAGCCGGCCGTTCAGCTTCTGGTCCGGGCAGTCGACGAAGCTGTTGACGGCGTTCTTCGCGATGTCGTACTGGAACAGCGTGCACATGTTCAGCTTTGAGGCGTCACCCACGGCCTTCGGGTTCCAGGACCAGCTGAGGAGGAGGTCGGCGCGCGGGTTCCAGCGGGGCCACTTCTTCGGGTCGACGGGGGCTCGCTTGTCCAGCCAGGTCGTGTCCCCGCGGCCGAGCCGCTCCGTTTCGGCCGCCGTCGGCTCGAACGGGAGCAGGAAGAGCTGGAGCGTCGTCCCCTTCGCGTCCCAGACCGCGACTCCGGCCTTCACCGGCATCTCCACGCCATTGCACGTGACGGAGGACAGGGGCGCCGCGGGGGCGACGAGGGAGAGAACGAGAGCGCAGGCGGCGAGAGCAGTCCCTGCACGAGAGCTCATGGGAGTTCTCCTTTCGGCGGTACCTCGGGTAGCGGGCGGAGGATAGGCGAGACCCGTCGCCCGGGGAAGCAATCGCCGCCGCCCGGCCGGGTCAGAACACCGGCCCGAACTCCCCGTCGCGCATGAGGGGGAGGCGCTCCCCGCCTTCGAAGACGAGGTCGACGATCGCCGGGAGGACGTCGGGCTGGGTCTCGGGGACGTAGACGCGGTCGATGTGGACGACCGCCTCGGGCGAGGAGAAGGCGTCGGGGCCGACCTGGCCGCCGAAGTGCTCGCTCCTCCCGAACGCGATGTGGAGGCCGAGCTTCTCGTCGAGGAGGACGGAGCCGACCGGCTTGACGCCGAACGCCGCGAGGACGCCGAGGCCGAGCTCGGCGAGGTTCGCGTAGGCGGGCTCCTTCGCGAGGAGCGCCGCCTCCCGCTCCGACTCGGGGCCGCGAGTGAGGACCTCGACGGCGCGGTTGCGCTCGACGCGGTAGCGGACGACCTCCTTGCCGAACTGGACCGGGAGGACGCCCTCCGAACGGCTCGGGTCGCCTTCGACCTCTCCCTCGTAGGGGACGATGTACGACTCGCCCGAGGGGAGGTTCCCGGCGACGCCGCGCTTCGGGAGGAGGCCGCCGGAAGCGTGGCCCGTCCGGTGACGCAGGTCGAGGTGAAGGCGATCCTCGCCGGCCGGGCGGCGGAAGACGAAGTCGGCGCCAATCGCGCGGTCGAGGTGCGCCTTCAGGATGTCGACGCGGCGGTTCACCTCGCCGTAGTCGAGCCGGAGGGCCGGGATCATCGCGGCGGAGAAGCCGGGCATCGTCGCGGCGCGCATCGGGTGCTTCTTCGCGGCCATCTTCAGCGGCGCCGTCGAGCTGAACTTCGTCAGCGCGAGGAGCATCGGGAACGTGTCGAAGATCTCCGTCATCGCGACCGAGGCCGCCGGGTCGAGCTCCGCGGCGCTCGCCGGGACGGGGCCGCCCGCATGGATCCAGCAGCGGCCTGGAAGGTCGCCGTTGTTCGTGTGGACGTTCGGGTAGAGGAGGAGGCGCGTTTCGTACCCGGCCTCGCGGACCTGCATCCCGAGGAGCTCCGCCCACTCGGCGGCGATCGCGCGGCGGGCCGCCCAGGGGGCGTCGTCGAGGACCTTCTCGTCAGGGAGGTCGACCATGATCCCGAGGCGCGTGTCCTCCGCGGTCGGCTGGAAGACGCGGGAGACGAGGGCGGAGAGCTCGAGCGCGGTGATCGTTTCGGGCACGGGGGCCTCCTCGGCGCGGATCGTGCCCGAAGCGCGAGGGGGTGTCGACCGGGCCTGGCGTCAGCGGGGCGGCCGCGCCGAGGCCGCGACGAGAAGGCGAACCTCGACCGTCCGGGCCGCCGCGAGCGCGAGGGTGGCCCTCACCGGCCGCCTCGCGCGTGCCGGCAGGCGTCGACGCCGTGGCGAGTCCCGTCCTCGAAGCGGTCGCCCGCCGTCCTCAGCCGGAGGCGCAGCTTCACGAGCGCGCCGTGGAGCGGGTGCTCCTCGACGGCGCGCACGAACGCGAAGGGGCCGAGGGAGGCGGAGCGGCGCCGCTCGGACTCGGGGACGAGCGGGTCGTCGTCGAAGAGGAGGTCGTTCCCCCACTGGGCCGGCCAGCCGGCGCCCCAGAGCTGGTGGTGGACGTGGGCGGGGTTCCGTCCGCCGGGGTAGGGCGCGGGGCGGATCGTGTCGTACGCGAAGCGGCCGTCGGAGTCCGTCCTCATCCAGCCCTTCAGCCGCGGAGGCCGGCCCGGGGGCGCGTAGACGCCGGTCGCGTCGGTCTGGTAGGCGTAGACGACGACGCCGGCGGCGGGGGTCGTCCCGTCGGGAGCGAGGACGAGACCTTCGACGCGGAGCGGCGAGCCCGGCTCGCCCGGCGGCGCGAGGCGCGCCTCGGGGCGGGCGACGAGGCACGGGTCGTCGTCGCGGGAGGCGGCGAGGGCGCCTCCCCACGCCGCGGCGGCGGCGCCGAGGCCGAGGGCGAGGAAGCGGCGGCGGGTCGGGACGGGGCGGTCGTTCATGGGCGGCCTCCGTTCGCGTGCTCTGCGGTTCGTGGGGGAGGACGCGGCCGCGGGGGGCGCTGTTAACGTAGCGGTGGTGTGAGCAGGGCTGCTAACGGTCCGGCGCCGGCGCGCGTCCTTTCAGCACGATGGAGGAGAGCGCGGCGTTCGCGGAGGGGTCCGCCGTGGGGCTGAGGCTCGCCGCGCCCGGACCGGCCGCGAGCGGCGCGGAGCTCGTCGCCGCGGCGCGCGACGGGGACCGCGACGCTTTCGACGAGCTCTACCGGCGCTACTGGCGCCTCGTCCGCGCGGTCCTCCTCGCGCGCCTCCCGCGCCCCGACGCCGAAGACCTCGCGCAGGAGGTCTTCCTGGCGGCGTGGGAGAAGCTCGGCGACCTCCGCGACCCGGAGGGCTTCGGCGGGTGGGTCGCGGCGATCGCGCGGAACCGGGCGGCGAGCCACGTCCGCTCGGCCCCCCGCCACGCGCCGCTCCCCGACGACCTCCCCGGGGGCGCCCGCGCCGACGAGGGGCCCGGCGCGGTCCTCGCCGCCATCCGCCTCCTCCCGGAGGCCTACCGAGAGCCGCTCGTCCTTCGCCTCCTCGAGGGGATGAGCGGCCCCGAGATCGCGCGCGAGACGGGGCTGACGGAAGGCTCGGTCCGCGTGAACCTCCACCGCGGCTTCGCGAAGCTCCGCGGGCTGCTCGGAGGACGCCGATGAGCGACTACCTCTGGAACCCCGCGCACGAGCCTGATCCCGACGTGAGGGCGATCGAGGAGCGCCTCGCCCCGCTGCGGCGCGAGCCGCCGTCCCTCCGGGAGCTCCCGGACCGCTCGCCCGTCCTCCCGCCCTCCTGGCGCCGCCTCTTCGTCGCGGCGCCGGCCCTCCTGGCGGCGTGCCTCCTCGTCGCCGCCTCCCTCGCGCTCCTCGCGCGCGGCAAGGGCTGGGAGGTGCGCTGGGAGGGGGAGCGGACGACGCGCCTCGCGCGCGGAGAGTGGCTCGAGACGGGCGGCGCGACGGCCCGGCTCTCGGTGGGGCGCATCGGGACGCTCACGCTCGAGCCCGGGACGCGCCTCCGCCTCGTCTCCGACTCTCCCCGCGACCACCGCGTGGCGCTCGCCCGCGGCACCGTCCGCGCGGAGATCCAGGCGCCGCCGCGGCGCTTCTTCGTCGAGACCCCCGCCGCGACCGCGATCGACCTCGGCTGTGCCTACACCCTCTCAACCGACGAGGCCGGGAACGGGCTCCTCCGGGTCCGCGCCGGGTGGGTCTCGTTCGAGAGGCGGACGGCCGGCGCGCTCGACGAGGTCGTCGTCCCGGCCGGCGCCTCGTGCCGTGTCTCGGCGCGGCGGGGACCGGGCGTGCCGGCCTGGGACGACGCTCCGGAGCCGTTCCTCTCCGCCCTCGCGCGGTGGGAGGAGAGCGCGGAGAGCGCCGGCGACGCCCCGCCGCTCGACGACCTCCTCCGCACGGCGCGGCCGCGGGACGGCCTCACGCTCCTCGGCCTCGCGCCCCGCCTCGACGCCGCGGGGCGCGCGGCGGTCTTCGACCGCCTCGCGGCGCTCTCGCCGACGGCGGCGCTCCCGTCGCGCGACCGCTTCGTCGCGGGCGACGCCGGCGCGCGCGAGGCGCTTCGCGGCGTCCTCGGCCTTCCGACGCCGTGAAAGGGCGCGGGAGCCCCCGCGCCCGCGCTCAGCCTCCGACGACGACGACGGTGAGGTCGTTCACGTTCGTGCCGGTCGGCCCGGTCTTCAACTGGCTGCCGGCCGCCGCGAGCGCCGGGTAGGCGTCGTTCGCCGCGAGGGCCGCGGCCGGGTCGAGGCCCGCCAAGCGGATCGCCCCCGCCGTCGCGCCGTCGACGATCGCGCCGGAGGAGTCGGTCGGGCCGTCGGAGCCGTCGGTGGCGAGCGCCATCACCGAGACCCCGTCGATCCCTTCGAGCGCGAGCGCCGCCGCGAGCGCGAGCTCCTGGTTCCGGCCGCCGCGGCCCTCCCCGCGCACCGTGACCGTCGTCTCGCCGCCGAAGACGAGACAGGCGGGCGGCGGCACCGGGTCGCCGTGCGCGAGGACGCCGCGGCCGAGAGCGGCGACGACGCGGGCGACCTCGCGCGCCTCCCCCTCGACGAAGGTCGAGAGGAGGAGCGTCGTGTAGCCGAGCGCGCGGGCCTCGTCGACAGCCGCGAGCGCGGCGAGGCGATTCGAGCCGACGAGGACGTTGTGGACGCGGCCGAAGAGCGCGTCACCCGGTTTCGGCGTGTCGGGCAGGCGTCCCTCCGCGCCCTCGCACAGGCGGGCGCGGACGGATGCGGGGAGCACGCCGGCGAGGTCGCGGCGCTCGACGACCGCCCACGCGTCCGCGAACGTCGTCGGGTCGGGCGCCGTCGGTCCGGAGGCGATGACGTCGAGCGGGTCGCCGACGACGTCGGAGAGGATCAGCGAGACCACCGTGGCGGGCGCGGCGAGCCGCGCGAGCTGCCCGCCTTTCAGCCGCGAGAGGTGCTTCCTCACGGCGTTCAGCTCGACGATCGACGCTCCGGAGCGGAGGAGGAGTCCGGTCGCCTCCTGCAGGTCGGCGAGCGTGATCGGCTCGGCCGGGTCGGCGAGGAGGGCGGAGGCTCCGCCGGAGAGGAGCGCCAGGACGACGTCGCCCTCGCGGCCTCCCGAGAGGAGCGCCTCGACGGCGGAGACGGCCTCGCGACCCGTCTCGTCGGGGACCGGATGCCCCGCCTCGAAGGCATCGATCGCGGGAGGGACCGTCCGGCCCACGAGGTGCCCGTGCTTCGTCACGAGAACGCCCCGCTCGATCCGGTGTCCGAGGATCGACGCGGCGGCGGCGGTCATCGCGGCGGCCGCCTTGCCGGCGGCGACGATCCGGACCGATGAGTCGGCGGAGAGCGGCACGCGGGCGTCGCCAGCCCGGAGGTCGCCGCCCTCGGTCGAGAGGAAGCGCGCGACCGCTCTCGCCGGCTCGACAGCGGCGACGGCGGCGTCGCGGATCCGGTCGAGGTGAGCCCGGCGGCGGGCGCTCGCGTTCGAGTCCATGCGCGGCATTGTGCGCCGTGGCGGGCCCTCCCTTCCGTTCCCCGGCACGACGGTCAGTCGCCGTAGAGGCGAACGCGGTAGCGGAGCTGAAGGATCGGCCGCACGGCCTCGCGCGCCTCGCCGCCGGTTCTCTCCGCGAGGCGCGGCGCGATCCAGGGGCTCCAGTCGGCCTTCGGGTCCGGCTTCGCCCTCCACCGCGGCGAGAAGACCTCGACGTGCCGGTCCGCGACGCGGACGACGACGAGGCGGCCGGAGGCGCGATGAAGGGGGTTCTGGACGAGCGGAACGACGATCGCGTCGCCCTCCTCGCGCACCCGGTCCGAGAGGACGACGGCGACCGGCCGGGTCTTCGCCGTCTGGACCTCGACGTCGAGCCAGCTCGACGGGGATCCGGCCGGCGCATCCGCCTTCCTGACGCGAAGCTCGAGCTCGAGGGACGCGAGAGTGTCGCCGTACTTCGCGGGCCCCTCGTGCGAGAGCGTGAAGGCCCACAGTAGAGCCGCGGCGAGGACGCCGAGGCCGAGGAGGCCCAGCAGGGCGGAGCCGGCGGCCCTCATCCCCTCGCCCGCTGGAGCGGCCCTCGCGTAGAGGACGACACCGACGACGAGGCCCGCGAGCGCCCCGAGGACCCCGACGGCGACGACGAGATACCCGGCGGCCCCCTCGCGGGTCGTGACGTTCGCCGCCTTCGCGAAGACCGTTGCGAGGAGCGCCGCGACGAGCCCGCCGACGACGGCACCCGCGAGGCCGGAGAGGGCGCCGAGGACGGCCCTCACGCCCCCAGCCTCGGATCGCCGGGCCTGCCGGTGACGTCGGAGCTCCCGATGCGGACGCCGGGGGCGAGCGTCATTCCTTCTCCTCGAACTCGGCCAGCCAGATGTCCGATTCGTCGGTGCTCTCGTGCCAGGCGAGGACGCGTCCGTCGGGCGAGAGGGCGGCCGAGCCGATCTCTCCTCCTTCGGGGGCCGTGACGAGCGTCCGCAAGCCGCCCTTCTCGAGGTCGAAGAGCCGGATCTCGCGCCGGCTCACGAGGAGGAGCCTGCGGCCGTCCGGGAGGAAGAGGAGCGCGCCGGCGTCGCCCGTGGGGAGCCGTCGGTACGTGCGGCCGTCGAGGCTGTAGACGGCGCCCCCTACAGGGTGGGCCGCCGCCGAGTAGAGCGCCCCGGCGAGCCGGCGGCCGTCGGGGGAGAACGACGAGGGCCAGAAGTCGAGGCCGTCCTCCTCGAGAGGCGCCAGGAACTGCGGGGGGCCCGCGGCCTTGCCGTCCGCCACCTCCAGCAGGAACGGTCCGTCCGCATCCGTGTTTCCCGCGGCGAGCCAGCGGCTGTCGGGGGACCAGGACGGCTGGAAGACGCTCGCGGACCGTCCCGGCAGGACCTCGGAGAGACCGCTGCCGTCCGGGCGGATGAGGGCCAGGCTTCCCTTCCAGCGGTCCGTCTGGAACGCGATCCAGGCGCCGTCGGGAGAGAACGCCCCCTGGCGATCGCGGTGCGGGCCCTCGGTGAGCTGGCGCATCGTCCCGCCGGGCTCGACGAGAACGAGGCGCTGGGGGAAGCCGGAGTCGTCGAAGAGAAGCGTGGCGCCGTCCGCGGAGAGCGAGACGGGCCCGTTGGCCTCGACCGTCCCGAGAGGGGCCTCGCGGGGAGGTCCCGCGATCCTGCCGGCGGCCGGATCGAACGGTGCGATGCGGACCTTCGTCCGGACGTTGCGGTCGACGAAAGCGACCCGCCGGCCGTTCGCCGACGCCGAGAGGTAGCCCACCCAGCTCGAGGGCGCCGTGACCGGCTCCGGCTTTCCGAGCGGCCGCCCGGTCCCCGGGTCGACGCCGATCCGCCAGAGGTTCATCGTCCCGCCCCGGGAGCTCGCGAAGAAGAGGGCCCGGCCGTTCTCCGTCCAGTTCGGGCTCCAGTCGACGTGCCGGTCCGAGAGGAGCCGCACGGCGGCGGAGGGCTCGGACTGCGAGCCGCCGGCCGCGACGGTGAAGAGGTCCCGGACAGGCGTGTCGTCGACGAGTCCCCAGAACGCCACCCGCCGCCCGTCCGGCGACCAGCTCGGCTCGACGGCGTCGTGAGACGAGAGAAGCCGTCGCTCGCCCGTACCGACCTTCACCGCGAAGAGCGGGCTCGTCGTGGTGCGGGAGATCGGGCTCCGGAGCTTCTCGCCGGCGACCGCGAGCTCCGTGCCGTCGGGGGACCAGGCCGGGTCGCAGCCCGCGTCGGTGACCTTCCGCGCCGACTCGCCCGTCGCGCCCATGACGAAGATCCCGCCGCCGGCGCATTCCGACCGGTAGGCGATCCGCCGGCCGTCGGGCGAGAAGGCCGGCTCGTCGTCGTCGGCCTCGCAGCCTGCGGTCAGGTTCACGGGGTTCGTCCCCCCGACCCGCTGCAGGAAGACATCCCGCTGTCCGCCGACCTCCTTGACGTAGGCGAAGCTCTCCCCGTCGGGCGAAAGCGCGGGGGCCATCTCGCCCCCGGCGAGGAACGTCAGCTGACGAAAGCCGGCGGGCTGCTTCGACGGGGGAGGGGTCCCGGGGCCGCGTCGAATCGACGAGAGGACGGGCACCGCCACGAGGATGCCGAGGAGGAAGGCGGCGAGTGGCACGGCCGCGCGCCTCGCCGTGGGCGGGCGCGCGGTCGCGACCGGCGGGAGGGGCGCCGTTGCCGCCGTCGGCCGCCAGCGCCCCTCGAGGACGTCCTCGATCACGATGCGGGCGTCGGCCACGTCGTGGAGCCTCCGTCGCGGGTCGCGCTCGAGGCAGCGGCGGAGGAGGTCGCCCACGGGCGCCGGCAGGCCCGGCGGGAGCAGGGCCCAGTCGGGGTCGGCGCGAAGGACCGCGGCGAGCGTGTCGCTCACCGTCTCCCCGGCGAAGAGCCTCCTGCCCGTGAGCATCTCGAAGAGGACGACGCCGAAGGACCAGACGTCGGCCCGCCGGTCCACCGGCTTGCCGCGCGCCTGCTCGGGGCTCATGTAGGCCGCGGTCCCGAGGATCATCCCGGCTTGCGTCCCCTGGCGCGTCATCGTCGGGGACCGGGAGGAGTCGCTCGAGTCGAGAGCGGCGGGGGCCTCCCCCGAGAGGGCCTTCGCCAGGCCGAAGTCGAGGACCTTGACCTTGCCGTCGGGCGCGAGCTTGACGTTGGCGGGCTTGAGGTCGCGGTGGACGACTCCCTTCCCGTGGGCCTCCTCGAGCGCCTCGGCGACCTGCCGCGCGACGGCGAGCGCCTCGTCGACGGGAAAGGGGCCGCGCGCGAGCCGCTCCGACAGGTCTTCGCCCGCCACGAGCTCCATCGCCAGCGCCACGAGGCCCTCGCTCTCCTCGAGGCCGTAGATGGCGGCGACGTTCGGGTGGCTGAGCGAGGCGAGGATCTGGGCCTCGCGCCGGAACCGGCCGAGGCGCTCGGCGTCCTCGGCGAAGGCGGGCGGCAGGACCTTGATCGCCGCCTCGCGCCCCAGCTTCGTGTCCCGCGCGCGGTAGACCTCGCCCATTCCCCCCGCGCCGAGGGGCGTTCCGACCTCGTACGGACCGAGCCGGGTGCCGGATGCGACTGTCATCGAACGCGGCGGATTCTACGGAGGGTGGCTCGCGAAAACGCAATTCCCGTGCAAACGCGCCGGAACCGGGCTTGCGCGCTCCGGCTCGTCCCGATCGGGCCGACCTTCACATCCATCGCGGTCCCGGGTCGAAGCCCCGGACACGGCTTCGGCCCCGGGGCCCGGGTCCCGGGGAGCGCCCTCCGCCAGAACCCGGTGACCCCCGTCTGCGTAGAACGGGAACCGTTCCAGGAGGAGACGATGGAGCAGGCTCTGTCCATCCCGCAGATCGATTTCCGGCCCGATCTCCTCGACCGCCGAGAGAAGCTCCTCG
>ERZ795054.3077-NODE-3077-length-13441-cov-5.688630_pt1 | contig 13441 bp, 9 predicted proteins | sample MGYA00375138_ERZ795054 | MGnify/ENA primary metagenome ERZ795054 (study PRJEB30183, sample SAMN05720215) | anaerobic digester metagenome | isolation source: active sludge of municipal wastewater-treating anaerobic digesters | place: USA | collected 2014-12-23 ...
CTGGAGCGCGCATATCGGGTCGATCTCGGTGATGAGCACGCGCGCGCCGAATCCGCTCATCGACTGCGCGCAGCCCTTGCCCACGTCTCCGTATCCGCACACGGCGACGATCTTGCCTGCGACCATGATATCGGTCGCGCGCTTGATCCCGTCGGCCAGCGACTCCCGGCACCCGTACAGGTTGTCGAACTTGGACTTGGTGACCGAGTCGTTCACATTTATGGCCGGGAACAGGAGTTCCCCGTTTTTGGCCATGTGATAGAGACGGTGCACACCGGTGGTCGTCTCCTCGGACACTCCCTTTATCTGCGCCGCCACGCGAGTCCAGTGCCCGGGCCTTGATTTACAACTTTCCCTGAGGCGGTCGATGACGCATTTGAATTCCTTGTTGTCGTACTTCTTTTCGAGCAGGGACGGGTCTTTCTCGACCTTGTAACCCCAGTGGATGAGCATCGTGGCGTCGCCGCCATCATCGACGATCTGGTGCGGTCCCGAACCATCGGGCCAGGTCAGGGCCTGCTCGGTGCACCACCAGTATTCCTCGAGGGTCTCTCCCTTCCACGCGAACACCTTCGCCTTGCCGCCCTGTGCCACGGCGGCGGCCGCATGGTCCTGGGTCGAAAAGATGTTGCACGAGGCCCAGCGCACGTCGGCCCCGAGATCGTGAAGGGTCTCTATGAGCACCGCGGTCTGTATGGTCATGTGAAGGCTTCCCATGACCTTGAGGCCTTTCAGGGGTTTCTTCGGGCCGTATTTTTCCCTTGTGGCCATGAGTCCCGGCATTTCGGCCTCGGCGAGGATAATCTCCTTGCGGCCCCATTCGGCAAGGGACATGTCGCGCACCCTGCTGTCCGATGAGGGATCAAGCTCGAGAAAGCCCTTTGTCGCTTTTATGTTCATTGTGTCCTCCGGTTATTTACTTTTATCATCATTCCCGTATAGAGAGTATAATGTTCATGGTCAGGCCCTTCTTTACGTCCCTGCGCATCACCTCGGCTACATGGAATCCGCCCCTGGCGAGCCATCCGCCGAGCTCATCCACGCTGAAGCCGAGCCAGCGGTGGCCGAACCTCTCGCGCATTTCCTCGTTGGAGTGCTTGTCCAGGTCTACGATGACGAGCCGGTTTCCCTTTTTCAGAATCCGCCCGGCCTCGTTTATGCCGTCATAGGGAGATGCGAGGTAATGGAGCACCATGTTGATGACCGCCGCGTCGGCTTCTCCGTCCCTCATGGGCAGGTGCTCGATCTCCCCGATTCTGAGCTCGATGCCGGCGCCGTCAGAGGAGAGGTTGCGGCGCGCCTCGTCAAGCATCTGGGACGACTTGTCCACGCCGATCACGAGGCCGGCCTTCTCACGCAGGCGGGGCAGCAGTTTGCCGTTGCCGCAGCCCAGGTCGGCAGCCACCGAGCATTTCTCGAACAGGGAGATGATGTCGTCGGTCACAGTCACGTTGTCCATGATCTGGTCCTTGATCGAATCCCATTCGCCCGCGATCGAATCGAAAAAGCGGTTTTTCTCATCTTCGCGCTTTTTCAGCAATAAGTCAAGGGCCGAAAGGTCGCGAGAAAGGGACTCATCGTCCTTTATGAAAGTCTTGAAAGCACCGACCAGGGCCCCTCCCTGGCCGTCCGTGGCAGCGCGGTAAAAAACCCACAGCCCGTCCCTGCGCGAAATGAGCAGGCCTGAATCGGTCAGTATTTTGAGGTGGCGGGAAATCCTGGACTGGCCCATGCCCATGACAGAAACTATTTCGTTCACGTTCAGTTCGTGGTACAGGAGCAGGTTCATGATCCTGAGACGGGTTTCATCGGCCAGGGATTTAAAAAAAATCAGGGAACTCATAAAATCAATATATCAAGATATCTTGATATAGTCAAGATTTTTTTAGTATGACCCTGTTATTTCAGGTTAGTTGCTCTAAGCAAACCTGAATCATACAATTTTTCAGTACAAAAACCGGCATATGGGCAGATATAAAAATTGCTCAGAGTAAATCGCTCACTGCTCTGATCAAAAAAATATCCAATTCGCAAAACGCTACCGCACCCGAATGTCAGGCGAAAAGGCTATTGAACGATTCCGGTCAACAGCCAAATAATCCTTGACATCCCGGGTCTGAAGCCGAAAACTCCTGCTGTTTTCGAGATCTTTGCATACAAGAGAAGGAAGCAGGGTGTGAATCCCTCGCTGGCCCGCAACTGTGATCCCGGCGCGCCCGGGTAAGCCAGAACTTTCTCGTTAACCGCATGTCCCCGGGGGCCGGGACCGGTTAATATTCTGAATTTTACCAGTCACGCACACCCCGGTGTGCTTTTTTTATGTTACGGCATCCATCCGGCTGAAGGCATGGGGGGATCACGGCCTCGAGGAGAGAAAGCGAATTCGTGTTTATCAAGAAAATAAAAACGGCGACCTGCATCATCTGCTTACTACCCGTTTGCGGGCTGGCATCGGCAGCGCCAACGGACACTTCGGTTCCCAGGGACCCGGCAGGCGGGTATTCCCCGGTCATGGAACAGAAAAGCATCCTGCCCGATGACAATACAGAAGAAGGGTCCCAACCGTACGAGGGCCCCGGTGATCCAGCGAACGACAATCACAACAATGAAATAATCATAAAAGGGGCCGGACTCAGCGACGTCGAAAAGATCAAGTCATCCCCGTCATCGACAGACGTGATTGAAATCGACAGCGCCGGACAGGGAATGCCCTCCATGACCGACATGCTCTCGGAGCGCGTCGGGCTTCAGGCGAAACGTTTCGGCGGCCTTGGCGGCTTTAGCACGCTCTCGATCAGGGGATCGGAATCGGGGCAGGTCGCGTATTACCTCGACGGCATGCCGCTCAACGATGCCCGTTCCGGCGAGGTGAACCTCGAGAATCTGCCGCTCGAAAACCTCGAGCGCATCGAGGTCTACCGCGGTTTCACGCCGGCGCGTTTCGGCGCATCGGGAATCGGGGGCGCGGTAAACCTGGTGACGAAAAAATCATCGGACTACGCGGCCAGCCTCATTTCGGGCAGCTACGGCTCGTTCAACACCGGCAAGCTGGCGCTTTCGCACTCCAGGAAAATAAGGGCGTTTGATTACATGCTCTGCTTCAACCGCACGAGCAGCGACGGAAATTTCACTTTTACCGACGACCGGGGCACGACCGAAAATTCCGCCGATGACCGTCCCGCAAGGAGAAGAAACAACGACCACCAGTCATATGCGGCGACGTTTAAAGGCGGATTCGAAAACGATCGGCTGAGAATCGGCATCATGGACGATTTCTTCTACAAGGAGCAGGGACTCCCCGGCGCAAACAGCAACATCATCCGCGGCATACGCCTCGAAACGGTTCGAAATATCGCGAACGTCGACATCCAGCTGAATGACATTATTTACAGCGCCCTCTCGGCCGATATCAAATGCTATTACTCCATGAACCGGGACGCGTACGACAATCCCGAGAGCGAGGACGTCATTCAGGCAAATGTGCGTTCACAGAAAGGACATCGGGACTCGGTCGGCGCGGACATGCTCTGGGAACTTGCGCTGCCCCGCGCTTTTCAGAATATCACCCTGCTCGCCTCGTACCAGTACGAAATGTACCGCAGCGGAGAAAAAAGCGGCGATGCCGGCTCCAAGACCGAGTGGTCGCCCCTGAGACAGCGCCACCGCGCAGCTATCGCCATCGAAGACGAGATTGCGGTTCTGCACAACCGGCTCCGGATCGTCCCCCAGATACGCTATGAGTACTGGGACCAGATCTTCGCAGCTTCAGGCGACCATGAGGGGTTCATCGGAACCAGCGGCGGGGAAGACAGGGAGTACCATCATGTCGGCGCGCAGCTCGGGATCAGGTACAATCCCTGGGACGGGCTGTATCTCAGGGGCAGCGCCGGGCGGGGTTTTCGCGCGCCGACATTCACCGAGCTTTTCGGCGACCGGGGATCGATCGTCGGCAACCCGTCCCTCAAACCCGAACGTTCGGTGAACGTCGAGGCAGGCGTCGGATATGACAGGGAAATAAACCTTTCGGTGCTCGACGGCATCAGCGCCGAATACGTGTTTTTCTACACCCTTGTCGACGACAGGATAATAATGATCAACATACCCCAGTCCATGAAAGCGCAGAACATCGACCGGGCCGAAATCATGGGCCACGAGATATCCCTGTCAATGGGCCTGTTCGGGCACCTCGAGCTCGGTGTCAACTACACCAACCTGCGCGCAATCGACAGGGGCAAGCTCCCCTATTATCGAAACAAATACCTTCCCCATTGCCCGGTAAACGAGGTCGCTTTTTCAGCGAAGGTTAAGTCGAAGTACATTGCATGCGCATACGGGCTGGGCTACTCCAGCGGCAATTTCAGGGACAGGTATAATTCGGCGCAGCTTTATATTCGGCGACGCCTGATTCACAACATGACCGTCCAGATATTTCCATGCAAAGAGCTCGTGCTCACGCTCGACGTGAAAAACATGGACGACAACAGGGTCAGGGACGTCGTGGGCTATCCGCTTCCGGGGATATCGTGCTATGGAACGGTCGCGGTGAGGTTTTAAGAATTTGCCACAGAGGCAGAGGGCACAGAGAAGATTAAGGTTAAAAAAGATTAAACATAAGGGGATATGCGTACAAGAAGGATATCATGAGATGATGAATAATACGGGTTCAAGAATAATCATAAAAAATACATTTCAACCTCTGCGCCTCCGTGCCTCTGCGGTTATCCTTTTTCTTCTCTCCCCGCTGATCGCGGTATTGATATCATGCGAACCCATGCCTGACGACGCCGCATGGGGGCCGCCGCAGGGCCTGTTTGTCATAACCAGCGATTACTCGACCGGAAGCTTTTCAATCGTCGACCCGCTGACCATGCAGGCTTACAACGATGTCGGTCTGCGCCGGGTCCATTACGACGCATTCGCCAGATATTTCAAGATCATGCCCGACTATGTATATGTGGTCAACCGACTGATGGGCGACAACATCCAGGTTCTCGACCGTACGGACAATTATGGGACCGTGGCCCAGGAATCGACCGACCAGGGATCGAATCCCCAGGACATTGCCGTGGTAAGCGATACCGTGGCCTACGTCACCCGCTACAATAAAAAGGCGCTCTGGATCGTCAATCCGGCGACCGCGGTAAAGACCGGCGAGATCGATCTCTCGCCTTTCGCCGCGGCCGGTACGAACGGAGTGCCCTACATGTCCCGCCTGTATCACCATGAAAGCGGCGGCCGGAGCCTCCTGTTCGTCGCGCTCCAGAGGCTCGGATCGGACATGACACCGTCGGAGTACAGCTCGATCGCGGTGATCGAGGCGGATCCATCAAGCGCGGACTGCAACACCGTGATTGCCGAGATCCTTCTCCGATGGGGCGCCGAAAGCGCGACCGATCCATATACCGCGTTCAGGCTGGTGCCTGCGTCATGGTGGCAGCCCGCCGTTCCTGACGGGCACGACCACCTTTTCATATCATGCGTGGGAAATTTCGGATACAGCTTCGCGCTCGACTGCGGGATCGTGGCCATAGACCCGGTCGACCTGCACTGCGAGGAAGGTTATGTATTGTCCGAAACTGAAACGGGAAGCGAGATAACCGACTTTGTCGTGAAGTCCGGGACCGCGGCCTATGCAACGACATCCGACTCGAGCTTCTCGTCAAGCCTGGTTTCGTTCCGCCCGGATACCGGGGAAATCGTTTCGGTCATCAGGCGCGACAGCGGCAACTGGGGATACCTGTGGTCCCTCGTCCTTCACGGGTCCGGGGCCCTTTTCGTGTGCGACCGAAACGCACTCGATCCGGGCCTGCGTGTTTACGACACGAATGCCTCGGACGCCGAGCTGAACGGCGGCAAGCCCCTGTATCTGGGACTCCCGCCGTTCGATCTTGTATTTCTTGAGTAAGCCCTTTAAGATACCCGTTAAGGTCATTCCTGCTGGACCCTGTGCCCTCAAAGGCTGGCACGATAGTGAAGCAAACCGCTGCACACCTACAGTTTTCTCGGCCCGTACTTCCTGAACATCTCCTGACGTTTGTCCTCAGGAAGGGATTTCAGGTACATCTTCCATCCGGGACAGAACCTGATATGGAACTTCCAGAACCTGCCGATTAAGGACTGCGGTTTATTGTCATAGTAGGCCCGCATTTTACAGTTTTCACATGGTATGGCCATGGCAACCCCCTGATTTTGTTTTTCATGTACTTATACCTGAACAATAATGCACTGTGACATGATTATTCTAAATTACCGGAACACGCCGGTCAAATACAATCCGGAAATTGCGCGGGCGGGGCCGGCAGGCGGTTAAACCCTTGACAGCGCGCCATCCGCCTGCTACTCATGCACATTTGACGGGGTTGCATCGATTATCGGGCCCCCTGCGCATGTAAAGCGGACACGCTCATACGCAATGCAGAAAGACCGGACGGCAGGCTGACAGAACCATGCAGCAAAGCAGAAACATCTCCACTCCCGAACATGACGACGCCCTGTTCGCACGCATGAACCGGCGCCTGCCGATTGCACTTCTCCTCTGCTTCGCGCTCTTTATCGGAATGAGGTCCCTGTTCATCACCGCGGACCCGCCGCAGGACCTCTCGATTTCAGGGGCCCTGTACAGCGACGAGGGATTCAAGACCCTGGCGGCCCGAAACCAGGTCCTTTTCGGGGATTACAAATGGACGCCCATCGATGAATACGACAACTGGGGCAAAAAAAGCCCTGCCGCAACCGAGGTGTTCGCTTTCATGTTCAGGCGCTTCGGGACCGGTTTCGCTTCGATACGCGCGGTGTCGGTCATCTATTCAATCCTGACGATCCTGGCCCTTTACCTTTTCATGCTCAGAAATTTCGGCAGGAACGAGGCCCTTGCCGGATGCATACTGTACGGCATCAGCTTCTTCACTGTGATGATGAACCGGACCGGGCTTTACGAGACACATATGAATTTCTACCTCGCCGCGAGCCTTCTCTGTTTTTCCGAGTCGCGCCTTCAACTGAAAAGGCCCGGCGGCCGTTTTTTCTCCAGGCTGGCGGCCGGCGCCGCTTTCGCCGCGGTCGGCGCGGTCTCCATCATCTTCTGCTATCATATAAAAGGCTCGCTGATGATCATCGCCGCATCGATCGCGCCCGCGGCGGTCCTGCTTTTTTTCGCCGGAAACGGCGGCGGCAAACGGGCTTTCGGAATTTTCTTCTTCATGCTCGCGGCCATCGTGACGGCATATCTGGTGATCGGCCACCTGCCTTTTATAAGGGAAAAAACACTCGCCATCCTGAGCGGTATCAGGATTTTCGGAATCCCCCTGAAAAAATCGATCCCCGTCGGTTTTCTCGCGCCGATCCAGGAGATGGCGGGACTATCGCTGTATCTTGAATTCATCTTTTTGCAGCCGGTGACGGCCTTCCTCGCCCTTTTCGGCTCTGCCGCAGTGTTTTACCGGTTCACCCTCGACCGGGGCAACGACTCCGTGCGCCTGGTCCTTGCGAGCTGGCTCTTTTTCGGATTCATGCTTCTCGTCATGCTGAAGTACCACCCGTCGAGGTACTTCCACCTGCTCACCATTCCCATGGCGGCCATCGCCGCGGACGCGCTGGTCAATTACACGGCCCTTGTCCGGGACTGCTCGCGAATGAGCGAATCCCGCGCATTCAGGATCATCCAAAAAACGCTCACCGTGCTCGCCGTCCTGTATGTGCCGGTGGTCGTGTTCGTGCAGATCGTCCCCTTTTCAGCGAGAAACAGGATGGTGCGATTTGTCTATGACAGCATCCTGAAAAAAACGTACGGCGACGCGCTGCAACTCGTCATACCCGCAGTGCTGATTATAATCCCGATAATCGCGCTGACCGTCTTCAGGCTCGACAAGATCAAATCCGCCCTCGCCTCTCCCGGAGCGAAGCGCGCCCTTGTCGCGATAATCATCGCGGTCCACGTGTTCCAGTATGGCCGCTGGGCGCTGTTCCACGAATCCGTCATGTACGACATGTCGAAAAAAATCGGCGCGGAGTTCCCCGAAAACGCGGTGATAGCAGGAAGCTGGTCCGCGAACCTGTGCATCGAAAACAATCTGCGGCCCCTGGTCATACAGAAAAACGCGTACAACCACGCGCCGTTGAACAGGATAATCGCCAACAGACCCATCCCGGTAAACCGCATAGTGAACGGAAAAACGCGCGCCTCCCGGGAAAAAGACATCCCCCTGTACCTTACGCTGAGCCCGAACGTCGTGTTCGAACAGGACACCGTGAGAATGTATGCGAAATACCTCAAGCCTGAAAAACTGATCATGAAGGAACAGGCGGGATATTTCGACATCCTCGTGTACAGAATAAGGTGATTCGGGCCGCCCCGCAGGATTAAAAGCGATGAAACCCGTGACACATATCGCGTTCGACCTCGACGGCACGCTGTTCGACGTATCATCCATAGCGGTGAACGCATTCGAGTCCGGCATATCTTCGTTCATACATGAAACCGGAAACGACCGCATACGCGTTCCGTCCCACGACGAGATTGTCGCCGTGCTGGGGATCCCGGTCGACGAGATATTCAGAAGGCTCTTCCCGGGGCTTTCGGCCGCCGGCCAGGCCCGGTTGAACGACCGGTGCACCCGCGCCTTCGTCGATCTGATAATGGCCGGGGGCGGAGCGCTTTTTCCCGGAGTAAGGGACACCCTGCGGGCGCTTCACGGCAACGGAAAGAAGCTGCTCATGGCGTCCAACGGCAGGCCGGAATACATCGACGCCGTGCTGGACAGCAGAGACATAGCCGGGCTCTTCACCGGCCCGCTCGTATGCCTGGGCGAATGCATTACAGACAAGGCGGGCATCGTGGCCGAACATGTGAAATCGGCGGGCGCCGGATCGCTGCTGGTCATGATCGGCGACAGAAAAAGCGACCTCGACGCAGCGGCCTCAAACGGCGTTCCGTTCATCGGCTGCGCGTTCGGCCACGCGGGCGACGGGGAAATCCGCGGCGCGAAGTGGACAGTTCGGTCGTTTCACGAAATTCCGTCTGCGGTCGAATCCATCGAAAGGAGCCGCACATGAAAAGACAAACCGCAGCCGCGATCGCGGCATTGATCGTTTTCGCAGCATGCGACCGCGAGATCAACACCGTGAGCCGCCCGCTCCTGGGCACCATCGTCAATCTCACCGCGGTCTGCGACAGGGAAACCGCGGCGCGCGCAACGCAGAAGGCGTTCGACGAGATCGCGCGCATCGAGGCCCTGATGAGCCCGTACAGGGAAGGCAGCGACATCAGTCAAATCGCGCGCGCGCATGGCCCTGTCAGGGTGAGTCCCGAGACCTTCGCCCTAATTTCGCAGTCGGTCGGGATCTCCCGGCTCACCGGAGGCGCGTTCGACATCTCGTTCGCCTCGATCGCGCACCTGTGGAACTACAAGGACCCGGGATTTGTTCCGCCCGCGGACAGCGCGCTGGACCGCGCCCGCGGCCTGGTCGACTACCGCAAGATCATACTCGATGAAAAGGCGCTGACCGTGCGCCTCGCCCCGGGCATGAAAATCGGCCTTGGGGGCATCGCCAAGGGATACGCGGTGAAAAGGGCGGTCGAAGTCCTCATGGCCGAGGGAGTGGATTCGGGAATCGCCGAGGAAGGCGGCGACCTGCAGGTGTTCGGATCGAAGAACGGCGGCCCCTGGATCACGGGGCTCATGGATCCCCGTGAAAAAAATCTCGTGCTCTCGATCAAGCTCGGCCACCTCGACTCCGTGGCGACCAGCGGCGATTACGAGCGCTATGCCGAATATGAAGGAAAAAGATACGGGCACATCATCAATCCGCTGACCGGCCGCCCGGCGGAGGGCATGGTCTCGGTGTCGGTTTTTTCGAAGGACCCGGTAATCTCGGACGCCTACGCCACGGCCTTTTTCGTGATGGGAGTCCGGAAAACGGCGGAATTTTTGAAAAGGAATCCCGACCTGGGGCTCTCGGTCATCCTCATCGACAGCGGCATGAAGATGTACGCTTCGGCAAGCCTGAAGGAGAAGATAACGTTCCTCGAAAAATGGCCCGTGGTCGAATGGATTGACCGCCGCTGATATTCAGGCCCCTATCGGGCGATGACTACTTTCTGAAAGCTGTTGATCAGGACCTTGTTGTCGGTGGTCCGCTTGGCGCGGATATGGATGTAGTACAGGCCCACACCGAGCTTTTTGTCCGCCTTGTTGACACCCTTCCAGCCCTTTTCCTTGATGTTCTGGCCGCCCTTTCTCACAGCGTCATCGAGTATGGTGCATACCGGCCTGCCCTTTATGTCGTACACGACGATGCTCACCTTGGCGTCATCGGTGAGATAGTATGCCGGATAGGCCACGCGATTCTTGTCGTCTATCACATTGTTGAGGATGCGCGTCGGCCATGGCGTGAACACGGTCGGCGTGTTCAGTATTACCGCCCATTCGGAATCGTTCGGGTCAAGGTCGTTGCTCGAATCGATATCGTTGAAAACGCGCACGCCGTCCTTTTCGGTCTCGACCACGAACCGGACCGCATTGCCCTGCCTGATCACCGGAGAGGTGGTGGGCAGATAGGTGGTCCATGTGTTCGGAGCGGTTTTCTTGGCCTCGGCCGACTCGAGGTAATCGGGCGCGGTGAAGCCTCCGGAGTTCTCCGAGGTTCCGGCAACGATATTGATATCTGTTGCGATCTCATTCGTATACCATACTGTGACCGAGTCGGGCTGCGTGTCGGCCGTAACAACGGAAATATCAACCCTTAGATTCGTGGCCCTGAGCTCCCTGGTCGCATAGTCGCCCGGCGAGGTGGGAGGCACGCTGCCGTTGATGAACTGGTCATTGATGTACCGGGTGATGCCGTCCGATATGGTTACCTCAAGCGAATACGGCGTGGTCGTGAATGTGCTGTACGCGTTGGGAGGTACGGCCTGATTTGATTCATTGACCACCGCCGATTCATTGCCGAAGACATCGGCAGCCACAAGGTAATACTCGTACTCGGTGAAAATCTTAAGGCCGGTTACCGTGGTGGTGGTTGCAGGCGTCAGGCTGCGCAGCGCGGCATCGTTGTCCCCGTCCCACTGGTAGAAAGAACCGCTCACGCCGCTTTCCCTCACGTATATGCGGTATTCATAGAAATCCCCGTCGGCTGAACCGGTCCCGGTATTCAGCGTCGAGCCGTCCCACTCGAACAAGACCGAGGTTGCAGATGCATAGGGAGATGTGCCTGTATTGATATTGGCCGTCGTTATATCCGGAGGATCGCCGTTTTCCCAGTGCACATACTGGGAGGCGTAAAGGCTTGCCGAGGTGTAGTTGCCCGAAACGTGGTCGTCGATCTCATCGTCCCTGACCTGGGGATAGGCGACGTCGCCCTGGCTGCCATAGCTGTTCCCTTCTATGCTCACGACATAGTACTGGTAGCCCGTGGTGGTTCCGGCCGCTACCGCGGGCGTACTGGATGCGGGGATGATGACGCTGGCCGTGGTCTGCCCGTTCGGTATGGTCACTGAAAACTGGGTGGCGCCGTCCGCGGCCCCCGAATAGTTTATGCGAAATGTCGTATTGCCGTCCATGCCCGCTCCGCTGTCCTGCATCTGCGCCGTTATGGTAAAACGGGTGCCGGTGACCAGAACGCTTCTCCAGTGATAATTTCCGCTGTTTCGGCCGCCGCCGAGGTTGACAGCCATGCCGGTCACGAGCACGCGGTCGCTGACGATCGGAAGCGTGTTCTGGCAGTAGGTTGCGCCGCCCAGCCCGGTCATCGCCACATTGCATCGCCAGTAGTAATTGCGCAAAGTCTGCGCGTTGAAATACGTGTATGGAACCGATATCGATACATCAGTATCTCCCGTCACATCGGTGAGCCCGGTGCCGATGTTTGCCGTCCCGTAGTTCTGGTCCGCATCCTCATAAAGGGTGATCGTGCCGACCGTACCGTTTACCGCGTCGGCAACCGTGGCGGAGGTGATGTTGTAAACCAGCGTTCCGGTCACATTGAACGATCCGTCGGCAGCGTCATAGTGGGGATTGATCTTGCCGTCCGCCGCATCGCCGTCCTGGGCCATGTTGAGGATTTTTATCTGGTTGCAGAAGCCGTAAACGCTCGCGACGCTGGCGGCAACCGTCGCCGGGGTATCGCAGACGGCTGTTGCGGTCATGGTGCGTGAGGCCGGCGTCTGGCTGATGCCGGTCGCCCCGTTGATATTATATGCGAAGGTGATCCTGAAGCGAAGATCCAGGTTAGACGTGCCGCTGACCGTAGCGCCATCGGCTACAGCGATGACGGACGCGCCCTGGTTCCCGGATGTGAAAGAATAGGCTCCTGTTCCATTGGCAACTCCGGGGGCTGTCCATCGCGCGGTGATGGATACGGCCCCATTGAGCGGGATGTTCAGGGCAACATAATTGTAATGCGTGCGGTCGGTGTCTGAGGGATCGATGACCTGCACCCGGAACTCGTACTGGACCCCTGCCAGGTAGTAGGCGTTTCCAGACACCAGTGTCGGCGATGGGGGTGTAACGACCACCGACTGGATCGTTGCATGGGCTTTTATCCCGGACAGGGTTACCATGAGAATAATGGTCGCAGCCGCGAACAGTAGTTTATGACGCATCTGCCGCCGATTATGACTTTTCATGGGTGAATTTCCATCCGGTTTATTGTTGTTCATAATGATTAATAGGAACCCCTATTTATTAGATTTGAAGTTCCCTTACGGCTACAATATAGCCAGCCGTCATTCAAATAATAGTATTAATAGCATCCATCATCTATATGCAACATTTTTTTATTTTTTGATTGCTCTATTTTATATAATGCCTTTCTTCTTTAAGTAAATTGAAATTATTTGCTTATTGCTTCAATTAATATTGCTATGGCAGTCTGAAAACAGTAAATTAATACGATTGGGCTTTTTTTCTGGATTCTTGATGAGTATATATAAAGCGAAACCGCATCGGGGAATTACCCTCTCAATAAGAGCGGGAGTATACTATTTATTACCTCAATAATAAGTGCCGCAGGACACAATAAAAAATGAAAAAAATGAAATTTTTCGCAATTTTCTATATAGCAGTCGCCCTGTGGGGAGTTATCGGATGCGGGGGTGTAGCGCCGATAGTGGTGCCGGAAGAGGCATACGAGGACCCGACGAGCGGCGAGCCCGGCACGCAGAACCTGCAGGTATCTGCCGTGTACCCGAGCGATGATACGGGCATTGTCCCGGTTGATACAGACGTGATAATCGTCTTTAACAAAGAGGTGGATGGTAGTTCCCTCACGGGCAATGTAACCGTGGCCGGCGCCCCATCATTCTCCACCGTGGTTTCGACCGATAAAAAGGTCGCGCGGCTGCAGTTTGCAACGGACCTGTCGGCGGACCAGCCCTACACCGTGAGCGTCACGACCGGCGTCACCGACATAAACGGAAACGCGCTTGTCCCCGACATCAGCGATC
>ERZ795054.3081-NODE-3081-length-13430-cov-5.407551_pt1 | contig 13430 bp, 12 predicted proteins | sample MGYA00375138_ERZ795054 | MGnify/ENA primary metagenome ERZ795054 (study PRJEB30183, sample SAMN05720215) | anaerobic digester metagenome | isolation source: active sludge of municipal wastewater-treating anaerobic digesters | place: USA | collected 2014-12-23 ...
CGTTCGATCAATTGCCGCGAGCGTTCCCCCGCTCCGATCGCCGTCCACCACGATGATCTCGTACCGTTCGAAGCCGCCGGCCGAGGCACGCACGGAATCGATGCATCGGTTGATCACCGCCTCCTCATGAAGCACGGGGATGATGACCGATATCACCGGCGCCGCGCTCATACGCTCCCCAGAAACCACTGAATCGCCGCAAGGTAGTTTCGAATCTTACGAAAGGTATACGCGCTCGAGAGAGCCCGGTCCCCCCTGGTGTATTCGTAATACGCCATGAAACACCATGAAAGCCCGCGCAGCAGGATCGTCCGTTCGAGTATGCGCGTTTTCTCGCGCAGTTCCTCGAGCGGCACCCTAAGCCCGGCCAGATCCCGGTAACGCTCGAGGAATCGGAGCTTTTCATCCTCCCCGTACACGTACTCACTTCTCCACAGGGTGGTGGTCGGGACGAGGAAATGCCCCAGGTCCTGGTAGCGAAGCGAGCGGACCGCCTTCTCCCAGTCCACCAGCCGGGCCTCCGCCGCGTCTATAAGGAAATTATGCGAGTTGACCTCTGTGTTGACTATGCAGAGGACCTCGCCCGCGAAAAGAGGAGCGGTATCGTGCCCCATGCTGACGACCCGGTCGTGATACTCAAGAAGCGCCTTTCGCTCCTCCTTCAGCGGGTGATCGGCGAAGCGGGTGATGAGCCCCAGGCTCTCGCGGGCGATATCGAGCACCGGCTCCGGCTGTTCAACCAGGCCCGCGTTATCCGAAGGCAGGGCGTGGATCCGCGCGAAGACGGAGGCCGCGGACGGCCAGTCGCGCGGATATTCGAGCGGAACGCCCGGGAGGAACTGCATGAGAAGAACGCCGCCGTCGATGCCCGCGGGCCGGGGGTCGCAGCGATAGGGCCGGGGCGTGACGCCGGAAGGGTATACCGCTTCCAGCACACGGAACTCGTAGCCGATCTGGTCGGAAAGATTGAGCTGACTTCCGCGGTTTATCCTGAACACGCTGCGAGCGCCGTCCGGGCCCGTGACCAGATAGTTCTCGTTGTATTCGCCGGCCGCGAGAAACTCGACCGCGGCGGGCGCGGCGACCCATCCGGCCTTTTCGACGAACCTCCGTATCCGCCTGAGATCGGTCACGCGCTCCTAATGTCCCTCGATATACTTCGCGAGCGTCCTGCGCATCAGGCTCAGGTTCCCGGGATTCACCCGGTCCATACAGTCGGTCACGTCGTGGAAACCGCCCTCGCCGAGCCCCGGAAGCCCGGTATGCCCCACGGTTATTGCCGGTATCCCCGCCCGGAGAAAATGGAGCGCGTCGTCGGTGATGGAGCCGCCGGCGTCCATCACCCCGCCCGACACCGACTTCCACGCCGCGTCGAGCCGCTCGCGCAGCCCCGCATCCGTTTCGAGGAACGAGAGGAAGATGCCGTTTTTCTTCCAGTAGAGCATGTTTCCGTTCTGTCCGACAAGTTCGAGGTTGACGAGCGAAGCGGGCACGGCGCGTTTCCCGGAGTCTTCCGCGAAGTGCTTCCTCACGAAATGGTACGAACCCTGAGGCCCCACCTCCTCGCCGCCGAAGAACACGATGGTGACCGTCGAATTTCCGGTCCTGACCTTGCCTTCCCTGATGTCCTTCGCGAGGGCGAGCAGTGTTACCACCGAGCCCCCGTTGTCCACCGCGCCGCAGCTCTGGCCCGAGAGAAAAATGTACCCGCCGAAACCCAGCGCCACGAGGCCCCAGTAAATCGAAAGGAGCACGGCCAGGCAAACGGTGGCGATTGAAAGCGCCGGTTTCCGAAGCGAGGAGATTTTATTCCGCAGAAGTACCCACGGCGACATGAGCATGGCCAGAATGCCCGCCAACGGAATAAAGCGGTAGACCTTCGCACGCTCGATGTGGTCGAAGAAATCGGTCTTGGAATCATAATGCGCGGCGAAAATGAGCTCGCGCGCCGCGTCGGCGGCCGGAAAGCTGACGATGATGTTCTGCCCGGTCTTCGTGATGAGGGGGCTGACCAGCGGTATAAAGAACTCGAATTCCATGAAGAGGAGCACGGGAATGGCCACCGCCGAGATGATGATCGGGAGCGGCTTCCGTTTGATAACGAAAAACAGGATGAGGAGTGAAAGCAGAAAACACGCGTAGCCGACCAGAAGCTGCTGGTAGGGCCGCAGGACGAACTCCTGCACGGTAAACGGGATGTCCCATGAGGACAGGAGGTCCCGTATGAAGACGGCCGTCCCGTCAACGGCCTCGCTGTGATTGGGACGGGGCACGGCGATCTTTTCGAGCACTGCGTACATGTCCATGGCATACGTCTCCTTTATCCAGATTGAGCTGAAGGCCCCGGGCCGTCACCCCGATTGCGGAAAGCCAAGGGACGTCGTCACGAAGCACCGGACCGCCGGCCTCAACCACGCGACAGGGATCGAGGCACCCACTTGCCGACGGATACGACCCGCGCCCGGTACCGCGACGCGTCCGTTATATCCAGCCGAGCGTCACACCGAAAATCAGTATGAGAACGGCGTTCCACGCGTACAGCGCAGCCGTGGCGGCAACCCTGCGACGCGTCGTTTCCATGTCGTATACGCGGAAGGCCACAAGGAAAAGCGGCCAGTAAGCCACCAGAAAGAGCAGGAACGGGAACCGGGTGCTCCACCACCAGTATTCCCACGTCAGAGCGCCCACGGCGTTGAGCACGATCTCGACGAGAATACAGCACACGGCGAGGAGAGCCGAGATGAAGAGCCGGTTGGGTACTCCCAGGATCCTCGACGAGCGGTCGGCGGGAAGCACCTTGACGGCCGCGATTCCCATGATGAGAAACATAAGGGATATCTCGATGTTCAGGCCGACGAGGATCTGGTAGGCGGTCTTTCCGGGAGTACCCCACAGGGGCGCGTAGCCGCTCGCGCGCATGATGACGGCATTCCAGATCTCCGCGTGCCAGTCCATGGCCCAGAAGGCGAGCCCGCCGCACACGGCGCGCCAGTCCTTTTTCCCGATATCGACGAAGTACACGTAAATGACGACGAGCAGGAACGGAATGACGTACCACTCAAACCGAGAACCGTCCCTGAGTATCGACAGTGCCTGCTGTGCCGACGGCGCCATGTTCTACCTCCCGAACGGAGAATGTGTATCGCGCCCCACGCCCCGGAGCGCGGTGTGAGCCGACGTCAGGCCGAGTCCGGCCCTCCGCGCGGGAGAGACCCCCGGCCGGCCATTACATCGCGTCCTACTTTATGCTGAACTTCCCGCCGCCCCAGCCGATGAGCAGGAGCGCCTTCCCCGTATCCGGATCGACCACCTTGATATCGGTCCCGATTTCGGGCAACACGAACTCGATCTGCTCGAGGTCCTTTTTGGCGATCCGCGCGCGTATCCGGTCCTCCGAGGGGAAACCCGTGTACTCGCTCCATTTTCCACCGGGTTCGGGGACAAGCAGGCGGAACATGGCGCACATGCATCCCGCGCCGCAGGGCCTGTTTACGGCAACGACCGTGACGCCCGGCGCAGTGAACAGGGCCACCTGCATCGGATAATTCTCCGAGCGGGCCTCGATATAGCCGGCGGGAATATTCGCCTTCGTGATCAGCTTCCTTTTGAAAGCGGCCGAGAGGTCGGGCGGTGTTATTTCACAGTAGAAGCAGTTGTCCGGAAGCGCAAGGTAATAGTCCATCACGCTCATCTTCTTCGTCTGCGCCTGGGCGCCGCCGGCGGAGGCAAGTACCAGCGCGAGCATCAGGGCGAGCGGCGGGGCGTGTCTTTTCATGGCGGAGTCTCCGGTGATGACGGTAATCGCGTCCCCGGCGGGACTGTTGACGCATACACCTCCCGAGCGCAAATGTCAAAGCAAATCCTGAGGGCCGTCCCGGAAACCACCGCGGGTAATCTGTTTTTACTTGAAAATTCTTCCGAAAAATAAAGCCTGAGGCACGTATTTACATTTTCGAAAAGAAGGGATCCCATGAGCGATCGTACAGTGGACCGGATAATCGTCGCCGGCGTTGCCGGTATGGTACTTGTTGCATTCGTTCTGGCGGGCACGGGCGCCATGGCGGGGCGATTTCTGATGGGAGCTGGCCTGATCATATACGGGACGGCCGGGCTTATCAGGCGTCGCATCCTTATTTCGCCGGCTGCCAACCTGCTCCAGGGCGCCGCGGCCGTCCTGGTCTCGCTTCTCTTCATCGGCGGCGGAATCATCGTACTATACTGATTTAGCCGCCGTGTAATAAAATTACATATTGACCGATTGGCGGCATGTATAGTACTGTCCCCGAAAAAAGCCCCTCCTCACCGGGGATCGGGTGTGGCCGGGGCATACGACGGCAGACGCATCATGATACATAAAAAACCGTTCTCATTGCTGGGATCTCTCCTCACGATGCCGGAACCGGCGCCCGGTATCGACAACGAGGAAATCGGCCGCAAGCGGCTGATGGCGGTATTCCTGAGCATCCTCATCACCCTGTTCATCTATTTCGGTATCACGCACGTCACCAGGGGCATCCTCCACTTCGGGATCGTCAACCTGCTTACGGCGGCGACCTTTTTCGGCTTTATATTAGCGCTCGGCAGAATGAAACGGGGCCTCGCCCTGTACCGCGCGGTCGCGGGCATCACCTGGATACTGTTCTTCTACTGGATGTACACGGGCGTTTTCGACGGCTATTCGAGCATATGGGTTGTGACCTACCCCCTGTTCGTTTTTTATCTGCTCGGCAAGAGGGAGGGGGCGATCTGGACCTCCACGATCGTTCTGATGTGCCTGTTCATCTTCATCAATCCGGGCCGTTTACTTGCGTCGTACGAATACTCCCCCCTCTTCATCCAGCGCCACCTGGGAACCATGCTGATCATCATACTCTTTACCTACAGCTACGAGTCGGTGCGACAGCGATACAAAACGGCCATGGAGAAGGAACAGGCCGAACTCCGCAGGCACAAGGAGCGGCTCGAAGAGCTCGTAAACGAAAGGACGATGGAGATCAGCGCCAAGAACCGCGCCCTCTCGGAGGCGCTCGAGGAGCGGGAGAGGATGCAGTCGTGCCTGGTCCAGGCGCAGAAGATGGAGGCCCTGGGTACCCTGGCGGGGGGAATCGCCCACGACTTCAACAACCTCCTTGTCGGCATAATCGGAAGCATCAATATGGTGGAGTACCTCGTCGAGCGCGAAAAGCCCCGCTCTCACGATGAGATGCGCCGCTACCTCGGCATAGGTCTCGAATCGTCGAAACGCTCGGCGGAGCTCATCAAACGTCTCCTGACCCTTTCGCGCGAGCACGAGCTCGCCCTTGCCCCTGTGGACATCGCCGCGTCCATTAAAAGCATGCAGGCCATCTGCGAAAACAGTTTTCCCAAGAGCGTATTGCTCGAGTTCCGCGTTCCCCCCGAACCGCTGACGGTAATGGCCGATTCCGTACAGATAGAACAGGTGCTCCTCAACCTGTGCATCAACGGATCGCAGGCGATGACCCTCCAGCGACCGCCGGGCGAAAGGGAGGGCGGACGGCTCTCGGTGAGCGCGTCCATGCTTCTGGCCGCGGAGCTGCCGCCGGAGGCACGGGGCGAGGCCGAAAGGTGGGTATGCGTCGACGTGGAGGATACCGGAATCGGGATCGACGAGGCGGACATTGCCCGCATTTTCGACCCCTTCTTCTCGACGAAGCTGAGCGGAGGCGGCACCGGACTCGGGCTCTCGATATCCTACAGTATCGTCAAACAGCACGGCGGCACCATAGTGGTCCGATCGGAGAAGGGGAATGGCTCTACATTTTCGGTCTACCTCCCGGCGGCCGCTCCGGGGGCGGTCATCGCGGGACGTGCCGAGAAGCGTGCGGGCGGCCCTGAGAGGTCGGGCAGGATACTCGTCATCGACGACGAAAAATTCATACTGAAAGTCTCGAGCGGAATTCTGGAAAGCCGGGGATGGGACGTCCTCACGGCGGAAAGCGCCGAAAGCGCGCTCGAAATTTTCGCCACGCGGTGGGAAACCATCACCGCGGTCGTTATCGATCTCTCCATGCCCGGGATGTCGGGGCTCGATCTCTTCCTGAAGCTCAAGGCGATCGATCCGGGCGTAAAGGCGGTCCTGTGCTCGGGCATGCTCGATAATGAGGTACGGAAGGCCGCGCTGGAAATCGGGATGCGCGACGCGATCCAGAAGCCCTACGACGTGGAAAAGCTTCTGGAAATTATCGAAGAGCTCACTGAGGAATAGCCGTACACTCCCCGCTCAGAGGCGGACCTCCCCGCGCATGTAGAGCACCGCCTTCCCGGCGATCTCCGTGCGCTCTCCGCGGTCGCGGCAGCGCAGGAAGCCCCTTCTGGCCGAAAGCTGAACGGCCGAAAATTCGCTTTTCCCCAGAATATCGCGCCAGTACGGAACCAGCGTGGTGTGCGCCGAACCGGTGACGGGGTCCTCGTCGACGCCCGCGCGCGGCGCGAAAAAACGCGACACGAAATCGCACTCGCTTCCGCGCGCCGAGACGATGACGCCCCGCGCGTCGAGCCGGGCAATCCTCCCCAGGTCCGGTTTCAGAGCGAGAATGTCGTTCTCGCTCCGGAATATCAATAGATAATCGGTCTTTCCCCGGTACGTCTCGACGGGTGCGATGTCGAAGCAGGAGGCGATCTCTCCGCTCGTGTCGATCTTCCGTATTACATCCACGGGGAAATCCATCACGAGCCAGCCCCCCTCCTTCCTCACTCCGAGCGGGCCGCTCCTCGAACCGAAGCTCACTCCCGTGGACGAGTGCCCCTCGTACTCGAAGAGCACATGCGCCGCGGCGAGCGTGGCGTGTCCGCAGAGGTCGACCTCCACGGCCGGCGTGAACCAACGGATGTGGTACCCGTCGTCGCGCCGGATGTAAAAGGCCGTTTCGGACAGGTTGTTCTCGCGGGCCATGTCCAGCATGAGCCGGTCGTCCGGCCAGCGGTCGGCGAGCGGGCAGACCGCCGCGGGATTGCCCGCGAACAGGCGGTCGGTAAACGCGTCGACCTGATAGATAGTAAGATTCATACGCTTCCCCCTCAGGCGCGCCATGAACGGTCCGAACGATGAACGCGATAGCACCGGCACCGGAGTTTGTCCAGCGCTTTACGGCGGCGGGGTCGGTCACCAGCAAATTGTGTTTGCGTTTCATCCTGATTCGATCCATACTCCCGCGGACAGAAGCGCGTCCCGCACGGACGGCGCACACACCACAGATCGGAGGACTGAATGAATTATTACCTGGACGTATTGAAAAAGTACGCGGTGTTCAGCGGCAGGGCCCGTCGCAAGGAATACTGGATGTTTTTCCTGTTCAACATCATCATCGGCTTCGCCATCGGCCTTGTCGAGGGCTTCCTGGGAACCATGGGCATACTCGCGATCATTTATACGCTGGGAGTCCTCATCCCCGGTCTCGCCGTTGCCGTCCGAAGGCTCCACGACACCGACCGCAGCGGCTGGTGGCTTCTTATCGCCTTCGTCCCGATTATTGGCGGCATCATCCTTCTTGTATTTATGGTCAGCGACAGCCAGCCCGGCGAGAACCGCTTCGGCCCCAACCCCAAGGCCTGAGCGGAATTACATCCAGCGTACGCGAAAGGCGGCCGTATGGTGCCGCCTTTCGTATCTGTCCGGACAGAGGAGCCCTCACCTTCCCTCCGGCTCGAGCTCGAACGTGTGCGTCGGATGGTACTTCATATGCCAGAAAAACGGGACGATAAGGCACACCCCCGCTACCGCCGGCGGATGGATCTTTTCATCCCGTGTGATCTGCGCGTTGAGGTTCCGGTAACCCTTCTTCCTGAGGGTGATCTGTGTGACCGAATAGGCGATCTTGGTGTCCGTCATGGCGTACGGCGTTGTACCGACATGTACGGCGTCGATATACAGATCGGCCCCCTCCGGATTGGAATGGATGACCGTCGAGCTCGCGCAGTGCGGCGCGCCGAGCGCCAGAAGCGCGAGCACGAGCGGGACGATTCCGGTTGTTCTTCGCATACCCTCCTCCCGTACGAGTGTGTACACGTATCATTAAACGGGACCGCGGCTGAAATCAATAAGATTACATAGCGTGCCTTTCCCCGTGGAGGAAGCCGGCGCGGCGGCTCATCGAGCCGCGGCCAGATCGCGCTCGAGGGCGGCGATGGTGAGCGGAGCCGAACCCTCGTAATGGTTGTTGACGTTGACGATGACGCTCTTCCCCGCGGCGTTAAAGCCCTTTATGAGCGACACGATCGGGCCCGTGTCGCGGGGCTCGACGATCGCGTCCCACTTCCCGCCGGCGCGCTCCTCCATTAATGCGCGGTCGCCGCCGAGCAGCCGCACGACCACGGGCGACGCGAGCAGATGGCCGTAGCTCGCGGCGATCCCGGCGATGGAGGGCATGTATTGCTTTTCCGACAGTACGTGAACGAGTCCGTGCCGGGCAAGGAATTCGAAATAGTCCGCGGTGAGATAATTGCCGTTTCTGCTTTCAATACCGATCGGTATATCGCGCGGCACGCGCCCGGCGAACACGGCGAGCGCCTCCATGAAGGCCTCGCGGCCGGGCATCTTTTGCCTGTTGAGGTACTCGAACTCGAGCATGACCACGTCGATTCGCGGAACGAGCGGAGCGACGCGATCCAGAAACTCCGCATAGGTATCCGGAGAGAGGAATTCGGGATTGGGCCGTCCGCCTTCGCCGGGGGCGCGAACGAGCGTGAGCGCGCGGGGCGCCTTTATCGTGAACGAGAAGCCCGGCGGCACGGCCTCGTTATACGCGTTCACCTCCGACCGCGAGGGCATCTTGTAAAACCAGCTGTCGACTTCCGCGGTCGAGTATTTTTGCGCGTATTCCGCCAGGTATTCGACTGAGCGGGAGCGCTTAACGCCGTACACCAGGCCGATCCACGAGTGGTAGTTCCACGAACAGGCGCCTATTTTAACGTACGGAGTCCGCGCGCCTTTGCTGGGCATGAGCTCTCTCCCGGCCCCGCCCGTCAGGCGCTTTTCAGCCGCCGCGCCAGCTCGCGCGCGATCGCCGCGCAGCCGTCCAGGTCGGCGGCCGTCGGCGCGCACTTCGCCTCGACCACGGTGTCGATGAGATCGAACTCGGAGGCTTCCGCGAACTCCTTCAGTGCCTTGACCGCGCCGCCGCTCCAGCTGTACGAGCCGAATATGCCGAGCACATGGTTTTTCAGGTTGTTCATCCGTATCAGGTTGACCAGATGGCTCATGGGCGGAAAGAGGCCGTTGTTGTAGGTGCAGCTCCCCAGCACGAGTCCGCGGTACTTCCAGATCTCGTTGATGATGTATGAGACATGGGTCTTCGACACGTCGTAAAGCTTGATGTCGCTGATACCCTCCTCGGCGAGGACCCGCGCCGTCGCCTCGGCCATCACCGCCGTGTTGCCGTACATCGAGCCGTATACGATAACCACGCCGGGTTCGGTGTCAAACCTGCTCCAGCGGTCGTAGAGCTCGACGATCTTCTGCGGGCGGCCGCGCCACACCGGCCCGTGGACAGGGCAGATCATGGAGATGTCCAGGCCCGCGAGCTTGCCGATGGCCGTCTGAACCTGCCGGCTGTGCTTGCCGACGATATTGGAATAATAGCGGCGCGTTTCCGACTCGTAGAAGTCCCAGTTTATCTCGTCGTCAAAGATGGGCCCGTTGAGCGCGCCGAAACCGCCGAAGGCGTCCTGGGAGAAGAGTATTTTACCGGCGCGCTCATAGCTCATCATCGATTCCGGCCAGTGCACCATGGGGGTCATGTAGAAATCGAGCTTCGTGTTGCCCAGGTCCAGGCTGTCGCCCTCCTTCACCTCGATGAACCTGTCGCCGATGCCGTAAAAGGCCTTGAGGAATTCTCCGGTCTTTTTATTGCCGACGAGCTGCACCCCGGGATGGAGCTCAAGCACCGCGCGGATGGAGCCCGAATGGTCCGGCTCCATGTGGTGAATGACCAGGTAGTCGAGTGTGCGGCCTTTCAGGATACTCTGGATCTTGAACATGAAGCTGTCGACTTTCGTAATCTTTACGGTGTCGAGCAGGGCTGTCTTCTCACCCGTAAGGATGTACGAATTGTACGAGATGCCGTTGTCGAGGGGCCAAAGGTTTTCGAACAGGTGCGTCTCGCGGTCGTTTACGCCGATGTAATGCAGATTGTCGGTAATCTTGACAGAAAGAGTGTTCATGGATCGATACGCTCCTTGTTTTCCGTTACGGATGTCAGTACACGGATTGTGAGGGCTGGCCGGGGAAATGCAATCATTTTACGCGAGCGGCCGCGCAATGGGCACAGGGGTATATCCGGCGCAGGACGACGGGTAACCGAAGCGGTTTCCGGCAGGGTGGCGTGTCATGAGGATATGGCGAACCCGGCAGGGCCTACAGGGTGACGAAGAACCGGAACGGCCGGATATCCCGTCAATTCCGCGGGGCGGGATATCCGGTTATGGACGCGATGTCTTTATAGAGCGGCTCGAGTTTTTCATATGTCCGCAGATAGACCCGGTGAAAAAGCTCATTATAGATGCGTTGACTGACGGGGTTCGGCGTGAATGTCCTGACTTTCCTCACCATTGAGGAAACCGCCTCTTCGAAAGAGGAAAACATTCCGCTTCCCACGGCGGCGCTCAACGCGGCGCCCAGCGAACCGATTTCCGATGTGTTCATGCGCGATACCGGAAGATCGAAAATGTCCGCGGCGATCTGTACGGCCACATCGCTCTTCGATCCGCCGCCGCCGACACGAAGCTCCTCAAGCGTTATCCCCGTTTCCGATCGTATGATTTCGTACAGTCTGCGGAGCTCGAAGCCCAGCCCCTCGAGGATGGCCCGATAAATATGGGCCCGGGTGTGCACGTCGCCGAAACCGATGATGGATCCCTTGGCGAATTGATCGTTCGCGGGCGCCCCCCAGTGGGGCTGTAGCATGAGGCCCATGCAGCCCGGGGGGATCGCGCGTATCACCTCATCGAGAACCGTCTCCGGATCGACACCGCGTTTTTCGGCCTCGATCGCTTCGCGAAGGCCGAATTCCTGTTTGAACCAGGTGACCATCCAGAACCCGCGGTTGATATAGGTCTCGATGTTCCACGTTCCGGGAACGGCCCCCGGCCAGGCGAAAAACCTCCATTGTTTGTCCGAGACATATTTTCGGGTGATGATGTCCAGCGTCGTGAGGGTACCGAAGCTGATAACACCCGTCCGGGAATCCAGCCCTCCGGCCCCGAGCAGTTCCGACTGCTTGTCGCCCCCGCCGACCACCACGGGCAGTCCTTCGGGCAGGCCGGTTTCGCGAGACGCGGATTTCGTTATGTGCCCCAGCACCCGGTCCTGGTCGCAGAGTTCAGGTAGATGTTCCGGCACAAGGCCGAAGGCCTCGTAGATGATCTTTTGCGTGTACCAGTCGAATTTTTTAAGGTCGATGGGCCAGAGGACGTTGACCATCCCGCGGGATTCCCTGAACTCGCCGGTGAACTTTTTCACGAACCAGCCGGTTATCAGCATAAACCTGGCGGTCTTCCTGTACACTTCAGGCTCGTTGCACTTGATCCACAGGTACTTGGAATTCTGACGCACATAGTCTATGGGTCCGGATATCACCGGAAGGCTGAACACGGCCCTGGCCGCAAGTGAAAGCGGCGGCGGATTTTCATTTTTTCGCTGGTCAAGCCAGACGATGGCGGGCCTGAGAGGTTTTCCGTCCCTGTCCACGGTGATGAAGGTCGTGCGCTGGGAGGTTATACCCACGGCCCCGATGGCTTCAGGGGAAATCTTAACTTTTTTCATCAGGGCCCGGGTGGCCCGGCAGAGCTTTGTCCAGTAGTCCGCCGGGTCCTGCTCGGCCCAGCCCGGGTGCAGGGAGAAATATGGCTCAATGGGCGCCTGCGCGGAGGCCACTTCATTTCCGTTGCGGTCGAAGAGTATCGCGCGGATGTTCTGTGTTCCCGAATCGATCGCTATCACGTATTTCTTATCAGCCATACAATACTCCTGTGAAGGCTCTAAGGCCGTCGGGCGAGTCGTTTCGAAAACGCACGCCCTGACGGGCTATGACGACTCTGCCATGCATTGCTGCACATGGAATTTTCAATCGACCTGCGAATCCGTCCCCAGGGGATGTCCCGGGTTCAATATATTGCCGGGGTCGAAATATTTTTTCAGGGCCCTTATGGCACCCAACTCCTCTTTCCCGAGAAACCGACCGATCCAGGGAGTCATAAGCCTGCCGACACCGTGGTGATGACTGCAGGAGCCGCCGGCGTTCACCATTGCCTCGATGAGGCCGGAACGGTAGGCCATGTAATCATCGACATTTCCCCTGACGCCGAAAATGAAATAGAGATTTGTGCCGGACTGATAGAAGTGTGACGCGTGGCTTATGCACATGGTACCCGGAACGGAGTTGGCGTATTCGTAGACCTTCCCGTGTATTTCATGAATATTGTCCCACCGCACCGGTGTTTCCACGGTGTCGAGGATGATATCGTAATCGGTTACCGCTTCCGCCATGTAAAATGTCTTGTAGCGGTCCTTGTACCATTCCTTCGCCGAATATCCCGTGGTGCTCATACCGCCGAAGCGCCGCGCGATTCTACCTATTTTTTTCCGCACCAGGGCCGTAAACTCCCTTTCCCCTTCCACGGTACCGAGGCACAGGCATCGTCTGCCCGGTTTGAAACCGCGCATTTTCAGGAAACTTTCAACCATCGAGGGAACGGGATAGAGCTCGAAGGCATGCTCGGTCTCTTTCGCGTCGGATATGCGAAGGACCGCCGGCAGCCCGAACTGACCCTGGGTTATCTCCCGCGTGGCGTTGACGGCCGACTCGAAGTCGGGAAAGATATAGCCGAAATATTTCCGGTTTTCGGGCATGTGGCGGAATATTTTGATGGTCAGCTCCACGCACACGCCGAAAACGCCTTCACTGCCTTTCATCATTTCAACTACCTTCGGACCCGTGGCGGTGCTGATGTAATCACTGGTATTGATGACTCCCGCGGGCGTAACGACCTCCATGGCGAGCACCAGGTCGGCAGCATCGCCGTAATAGGTCGATGCCTGGCCGCTGCCCAGGGCCATGGACCATCCCGCCACGCTGGAAATTTCAAAAGACTGCGGGAAATGGCCGCAGGTGAAGGCATGGGTGGTGCCGTACAGCGTGCGCGCGTTGTTCAGCGCGTTCTCCAGATCGGGGCCCATGCAGCCGGCCTGGACCCGGCAGGTATGATTCTTCTCGTTCACTTCCAGGACCCTTTTCATGTGGGTGTTCATCACCAGGGTCACGCCCCCTCTCTCGGGAAGGAAACCCTTGTTGCAGCTCGATCCTCCGCCATAGACATTGACGGCGACGCCTTTCGAGTCACAGAGGTGAATGATCTCTTTGACTTCTTCCTTGTCACGAGGATGGACCACTACACCGGCGGCTTCGTGGACGACT
>ERZ795054.3087-NODE-3087-length-13416-cov-5.771574_pt1 | contig 13416 bp, 9 predicted proteins | sample MGYA00375138_ERZ795054 | MGnify/ENA primary metagenome ERZ795054 (study PRJEB30183, sample SAMN05720215) | anaerobic digester metagenome | isolation source: active sludge of municipal wastewater-treating anaerobic digesters | place: USA | collected 2014-12-23 ...
TCAAGGTCCTCATGATCGGGGGCGAGTCGAGCTACGACCTCCTCTACCAGGCCGATCCCGACTTCCAGAAGCTCTTCAAGGTCCACGCCGAGTTCGACTCCACGATGCCCCGGAGCGCCGAGGCCCTGCGGGACTACGCCTCCTTCGTCCGCGTCATCGTCGAGGAGGAGGGCCTCCTCCCCGTCTCGGCCGAGGGCCTGGCCGCCGTCGCGGAGGAGGGCGTGCGCCTCTCCGAGTACCGGACGCGGCTCTCCACCCGCTTCGGCCTCGTCGCCGACCTCCTGCGCGAGGCCGACTACCGGGCCCGCCTGAATGGCGGGACGGCGATCGACTCGGCCGCCGTCCGCGGAGCCGTCGCCGCGCGGGCCCGCCTCTCGGGCCTCCCCGAGGAGAAGATCGGCGACATGATCGCCTCCGGGGAGATCATCCTCCAGGCCAGCGGGACGGCGGTAGGCCGGCTCAACGGCCTCGCCGTCCACGACCGGGGCTACTACGCCTTCGGCCTCCCCGCCGTGATCTCAGCCCAGGTGAGCCCCGGCGAGTCGGGCGTCATCAACATCGAGGGCGAGTCCGGCCTCTCCGGCGAGATCTACGACAAGGCCGTCCTCATCGTCGAGGGCTTCGTCCGCAGCCGCTACGCCCGGGACTTCCCCCTCGCCGTCACCGCCTCGATCTGCTTCGAGCAGTCCTACACCGCCATAGAGGGCGACTCGGCCTCCTCCACGGCGGTCTACGCCCTCCTCTCCGCCATAGCCGGCATCCCCCTGCGCCAGGACATCGCGGTGACGGGCTCGATGAACCAGGTCGGCCAGATCCAGCCCGTCGGCGGCGTCAACGAGAAGGTCGCGGGCTTCTACAGGATCTGCCGCAAGGTCGGCTTCACGGGCAGCCAGGGCGTGATGCTCCCCAGGAGGAACGTCGTCAACCTCACCCTGCCCAAGGAGATCCAGGACGCGGTAGCCGAGGGCCGCTTCCACCTCTGGGCGGTCTCCACGATCAACGAGGGCCTCGAGGTCCTCTCCGGGATCGAGGCGGGAAGCCCGAACGAGAGGGGCGAGTTCCCGGCCGACAGCTTCAACGGAAGGGTCCGGCGGGAGCTCCAGCGCATGGCCAAGACCATCAAGAGCTACCTGGGCTAGAGGACCCGCGTCCTCGGGTTGAAAAGCCCGGGGAACGCGACTAGAATAAGGGTGATTTAACAGGCCCGAATCAACCAAAGTGGAAGGTGCATCGATGCCCGCAGCAGAACTCGTGGTCGACGTCCCGAAGATCAAGAAGGCGGCCCACAACGCCATCCCCCTCACGATAACCACGTATACCCTCCCCCACGACATAGAGGTCTACATGGAGGAGGTCCTGGACGTCTTCCTGGGCGAGCTCGGGCAGAAGAAGCTCAAGGACTACCTCGTCTACTGCCTCCGCGAGCTCGCGGTCAACGCCAAGAAGGCGAACACGAAGCGCGTCTACTTCGAGTCGAAGGGCCTCGACATCGACGAGCCCGGCGACTACGAGGAGGGGATGAAGAGCTTCAAGGAAGACACCCTCGAGAACATCGCCTGGTACCTCGGGAAGCAGAAGGAGCACGGCTTCTACGTCAAGATCATCTTCCAGGCCCGCGGCCCGAACATCGTCATCGAGGTCCGGAACAACGTGGAGATCAACAAGAAGGAGTACGTCCGCATCCACGACAAGCTCGCGCGCTCGCGGAAGTACACCTCCCTGGAGGAGGCCCTCTCCAACGTCCTCGACGCCTCCGAGGGAGCCGGCCTGGGCCTCGTGATCCTCGTCCTCATGCTCAAGAAGATAGGCCTGGACGAGGAGTGCTTCGACATCTGGGCGGAGGGCGGCGAGACGGTCGCCCGCATCACCGTGCCGGTCGCCCAGACCCACGTGGAGACCGTGTCCGCCCTCACCGACGAGATCGTGAAGTCCATCACGAGCCTGCCGCAGTTCCCGGAGAACATCGTCCAGATCCAGCGGCTCATCGCCGACCCCCAGAGCCAGATGGTCGACATAGCCCGCTACATCTCCACCGACCCCGCGATGACGGCCGACCTCCTCAAGCTCGTCAACTCGGCGGCCTACATGACCCAGAAGCGCGTCGACAACATCGTCGACGCGGTGAAGCTCGTGGGCCTGCGCGGCATCAAGGGCCTCCTCTACTCCTACGGCACGATCAAGATCCTGGGCGACGACTCCACGGAGGAGCGGAAGAAGCTCTGGGACCACTGCTACCGCACGGCCTACTACTCCTACAACCTGGCCAAGAACTTCAAGCCGGGCAACCGGAACCTCCTGGACGACGCCTACGTCGGCGGCATGCTCCACGACATGGGCAAGATCGTCTTCTCCTCGGTCCACCCCGCCCTCATGGAGAAGATCCGCGGCTTCTGCGCGGAGAAGGGCATCGCGGCCAACACCTTCGAGGACATGGCCGGCGGCATGAACCACGCGGAGATCGGCGCCCGCATCGCCGAGAAGTGGAACTTCCCCGACACCCTGGTCGCGGCGATCCGCTACCACCACGAGCTCTCGGAGGTCCCGCCGGACCACAAGGAGCTCGTCTACACCGTGTACCTCGCGAACGCCTTCTGCGAGTACGAGAACGGCGGCATGGCTTACGACCAGCTAGATCCCGCCGCCCTGGCGAGCTTCAACATGGTCGGCGAGAAGCAGTTCAAGAAGATCGTGGAGACCATGTCGGAGGGCTTCAAGATCGAGACGAGCCGCATGGCCCGCGAGGCCGTCAAGAAGCCCTGAAGGCCGCGGCGGAACGGCCGGAGACAGGAAGCGAAGAGCCCGGGGCCGGAAGGCCCCGGGCTTTTTTTGCGGCGCGCCGGAGGCCGGGCCCCGTTCTCAGCGCCGGTTTCCCGGGGTGCGGAGCCCCGCTCTCAGCGCCGCTCCAGGAAGAGGAGGAAGCGGCGCTGGACGCCCTCGAAGTAGGCGTCGGCCAGGGCCGTCGCGTCCCTTCCCAGATAGCGGTAGTGCCAGCTCTCGGGCTTGTAGCCCGTCTCCGCCTCCAGGCCCTCGGGGAAGGACAGGGAAAAGCCGAAGCGGGAGGCATTGGCGGCGAGCCAGCGGGAGGCCGGGGTCGCGGCGAAGGCGTCGTCGATGGGCGCGAAGTCGAGGGCCGTGCCGAGCTGGTGCTGGGAGGCCCCTGGCGGCGCGACCGAGCGCTCGGTCTCCGCGAGCCCCTCGGCCGCGACGGAGCGGTCGAAGACCTCCTTCTGGTAGGCGAAGGAGCGGTAGGTCGAGCCGACGAGGAGGACGACGCCCTTGGCGCGGGCGGCGGCGTCCATCGCGAGGAGGGCCTCGAAGGCCGGCCTCCTCAGGCTGTGGCCCTTGCGCGAGAGGGAGAGGCCGCTTCCGTCCAGGCCCTCGAGGCCCTCGGGCACGAAGTCCGCGGGGAGGCGCCGCTCCTTGTCGGCCCTGAGGAAGAGGGAGGGGTCCGCCGCGCGGACCGCGAGGACGGCGTCGAGCCCCGCGAGGAAGGGCCCGGGCGAGGCGAGGACGCGGGCGCGGATCCGTTCCCTGACTTCGGGCGCGAGGGGGGCCGCTTCCAGGGCCGCCAGGGCGGGAGCGAGCCGGGGGTCGGCGGCTGGCCGGGCAGCCGCGCCGGCCTTGGCCGCGCCTCCTCCTTGGCCGCCGCCAGCCGCCCCCGGGGCGGGGCCGCAGGCGCAGGGCAAAAGGAGGGCCGCGAGGGCGGCCGCAAGCACGGGAAGGCGTTTACGGATTCGCATGGCGAGACTATAGCCTCTTGCTCCGGCCCCTGGAAAGGTGCATCCTCGTAGGCCCATGAAGCCTGAAGCCTACGCCGCCTTCGACGCGGCCCGAACGGAATTCCGCGGCCTCGTCGCGGCCTGGAGCGCCGCCCTCCCCTCCCTCGCCGGCCTCCAGGAGCGCCTGCGCCTGGAGCTCGGCTACGACGACTACAAGGTGGAGACTCCCGTCGTCTACAACCGCGACCTGGACTCCGTCGGCCCGGGGGACAGGATCGGCTTCCTCCTTGTCGCGGACAACCCGGGCAAGCAGGAGCAGCTCGCCGCTAACAACCGCTACCTCGTGGGCCAGTCGGGCAAGCTCGCCGAGGGCTGGTTCAGGCGCGAGCTCGGGATGGACTTCCGCAAGGAGGTCGTCATCCTCAACAAGACCCCCCTCCACACGCCCAAGACCGCCGAGCTCAGGAGGCTCCTCGCCCTCTCGGGCGCGCCGGGCTCGGCGGGGCGGAAGGCCCTGGAGGCCCTCCTTTCAGAGAGCCAGGCAGCGATGGCCGGCCTCGCGCGCCGTCTCCACGAGGGTTCGGGCGCGCCGCTATGGATATCCGGCTACGGCGAGCTCGGGCCCAGGGGGCTCTTCCGGCCCTACGCGGAGGCCCTGGCGAAGGAGTACGAGGGAGCGCCCAAGGCCCTCAGGGACTCGGTCTGGCTCTTCCGCCACTTCTCGATGAACCAGTTCGCGATAGAGATGAAGGAGAAGCGCGATCCCTCGCGGCCCCTCGCCGCCGAGCTCGCCCGCATCGGCGTCGAGAACCGGAAGCGGATCCTGGGTTGGTAGGCCGGGCCGCCCGCGCGGCCGCGACGGGATGGGCCGGGCCGCGCGGCCGCGGCAGGGCAGGCCGTCCCGCCAAGGGCGGCCCCGCCCGCCGGGCCGCTGAGCCTTAGCGCCGGCCCTTGGGGATCACGCGGAGGTAGACCTGCTTCCCCTGGTTGAAGGGGCTGTCGCGCTCGTCGATCTCGAAGAGGCCGGAGGCCTTGATGAGGTCGCCGAGCTTCCGGTAGCCGTAGTTGCGGGGGTCGAAGTCGGGCTGGCGGTTCGCGATGTTCGTGCCCACGGAGCCCAGGTAGGCCCAGCCGAACTCGTCGGCGGCGTCCTCCGCGGCGCTCCGCAGGAGGTTCGCCACGCGGCGGTCGCCCTTCAGGTCCGAGGCGCTCGCCTTGGGCGTCTCGCGGCCGTGGCTCTCCTCCTCCTCCTCGCGCAGGATCTCCGTGTAGATGAACTTGTCGCAGGCCGCGACGAAGGGCTTGGGCGTCTTCTTCTGCCCGAAGCCCAGGACCATCTTCCCGTCCTCGCGGAGCCGCATCGCGATCCTCGTGAAGTCCGAGTCGCTCGAGACGATGCAGAAGCCGTCCAGGCTCTCCGTGTAGAGGAGGTCCATCGCGTCGATGATCATCGCGCTGTCGGTCGCGTTCTTGCCCGTCGTGTAGCTGAACTGCTGGATGGGCTGGATGGCGAACTCGAGGAGCTTGTCCTTCCAGGAGCGGAGGTTCGTGCTCGTCCAGTCGCCGTAGATGCGCTTGACGCTCGCGATGCCGTACTTCGCGACCTCGCCCAGGAGGCCCTCGATGATGGAAGCCTGGGTGTTGTCGGCGTCGACGAGGACGGCGAGCTTGAGCTGGCCCTGGTAGCCGGCCTCGGCCTTGGGCTGGTTCTGGTATGCTTGGCTGTTGTTCTTCATGCTTCTTCTCCGAAGAGGGATGCGCGCATCCGCTTCACGGAGCTCATGGCTCCGAGCGGCACGCGGACGGGGCCGCCGGTCGCGAGGTCCTCGGCCTCGAGGACGAGCCCCTTGTCGGTCTTGTCGAGCCGCACCGGCCTGAGGAGGGCCCGCGCGGGGTCGGCGCCGGGGAGGCGGTAGAGCACCTCCAGCCGGTCGCCGGAAGTGCGGAGGGCGCGCTCGACGATGCGCACCTTCCCCATGTAGTCGAGGCCCGCGGCCTCGATCCGCTCGGGCCGCGCGTCGGCCTGGGCGAGCTGGCGCTCCGAGAGGACGAGGCGGCGCTCGATCCTGTCCTCGAGCTCGCGCAGCACCTCGGGCCCGCGCTCCGGGCCATGGGCCCCGGAGGCGAGGGAGCCGCGGTCCGCCGCGCCGCGGTCGGGAGCCGGAGCCCTGCCCCGCGCCGCGCCCTCCGCCCCGCCTGGGCCGGCCGCGGCGCGCGCGGCCTCGGCCCGCTCGGCCGCCCCGCCGGCGGCCAGGGCCGCGAGGGCGGCCTTGAGGGAGGCGACGCGCGCCGCCGGGTCGAGGCGGGGCTTCGGCGCCCCTCCTCGCCCCGCGTCCCGCTCGCCGGCTCCTGCCTCGGGCCCGCCAGCGCCGCCGGACGCAGCCGCTCCGCCCGCCGCGCCGGGCGCCGCCTCGGCGGCGAGCCCGGCCAGGGGCGCCACGGCGGACTCGATCCGGAGCGCCAGGGCCGACCCGCGCGCGCCCGGTCCGCGAAGGGCGCCGGCCCCCCGGGCAGCCGGCTCGGACTCGGCCCAGCCCTCGGGCGTGGCCCGGCGGACCTCGGGCGGGGGCTCCAGGCCGGCCTCGCGGAGGGCAGCGGCGGCCTCCTCGGGGCTGGCGGCGGCCAGGACGTAGACCCCGGGCGCGAGCCTCTCGGCGAGGAGGGGCTTCAGGCGCTCGGATCTCTCCACGATCTGCCTGAGCCGCTCGTCCGCGACGAGCACGAAGCCCCGGTAGAGCCTGAGTGCCCGGTACTCCTCCTCCCAGGAGGCGAGGGAGAAGCTGAGGCTCTGCGGGAGGGGCCTTCCCGCCAGGGCCTCGAGCCGCGCGAGAGACTCCTTCGCGCCCAGGCCGGCGGCGAAGCCCCTCCTGGCGCTGTCGCGGTCGAGCTCGAGGCTCCAGACCTTCCCGAAGGCCGTGGGCCTCGCGAGGCGGCCCACGAAGAGCCGGTCCTCGAGGCTCGCCTCGGGGAGGAGGTGGAGGGCGTGCGAGCCCTCGGCGACGAGGACGGGCTTCCCCGCCTCGGCCGCGTTGCCCTCGGCCGAGTTGCCCTCGGCCGCTAGGCTTTCGGCCGCCCCGCGCTCGCGCGCCTCGCCCGCGCCGCCTTCACTGCGCCCGGAGTCCCGCCAGGGCGCGCGGAGCCGGATGCCGCCGTCCCTTTCCGCGGCCAGGCCCAGGGCCAGGAGGGCGGCGAGGAGACGCTCGGCCTCCGCGCCCTCGATGAGGGGCGGCTCGGCCTGGGCGGCGGCCGACCTGGGCCGGGGGACCGCCGTCTGGGCCGCCCGGCGCGAGGCGAGGCCCAGCCAGCGGGAGAGCCCGCCCTTGGAGAAGCCGAGCCCGGGAGGCGCGGCGGCGAGGGCGGCGGCCACGAGGGAAGCCTCGGCCTCCAGCGAGGCGCGGCCCTCGGCCATGGCCGCCTCCTCCGCGCCGCTCCGGGCCAGGGCCGTGGCGAGGAAGGCGGGCAGGGCCGCGCCCCACTCCGCGGCCAGGGCGGCATAGGCCGCCGGATCGGGGCCTCGCCCCTCCTCCCCTCCCCCCAGGGCTCCGGCCGCGGCGAGGGCCCGCGCCATCGCGTCGAAGCGGCTCTCCCCCCCGACGGCCGCCTCCGCGGCGGCCGCCCCGCCGGCCCCGCCGCCCGCCAGGCCGGGGAAGAGCGCGGCCAGCCGCTCGGAGGCGCGCTTCGTGAGGCCGCCGCCCTTCCTGAGGCTCCCCGGGGCATGGTGGAGGAAAAGGAAGAAAGCCGTCGCCGCCTCGGCGTCCAGGAGGCCGTCCTTCGGCTCGAGCCCCTTAGCCTGCGCCGCGGCGGACCGGGTCGCCGCAGTCCCGCTTGCGGCGACGTCCCCGTCGGTGCTCGCGCCAGCGCTTGGCGCCGCCACACCCTCTGCCGGGTGAGCCGCGGCGCCGGTCGCCGGAGCCGCTTCGGCGGCGAGCCCCTCGCCGGCTCCCGGCCCCTGGGCGCCCTCCGCGGCGGCGCCGAAGAGGAGGACGGGGTCGAGGACGGCCCGCCCCAGCTCCTCCGCGAGGATCGGGTTCACCGCCAGGTAGCGGCGGCCGCCCGTCTCGAAGCGGAAGAGGAGGAGGCGGTCCAGGAGGTTCGAGACGCGGATGCCGAGGTCGAAGAGGGGCAGCTCCCCGACGAAGAGGCTCCTGAGCTCGGGCTCGGAGAGGGGCCCCGCGACGAGGAGGCTCCCGACGATCCGCGCGTCCAGGAGGTCGAGGAGGGCGACGGCGCCCTCGCGGGAGTCGGGCCGCCGGAGGAAGGCGGCGAGCCGCGAGACGAGCTCGCGCTTGTCGTAGGGCGTGCGCACCGGGCCCAGGTAGTTGCGGGCGGCCGCGATCAGGGCCTCCGTGTCGGAGGACAGGAGGGCGGCGGTCCAGAGCTCCTCGTCGATGCGCGGCCCCGGGCGCGTCCGCTCGCTCATTCCCAGGCCTCGATCTGGTAGCGGTAGCCCTGCTCGGTAAGGAACTTGCGCCGGTTGGCCGCGAACTCCTCCTCGACCGTATAACGCGTTACCAGGGAGTAGAAGAAGGAGTTCCGCTTCTTGGGCCGGAGGATCCGCCCCAGGCGCTGGGCCTCCTCCTGCCTGGAGCCGAAGCTGCCGGAGACCTGGATGGCCACGGAGGCGTCGGGCAGGTCGATTGCGAAGTTGGCGACCTTGGAGACCACGATGACCCGCGTCGTCCCCTTGCGGAAGTCGGCGTAGATCCGCTCGCGCTCGGGGTTGGGCGTCTTCCCGGTGATGAGGGGCGCGCCCAGGGCCTTGGAGAGGCGGCCGAGCTGGTCCAGGAACTGGCCGATCACCATGACGGGGTCGTCGGGATGGTTCTCCACGAGCTCGCGCACCGCCTCGTACTTCGCCGTGTTCTCAGCGGCCAGCCGGTGCTTCTCCCGCGGCTCGGAGACCGCGTAGCGCAGCTCCTCCTCGGGAGGGAGTGGGATCCGGATCTCGCGGCAATAGGCCTCGGCGATGAAGCCCTTCCGCTCCAGGTCCTTCCAGGGCACGTCGTAGCGCTTCGGCCCGATGAGGCTGAAGACGTCCTCCTCGCGGCCGTCCTCGCGCACCAGGGTCGCGGTGAGGCCCAGGCGGCGCACCGCCTGGATCTCCGCGACGACGCGGAAGACGGGCGCGGGCAGGAGGTGGACCTCGTCGTAGACGATGAGGCCCCAGTTCTCGCGGCGGAAGAGGTCGAAGTGGGGGAAGTCCGACTCCTTGTCGGGGCGCCAGGTCAGGACCTGGTAGGTGGCGACGGTCACGGGCCGGACCGTCTTCTCCGCGCCGGTGTATTCGCCTATCGCGTCCTCGCCCAGGTCGGTCTTGTCGCGGAGCTCGTCGATCCACTGGTGGACGGCGGCCACGTTGGTCGTCACGATGAGGGTCTTGCGGCCGATGGCGGACATCGCGGCCATGCCGACGATGGTCTTGCCCGCGCCGCAGGGCAGGACGACGACGCCGTAGCCCGAGCCGGGGAGGCCGCCGCCCAGGAAGGCGGACAGGGCGTCCTCCTGGTAGGGCCTGAGGCCGAAGGGGCCGCCCGAGCGGCGGGCGGGGAGGAGGGAGAAGGAGAGGGGGTCGCCGGGCGTGAGCGGCGCGACGTCCTTCACCGGCCAGCCGAGCCGGAGGAGCTCGCGCTTCACCGTGCCCCGCTCGGTGAGGAGGACGCGGAAGCCGCCGGGGCAGGGCGCGAGCCATTTCGCGAGGCGCTTGTTCGCGCCGAGCTCCCGCTCGATCCCGGCGTCCGCGCAGGAGAGGAGGAGAAAGCGGGGCAGCGGGGTCCTCGCGGCGTCGCCGTCCGCGGCGGAGGCTCCACCGGCCGCGGCGGGCCCGGCGGCTTGCGAGGCGGCGGAGGCTCCGCCGGCCTGCGGCGCGGCCGCGGCGCCCGGCGCCGGCAGGGCGAGGGCGCGGCTGTCCTCCGGCCCGGCCTCCTCCGCGTCGGGCATCGCGCCCAGGACCAGCCGGCCGAAGCGCGACATGGTGTCGCGCACGATGAAGGAGACGTCGGCCGGCAGCTCATAGCGGCCGAAGCGCTCCAGGACCTCGAGGACCTCGTCGGGGCCCAGGCCGGCGCTCGCGGCGTTCCAGAGCGAGAGGGGGTCGATGCGGTAGGTGTGGAGGTGCTCCGGGCTCTTCTCCAGGCCCGCGAAGGCGCCCACCGCGGCCCTGGCCTCCTCGAAGGCGGGATCGTGCACGTCGAGGAGGAGGGAGAGGTCGCTCTGGACGATGAGAGGCTTGCCTTCGGCCATATCCGAACATCATAGTCCGAAGGGGGGCGGAGGAACAAGAAGCAAGCGGCGGAACCGCGGCCCGCGCCACTTGCCTCCGCGGCCCCGGCGCGCCTACACTCCCCCGAGTGGACAGCGACAGGAGCCCCCGCAACCGCAGCATCGCCCTCGGCCCCGAGGACAGGTCGAGGCTCGCGCCACTACTCGTGGAGGCGATGGCCGCGGGCTCGGGCGGGGACAGCCTCGCCCTACCCGAGGCCGGGGGCCGCGTGGTCTGCGGCGACTGCCTCTCCGTCCTGCCGCGGCTCCCGCCCGGCTCCGTCGACCTCCTCGTCGCCGACCCCCCCTACAACCTGGACCGCTCCTTCGGCGCCGAGCGCGGCCGCCGCATGGACGACGAGGCCTACGAGTCCTACACGGGAGCCTGGCTCGACGCGGCCCTGCCCCTCCTCGCCCCCGACGCGAGCGTCTACGTCTTCGGCGACTGGCGGGGGAGCTCGGCCCTCTACCGCGCACTTTCGCGCCGCCTCGTCGTGCGCAACAAGATCGCCTGGGAGCGGGAGAAGGGCCGGGCCGCCGCCGCGAACTGGAAGAGCGCCCACGAGGAGATCTGGTTCGCGACCCGCTCCGACTCCTGGCGCTTCGACGCGGCGGCCGTCCGCCAGCGTCGCCTCGTGCGCGCGCCCTACCGCGACGCGGAGGGCAGGCCCAAGGACTGGGAGGAGGGCGAGGAGGGGCGTTGGAGGGACACCGCGGCCTCGAACATCTGGACGGACCTCACCGTCCCCTACTGGTCCATGCCCGAGAACACGGTCCATCCGACGCAGAAGCCGGAGAAGCTCCTCGCAAAGCTCCTCCTCGCCTCCTCGGCGCCCGGCGGCCTCGTCCTCGACCCCTTCCTCGGCTCGGGCACGACGGCGGCCGTCGCCGCCAAGCTCGGCCGAAGATGCGTCGGCGTCGAGCTCGACCCCGAGCACTGCCTCCTCGCCCTGAGGCGCCTCGAGCTCGCCGCCCTGGAGCCCCGGATCCAGGGCTACGAGGACGGCGTCTTCTGGGAGCGCAACTCGGGCCCGAGGCGCCGCGCCTGAGGCCTAGCGCCCCTCGCGCGAGAGCTCGAGGAGGAGAGGGAGGTGGTCCGAGTAGCCTGAGCCCGAGGAGCTCGACCAGGCCCGGGGCGCTCCGTCGGATCCCAGGAGGAAGGCCTCGTCCATCGGCGCGAAGGCCGAGAGGGAGAGGCCCTCCCCGTCCAGAAGGCCCGGCCCGAGGAGGAAGCCGTCTATCCTCTCCTCCCGGCCTTCGTGGACATAGGAGCAGCCGGCGGCGGCGGCCCAGGGGCTGTAGAGGGCGGCGCGGCCCTCCCCCAGGCCCGCGCGCCCAGGCTCTCCCGCCACGACCAGGGCCGGCCCGGGAGGGGCGCCCGCCGAGTCCGGCCACAGCGCCGTCGCATAACGCATGCCGGTCCGGAGGTACTCGTCGGGGCTCTCGTTGAAGTCGCCGCAGGCCAGGAGCTCGCAGGCCGGGTCGGCGGCCAGCCGCGCCGCGGCGCGGCCGGCGAGCAGGGCCGCCGCCTCGCGCCGCTCGGCCTCCGTGGCCTCCGCGCCGCCGACCTTCGATTTCCAGTGGCAGACGAAGACGACGAGGGGCCGCGCGGCGGGCTTGCCCGGTCCCGGGGAGCCCCGGCCGGAGTCCTCCCAGGCGACCTCGGCCTCGAGGAGGTAGCGCCCCTCGCTCCCCCCGGCCGAGAGCCCGTGGGCCTTGAGCGAGAGTAGGGGCAGCCGCGAGACGAGGCCGCACTGGAAGGCCTGGCCTGGCGCCTCGACCAGGGCCGTCTCCCGGTAGCCAGAGCCCTTGAGGGGGCCGGCCGCGAGGTCGCGGAGCACGCCCCGGTTCTCGATCTCGGCCAGGCAGAGGAGGTCGGGCCCCCGCTTCCCGGGCGCGGCCGCTAGAATCACCTCGGCGAGGAGGGATAGGCGCCTCTTGTAGCGAGCCTCGTCCCATCGCCCCTCCGCCACGGAGAATTCCGGGAACTCCGAGCCCGAGTCCACGGCGTCGAAGAGACTCTTCACGTTGTAGCTCATCACGAGGAGGCTGTCCTCGCCCGGCCGGGGCCCGGCCAGGGGGCAGGCGCAGAGCGGCGAAAGGGCCGCCAGGGCCGCGAGGGCCGCGGCCGGGCCGCGGAGCCGCGCCCGGCCGCCTGGGCGGACGCGGGCAGGATTCGGGGACGGAACGGTGTCGGGGGCAAAGGGCATGTCACCTCCCGCGCCTCGGCCCTTGGGCCGGGCGCGGGAGGTCCGGCGCTAGAGGAGGCGCTCCTCCACGATACGCCCCAGGGCCCGGGCCTCCGCTTGAGGATCGGAGCCCAGGGGCTCGAAGGAGGAGCCGGTGATGGCCTCGTAGGCCTGGACGTAGCGCCAGGCCGTCTCCACCCGGACCTCGTCGGGGATCGCGGGCGGCTCGCCCTCGCCCATGAAGCCGCGCTCGGCGAGCCAGCGGCGGAAGGGCTCCTTGTCGAGCTCGCGCTGGGGATCGGCCGCTGCGAAGCGGGCGGCGTAGGAGTCGGCCCACCAGTAGCGGCTCGAGTCGGGCGTGTGGATCTCGTCGCAAAGCGTGAGCCGCCCGTCCACCAGGCCGAACTCGTACTTCGTGTCGGCCAGGATGAGGCCGCCCTTAGCGGCCAGCTCCTGGCCCCGCCGGAAGAGGGCCAGGGAGATCCGCTCGACCTCCAGCCAGGTCTCCGGAGGGACGAGGCCCGAGGAGAGGATCTCCTCGCGGGAGAGGGGCCTGTCGTGGCCCTCGGCCTCCTTGGAGGAGGGGGTGAGGACGGGCACGGGGAATTTCTCGTTGAAGGAGAGGTCCTTGGGGAGCCTGATGCCGGAGACTGGCCTGCCCGCCTCGTAGTCACGCCAGGCCGAGCCCGAGAGGTAGCCGCGCACGACGACCTCCAGGGGGAGCATCTCCGCGCGGCGGACCAGGGTGGCGCGGCCCGTGCCGGAAAGGCCTCCCGGTCCCTGCGAGGGGCCGGCGACGACGTGGTTCGGGACGATGTCGGAAGTGGCCTCGAACCAGAAGGCCGCTATCCTGGAGAGGACCTCGCCCTTGCAGGGCACGGTGGAAAGGATCCGGTCGAAGGCCGAGATGCGGTCGCTCGCGACGAGGAGGACGAGGCTTTCGCCCAGGACCACGTCGCGGACCTTGCCGCGGTAGAGGGGGAGGCCGCGGGCGGCCTCGTCGGGCAGGGACTCGAAGGCCGAGCCCAGGCGCTCCGCGACGCTCTCCTTGGTCATACCCCGAGCTCTTCCCGGCGGGCGCCGATCTTGGAGACGAGGCCGTAGGCGAGGGCCTCCTCGGCGCTCATCCAGTAGTCCCGGTCCGTGTCCTTCTCGACGCGCTCCAGGGGCTGGCCCGTCTCCTCGGCTATCACCTTGTTGATGCGCTCGCGGGTCTTCTCGAGCTCGCGGGCGTGGATCTCGATCTCCGT
>ERZ795054.3098-NODE-3098-length-13381-cov-4.415053_pt1 | contig 13381 bp, 11 predicted proteins | sample MGYA00375138_ERZ795054 | MGnify/ENA primary metagenome ERZ795054 (study PRJEB30183, sample SAMN05720215) | anaerobic digester metagenome | isolation source: active sludge of municipal wastewater-treating anaerobic digesters | place: USA | collected 2014-12-23 ...
CAGTAGGGGCAGAAGATGATCCGGTTGCCCTGCCGGACCTCGTTGACGAACTGGGCGGGCAGTATCATGGAACAGCCGGAGCACACGTAGCCGCGGACGGGGACGATGCCCAGGCCCTGCTTCGACCGGATGATCCTCTCGAATTTGAAGGTGATCTCGGTGTCGATCCCCTCGGTGGCGGTCTTCTCGGAGGCCCGGAGCTCGGAGACCCGGGTCTGCTTCTGGGCGGTCTCTTCGGAGATCTTCTGTTTCTTCTCCAGGATCTCGGATTCCTGGAGCTGGATCATCGATTCGTCCCGCTTGAAGGATTCCTCGATCTCCGCCAGGGCGCGTTCCTCCTTCTGGAGGTCCTTGCGCACCTGGTGCTCCTTGTCCGTGGCATCCCGGATTTCCTTGTTCAAGGCCTCGTATTCCCGCTGGGTGGAGATGGTGTCCATGAGCTTCTCGGCCCGCTCCCGGGAAGCCTCGGCCTCGGACAGTTCGTTGCGGAGCTCGGCCACCCGGGCGGTGACGGCCTGGAGCTGCTCGGTCTTCTCGGCGTATCCCTTCTTGACGCGGGCCAGGAGCTCCTCCTGGGCCACCAGGGACTTGGGGATGTTCTCGATCTCTCTCTCGATCTCGACGCGTTCCTTGAGGATGTCCTGGAATTGCCGGAGCCGCTCGAAAACCTCTTCCATCAACATAGGGAATCACCTCGTAGTTAGTTGTCCAAGTCCGCAACGATAGCACGGAACGCGCTTGGTCATCAATGATCCATGTAGTCCCGGAGTTTCTGGCTCCGCTTGAAGTGCCGGAGCTTCTTGAGCGCCTTGGCCTCGATCTGCCGGATCCGCTCCCGCGTGACGTTGAAGTACAGCCCCACCTCTTCCAGGGTCAGGGAATACCCGTCGTCCAGGCCGAAGCGCATTCGGAGGACCTCCTGCTCACGGGGCGGCAGGGTCGAGAGGACGGAGCGGATCTGCTCCTGCAGGAGCTTGTAGTCCGTCTGGACCGAGGGATTCTCGATCTCCTTGTCCTCGATGAAATCCCCGAGCAGGGAATCTTCGTCCTCGCCGATGGGGGTTTCCAGGGAAATGGGCTCCCGGGCCACGTTCTTGACGCTCTTGACCCGGCTGACGGGCCACCCGAGCTGCTGAGCCACTTCCTCGTCCGTGGGCTCCCGGCCGAGCTTCTGCATGAGCTGGCGGGATTCCCGCACCACCTTGTTGATCTGCTCGATCATGTGGACCGGGACGCGGATAGTCCGGGCCTGGTCGCTGATGGAGCGGGTGATGGCCTGCCGGATCCACCAGGTGGCGTAGGTGGAGAACTTGAACCCCTTGCGGTACTCGAACTTCTCCACCGCCTTGATGAGGCCTATGTTCCCCTCCTGGACAAGGTCGAAGAAGTGGAGGCCCCGGTTCGTGTACTTCTTGGCGATGGAGACCACCAGCCGGAGGTTCGCCTTGATGAGGCGGTCCTTGGCGTTCTTCATCATGATCCGGCCGCGGTTGATCTCCTTGGCCATGGACAGGATGATGTCGCATCCGCACTCGAAGGAGTTCTCGAGCTCGTCCAGCCGCTTTTCCGTGACCTGGATCTGCCGGATCCTCTCCTTGATCTCGTCCGAGGACAGCCCGATCTCCTCCTCGATCTTGTCCCGGCGGTCCCGGATGGTCAGGTTCCGGCCCAGGGCCCGAAGCTCCCGGAGGTTGGAAACCTGAAGGGTCTTCTCCAGCCGCTCCTGCTCCTTGCGGAACTTGCGGATCTTTTTGGCCGCCAGGATGAACTTCTCGGAGAAGGAGTTGATCTCCTCGGGGTGGATTTCCACGTCCCGGAGCTTCTCCAGGAGGGTTTTTCGCGAATCATCCAGTCCCTCGTCCTTGAGGGCGTCGCCGCCCCGGGACAGGATGCGCCGCTTGGCCTCCACATAGGCGCGAAGTTCGGCCGAGGTGTCCCGGATGACGTCGCGGTAGAACTGGTTGAGCCGCCTCCGTTCCGCGATCTTTTCCGTGTTCTCCTTGCGCTGGGGGCCGGATTCCCGCTTGGCTTTCTGGGATATCTGGTAGAACTCGGGGATGAGCATGCCGCTGGTGCGGATGATGCCCTTGATGATCCCCTCGCCCTCCTCCATCTGCTGGGAGAGCTTGATCTCCTCCTCGGCCGTGAGCAGGTTCTCCCGGCCGATTTCCCGGAGGTAGAGCCGGATGGGATCGTCGACCGCGGATTCCTTGTCCGTGTAGACCAGGCGCTTCTTGGAGGATTCGATCTCCTTGGCCGCCGCCTCCTCGTCCGCGGGGCTTTCCTCCTCCTCGAGCCGTATGTTGTGGCTTTCCAGGAGGGCAAGGACGACGTCTATCTTGTCCGTGTTGAGCACGTGCTCCGGCAGGAAATCCGAAAGCTCATCGAAGGTGATGGAATTCTTCGATTTTGCGTACTCGAGTAGCTTGATTACCGCGGGATCGAGTTCAAGATCGCTCATTCCGCTCTTCCTTTATCTTTTCCAGCTCTTGGTCGATGAACATCTTCTCGTACAAGAGGTCGTTCACCGATACCGAGTCCGCTTCCCGATCCGTATCGTACTGGGCTATCTGCCGAACCAGCCGGGACCTGCGCCGTTCCAGGCTGCGCTCCCGCACGTTCAGGATGCCGTCCCGGATCAGGCGATCGACCTGGATCGCGTATTCTCCGTTGGCGGCCTTCTCCATAAGGAAATTCCGCAGGCCCGGATTGGATACGCGGGCCAGCAGATCGTCCAGGTCCGTCTCGTCGTTCCGGAAACACTCCTCCAGGGCCAGGAACAGCTCCCGGGAAGCCTCGTCATCCAGGTCCGCCGCCTCCATGCGGGATCGTACCGCCGCGAACTGGCCGGGGTTTAGGGCAGCCGCGGCCAGGAAGGCCAGGTCCGAAGTCGGCCGCAGGGCGGGCACCCGACTTTCCGGGCCGCTCGCTCCGGTCTCCCGCCCGCCGGAGGACCGGAATTTCTCGAAATCCGCCAGGACACGGTCCGTCTTGCTGCGGAATTCTCGGGCCGCGAAGTCGGCGAACTCCGCCAGGCGGATCTCCGAATCCAGAGCGGACATGTACGGAAACAACGATTTCAGGGCGAGGGCCTTCCCTTCGGCAGTGGTAGTATCCCGCGCCGTTCGGGCCCGGCGCACGACAAAATCGTCTCCATTTATAGTGAAAGTCGAAAGTTTTTTCAATTCCTCCCCGCCCCGGGTCTCCAGAATTTCCGCGGGGTCCTTTCCGCCCTCCAGGACGAGGATCTTGGCGCGCAGGCCGTTCCGCGCGGCGGTCATGAGTGCCTTCTCCGTCGCCCGGCCGCCCGCCTCGTCGGAATCGAAGCAGAACACCGCCTGGTCCGCATATCTGCGCAAAAGACGGGCCTGTCCGTCCGTAAAGGCCGTTCCCAGGGGAGCTACGGCATACCCGATCCCTGCCTGGTGGAAGGCCAGCACGTCCATGTACCCCTCGCAGATCAGGGCCGTCCGGTCCTGACGGATCGCCTTGGCCGCCGCGGACAGGGCGAAGAGGTTGTCCTGCTTGTGGAAAATTCGGCTTTCCGGGGAGTTGAGGTACTTCGGGCCGTCCCCCTCCAGGATCCGGCCGCCGAAGGCCACGCTCCGGCCCCGGTAGTCGGTGATCGGGAATATCACGCGATCCGCGAAAAAGGCCCGATCCGGGCGATCCCGGGAAAACAACCCCGTTCCGGCGAGGAATTCCGGGGAATACCCCTTCTTCCGGAGGAATTCGAAGAGCCACCTGCGGTCCCGGGGGGCGTATCCCAGCCGGAAAGAATCCAGGGTTTCCCGAGAGACCTTCCTGCGGGCCAGGTATTCCCGGGCGGCCTTGCCGGAAGGATGTTCCCGGAGGAGCCACTGGAAGGCCGAGGTGAGGCGCTCGTACAGCTCGTACAGGGAATCCCGCTCCCGGGATTCCCGGGCCCCGTCGTCCGGGGAGCCGTCGGATCCCTCGTATTCCAGCTGGACGCCGGATTTCTCGGCCAGGCGCTCCACGGCCTCCACGAAGGACAGTCCCTCGATCTCCCGGAGAAAGGCGATCACGTCGCCGCCCTTCTGGCAGCCGAAGCAATAGAACAGCCCCTTCTCAGGCACTACGTTGAACGAAGGCGTCTTCTCGTTGTGGAAGGGGCACAGGCCCTTATATCCCGATCCCGACCTCTGGAGACGGACATAGTCCCCGATCACGGCGACCAGGTCCGTCCTTCCCAGGACGGTATCCAGGGAATCCTTGCGTATGCGCTTCATCGTCCCCCGATGCCCTTCACGGCAAGGGATCCCGCCCGGATATGCTCGTCCAGGGTTTCGGAGAAGTAGTGCCGGCCCGTGCGGGCGTCCAGGAGGCGGAAGTAGAGGTATCGGGAGGGCTCCGGGCGGAAGACGGCCTGGAGGGCCGTCAGTCCCGGGTTGGCGATGGGGGCCGGAGGAAGACCCGGGTGGAGATAGGTGTTGAAGGGATGCTGGATCTCGATATCCCGGTTGTACAGGACTTCGGGATGCTTCTTTCCCTGGACCTCGGTGATGATGTACACCACTGTGGCGCAGGACTGCAGGGCCATTCCGATTCTCAGGCGGTTCCAGAACACGCCGGCGATACGGGGGGCCTCCTCCGGGAGCCTGTATTCCCTCTCCACCACGGATGCCAGGATGATCCGCCGGTGCAGTTCCCTGGGGTCGAGGGAGAGGGATTCCGGCAGGCCTTCCGCCAAACGGGACCGGAGCGCTCCGACCATCAGCCGTACGGCCTCGGCGCCCGGGGTCTTCAGGGGAAGATAGTAGGTGTCCGGGAAGAGGTATCCTTCCGCGGTCGCCGCGGGTATGCCCAGGGACGCCAGGAGGTCGGGATCCCGGGCGGCGGCCAGGAAATCCTCCCGATCCGTCACCGCTGCCTCGTGCAGGACCTCCGCGGAGCGGCGCAGGGTATGACCCTCCGGAACGGTCACCCGGACCAGGGCCTGCCTGCCGGACACCAGGAGCTCCTGGACATCCCGGCCGCCCATCCCGGGCTCGATCCGGTAGGTCCCCCGTTTAAGGGAGGTTTGCTGGTTTCGAAGCCGGAGCAGGGCCTGGAAGGCCAGGGCGGATCGGATCAATCCCGCGTCCTCCAGGCGGACGGCTATCCGCGCCCCCGGCTCCCCGGCCTCCACGGTGAAGAGGGCCCCTTCCGGGGGCATCCCCTCCGGGGGGGCGTCCAGGACTGCGAAGACCGCCACGGCTCCCGCGGCCAGCAGGATCCCGATCCCCGCCAGGAAGAGGGGAAGCAGCAGGAGGGCTTTGAGCGCGGGCTTGGGCGAGGATCGTGCAGCCATGGGTTTCCTATCTGTGCGCGGCTTCCGCCGCCGTCAGGATGCCGAGATAGACTTCGATATTCTCCATCTCCTCGATGGAAAGACGGGAATACAGCCGCTCCCGGAGTTTTTCAAGAACCCCGGACACCTCCCGGGGCATGCCGTCTTCCGCCCTCTTCAGGAAGCGGTACAGTTCGATCGTCTCCCGCGGGCTCAGGCGCAGGTCGTAGGGATCCAGGATCGTCACGTCAGACCTCTACCGTAAGCCCGTCCCGGGCCAGGATGACCTCGAGCCCCTTGGACGCGAGGCGTTCGACGTACCACTCCGCGGACTGCAGGAGCTTGTGGATCTTGCGGTCATCGTACGAGGGCTCGTGGTGGAAAAGAACCAATCGCTTGATCCCCCAGGTGGACGCGAAATCCGCCGCCAGGCTGAAGGACGAGTGTCCCCAGTTGAATTTCTCGATGGCTTCCCCCAGGGTGTACTGGGCGTCGATGATCAGGGCGTCCGCCCCCCGGAAGTACGCCGCGTTCTCGGGGTTGCGCTCGAAATCCACGGGCTGGAGCTCCGTGTCCGTAGAATATACTACCTTCTTGCCGTCGGAGAGTACCGAATAGCTCCAGCAACCCCCGGGATGGTTCATCCTCCGGGGCACGACCCGGACTCCTCCCAGGCGTACACCCTCGGTCCCGATCCGCTCGAATCGGAGGGAGGCCCGCATGACGTCCATGGTGACCGGGAAATAGGGGGGGCGCATCTGCCCGGCCAGGATCTCCTTCAGGCCCGGTTCGGGGCTGTAGAATGTTATCGTGGAGGATGGATTGAAGGCGGGGGCGAAGAAGGGCAATCCCTGGACGTGGTCCCAATGGAAGTGGGAGAAGAAGACATGGCACCGGGCGGCCCCGCTGGAGGCCGCTATTTCTGCGCCCAGGTCGCGGATGCCGGTGCCCGCGTCGAAGATGATCCTCTCCTCCCGGGAAGCGAGGACCTCGACGCAGGAGGTATTCCCCCCGACGGTGGAGAATATCTCGTCCGGAAGGGAGGCCAGGAACCGTTCCCGGCTTTCCGGACTCTCGATGTCCTTGCGGGAGACCCGTTGAATCACCGCGGAGATCTTGCTGCGAATGGCGTCGGAATCCAGGGGTGTCGGAATGGATCCCCTAACTCCCCAGAATCGTATTTTCATCCAGGTGCTCCGGATCCGTTCCGGGATCGAGAAGGATCGGCGAGTTCCTGCGGTATTCCCATAGAGCCTCCTCGATTTCCGACCGATTCCGAATCGGACCCCTTCCTATGCCCGGGCAGCGCCGTCCTTCCCGGATCCAGTCCGTCCGGGAATCGACGATCCCGGGCCAGAACGGATAGGTACGGCATTGGACGGGACGGGCATCGTACACGGTACAGCCGCTTTTCCAGAATATGCAGTCGTATTCCTTGGTTTCCCGGAGGCTGATCGCGACCCCCCCGCCCAGGGGCACCAGCCTACAGTATTTGGCATAGAACGCGCCGAAATCAAGGCCCAGACGTCCCAGGAGGCGCCTAAGGTCCTCCCGGGACAGCAGGACCAGACCGGGTTCGTGGCGGCAGCATGCGGAACAGCGGGTGCATTCGAAGGGAAGGCCCCCGGCCCCGTGAACATCGGACACCATTTGGACCTCCGGGCAAGAAAAAACCCTCTCGACCGTGAGAGGGTTCTGGGGAGAGAAGGATTTGAACCTTCGAAGGCATAGCCAACAGATTTACAGTCTGCCCCCTTTGACCACTCGGGAATCTCCCCCTGTGAAGCACGCCGTCCGTCAGGGCTCGAGCCATCTCCCGGAATCGAACCGGGGACCTCGAGATTACAAGTCACGCGCTCTACCGACTGAGCTAAGATGGCGTTTTCTTCCCGTTTCGAGAACGGCCGGACCGGGTCCGGACCGTCGTCGGAACGAGTCCTACCCTACCATGAGCGGCTCGTCCTTGTCCACCCCGGGGCGTAGCGGACCGGTCGAAAAATCGTCACCTAAGGGGGGCGAAGTACCCGGACTCGTCCCGGCCGGACTTCCGGAAGAGGTAGGCCTCCACGGCGATCCGGAGGTAGGACCTCCCGAAGCCCGGGTCCGCCGCGCTGGTGAAGCGGATCCGGTACCGCCCGGACGCGGCGTCTTGCAGGTCGCGGCCTATCCGTCCGAGGCCCGCGGGCTCCCATACCCGGTATACCCCACCGCCCGCCGTCCCGGCCAAGTACCGCACGGCTTCGGAAACCGGGGCGTCCCCCACGACCACGGCGTAGAAGCGGATGCCGTTGTTGCGAAGGTAGGTCCCGAGTTCCGAGAGGGTCGGACCCTCGAAGCGGGCTTCGTTCAGGGTTCCCGTGGTGATGTAGACCACCGCCGAACGGCCCAGCCGCTCCGTCAGGGTGGAGACCGCCAGCCGAAGGGCCGCGTCGAACCTCCACAGCGGGTCGACCTCGGCGGAGATGGCCTGTCGGGCCAGGACGGGGCCTCCGGAGCTTCCGGAGGCCGTCCCCTGCAGTGCGGGTACCCTTCCCGCGGTGACCAGGAAGGCCTCGGACGGATCGCCCAGTCCCGAGGCCACGGACTCCACGGCCTGTCGGACCTCGGATCGATAGGCATCGATCCCGGGGGATCGCTCCACGACGAGGGCTACGGAGACTCCGGGGGTATCGGACAAGCGCCCGACCAACTCGAGTTCCCGCACGGGAGTCAGGGTTTCCGTACGGATCCGGGCTTCGGTCTCCCCCTCCTTGACGGACCGCTCCACGGAAATCTGCTCGGAGGCGTAGAAGTTGCCCTGGTCCAGGCCGACCACGGGATTGCCGAACCGGTCGCGGACGTAGACGTCCGCTTCCACGACGGGGAACGAGTCCGCGCGGATCCGCTCGATCTCCAGGAAATACCCGCCGTAGACCACCGCGGGATCCGACAGGACGTCCACGGAGGAGGCGTCGTAATCCGCGGCCAGCACGTTCCCGTTGGCGTCCAGGGTGGCGGAGACGAGCCGGGCCGCGGGCCGGGGCGAACGGTAGAGCTCCCGGATCTCGTAGGTGGTCGTATCCGCGGCCAACACGCGGCGCCGGTCCGCGACCAGGAGTTCGCCGTTCCCCGCAAAGGTCATTCCCTCGGGGCCCAGGAGGCTTCCTTCCGCGAAGGATTCCAGGTAGTTCCCGGAGTCGTCGAAGACATAGATCGCCTTGCGGAAGGCGTCCGCCACGTAGACCTTCCCGTCCCGAACGGCTATGCCCGTCGGGGACCGGAAACCCGGAAAGACCGGGGAAGAGCGCCCGAACTCCAGGAGGAATTCCCCGGACGGGGAATACTTGACGACCCGCCCGTTCCCGAAGTCCACGGCGAACAGGAATCCGCCCGAATCCGAGGCCAGGTACTGGGGCCCCGTCAGCCGTTCCCTGCCCTTCCCGCCGCCGATGCGGGAAAGGACGTTCCCGTCCTTGTCGCAGCGGGAGATGCGGTCGCCCTGGAACTCGGATACCCAGAATCCCCCGTCGGGCGCAGGCGCCAGGGAAAAGGGCCGATCGAACCCGCCGACGCCACCCCGGAAACGGGCTCGGACCACCCCGTTCACGTCCACCCGGAGTATTTCTCCCGTGCCGTGGGAGACCAGGAGGAACCCGCCGTCCCGCAGGGGGTGGATCCAGGATGGACGCAGGAACCGGGTCTCCCTGCCCTGCAGGCCCGGGATTTCCCCCGCGGAGACGTAGCCCCCGCGCCCCATGCCGGGTTCGACCGCCCGACGGGAGGAGACGAATTCCTGGAAGCTCTCGATCAGGAGGGAACGGCCTCCCTCCCGGGCCGCCGCCTCCCATCGATCCAGGGCTGTGCTTTCGAGCCCGTTCTTGAAGTAGGCCCTTCCCAGCCAGAACAGCGACAGGGGATCCCGGGGATTGAAGGAAAGCACCCGCTCGAACAGGAGGATGGATTCCGGGGTCCGGCCTCGATGGTACGCCTGGACGCCCAGCCGGAAATTCTCCTGGGCCGAGGGGTCGGAAAGGCCGTAGGGGAACTGCGCCGATGCCGCCGCGGCGGCCAGGACGAATGCGACGAGTGCGGTTGCGTGCTTCATAGGGTCTTCAGCTCCCTGAGTGTTCGAACGTGCTCCTGGACTTCCCGCTCCTCCGGGGCGCCCTTCAAGGCGCGCTCCAGCCAGGTCTCCGCCTCGTCCAGGAATCCCAGCTTCAAGTAGACCCAGCCCAGGCTGTCCTGGTAGACGGGGTTGTTGGGCCGGGCCTCCACGGCCTTGCGGCAGCAGGACAGGGCGCGGGTCAGGTCGTCCCCCCGGTAGGCCAGGACGTATCCCAGACCGTTGAGGGAGGTCGGATGGGCGGGTTCGAGATCCAGGGCCCGGCCGTACCATTGAAGACTGTCGTCGATGTTCCCCTGCACCCAGGCGGTATATCCCAGGGCCGCGCAGATCTGGGCGGACTCGTACCCGGATTCCCGCAGGCGGGCCAGCTCGTACTCCGCCAGTTTCACCCGTCCGGTCACGGCGTAGATGTAGGCCAGGGCCATGCGGCACTGGTAGAGCCGGGCTGGATCCGTCTCGGCCGTGACCACCTGCTCCAGGTAGAGCAGGGCTTCGTCGAAGTTCCCGAGGCGGACATGGCACAATCCCAGGAGGTAGGCGGAATCCCCGAACTCGTCCTCCGAAAGCTCCGCGCCCGACAGGAGCCGTAGGGCTTCCTCCCAATCGCCTTCCGAGTAGGATCGCAGGGCTTCCCGGATCTCGCTGCGCATCGGGTCCGCCTTCCTTCCCGGGTTCCTCAGGGGAACCTTTGGCCCGCCGGAAAAGCCGGGGGCACCTGGGGATCCACGAGCACCTTGGTCACGGCGATGAGTCCGGAATCGACCGCGCTCGTATCCGCGGCTTCCTCCCCGGCGTTGTCGATGGTCTCGCCGGTAAGGAAGCAATAGGTAAAGCCGTCCGGAGCCTCGAAGGTATGGAGGGAGTCCCGGTAGGTCCGCTTGCCCGGACGGGTGAAGACCGCCCCCCGGGTATCCGCGTCCGGCCCCGGGGGCACGTTTACGTTCAGGAAGACGGAGGCGTCCCAGGCCGCCAGCAGGGCGCCCAGGTTCGAGCGGACGAAGCGGGCCGCGGGGCGGAAATCGAAGGCGGGACCGTAGCTCGCCAGGGAGACGGCGATTCCCGGTATTCCGTGGAGGACCGCCTGGCGGGCGGCCGCGGCGGTGCCGGAATAGACGATATCCGTGCCCAGGTTGGGGCCCCGGTTGATCCCCGACACCACGAGCTCCGGGCGGAACGGAATGGCTCCCCGGAAGGCCAGGATGACGCAGTCCGCGGGCATGCCGCTGCAGGTATAGGTCCTCTCGTCCAAGGCGCGGACCTTGCCGGGGGATCGCAGGGTCATGGAATGGCTGGAACCGGACCTGTCACCGTCGGGTGAGAACACCCAGACCTCGTGGTCCCTCCCGAGCTCCTCCGCCAGGACCCGGAGACCCTCGCAGTGGATTCCGTCGTCGTTCGTAACGAGGATCTTCATGGTTTCGACAAGGGCCCCCTCCCGCGTCCCGTCAGGTTGACCCTGACAAGGGGATTGTAGCGGAAGCGGGGGAAGGATTCAACCTTGAAGCTCGATGCCGCCGGAGACGGAGGTCTCGTAGATCGCCGCCTTGAATCCGAAGATCCGCTCGTATTCCTCCAGGCGGTTCTTGTACTCCTCCAGGGCGTCGCGGCTGAGCAGGGTGATGGTGCAGCCCCCGAAGCCCTTGCCGGTCAGCCGGCTGCAAAGGGTGCCCTCGATCTCGGAACTTCGCTTGACCAGCCAGTCCACCTCGGGGCAGGAGACCTCCAGGAGGTTCCGGAGCCCCGCCTGGGACTTGTTCACGACCCTCCCGAATCCGACCAGGTCCCCCCGGGCGAGCAGGTCCTCCGCCTCGGAGACCCGCCTCACCTCCTCCAGGATGAAGAGGCAGCGGCGGCGTATGCTTTCCGGGAGTTCCCCCATGAGCTCGTCCAAGTCCTCGGGGGTGTAGTCCCGGAGGGTCTTGCCGGGATGTCGGCGCCCCAGCTGGTGCAGGCATTGACGGCATTCGTCCCCCCGCTGTCGGAGCTCCGCGTCCACGGAAAACCGGGGAACCCGGGAATCCGTGATCAAGGCGACGGAACGGCCGATGTCGAAGGGGACCAGCCGGGGACGTCGATTCCGGGCGTCCACGGACACGGCCGTGCCGGGGCGCGATACCACCGGCACCACGTGCTCGGCGGGGCCGAAGGTACGGCCGCAGAATTCGGCCTCCGCGACCCGGGAGAGCTCCACGAGCCCGTCGTTCCCGAGGTTCTTCCCGAGAGCCCCGGAAAAAGCGGCGGCGGAAGCCACCACGAAGGCGGAGGAGGAACCCAGGCCTATGCCCTGGGGTATGTCGCCGGCGACGGTGACGTTAAACCCCTGGGCCGGGGCTCCCTGGTCGAACAGGGCCGCCAGGATCCCCTTGGGAAGATTGGCCCAGCGGTCCTCGCGCTTGAACTTGAGGTTCGCCAGGCTCGTCCGTTTCCGCTCGTTCAGGTCCGCAGCGTAGAACCGAAGGGAAGAATCGCGTCTGGGGGAGACGGCTACAGCGATGCGCTGGGACAGGGCGATGGAAAGGACCACGCCTTCGGAATCTTCCGTGTGCTCACCCAGCAACCGCAACGTTCCCGGAGCGGACGCGATGACTTCGGGGGGAGCCTCAAACTCCTGGGTATGGAGTTCCGCTATATCCTTCATCGACCAGCCTTGCTATCGAACGAAATAATGCTATTGCGAGATCATGATATACTATGAACGCGGAAGGTTCAAACGAAAAATTCGCCAAAACCGGGTCTGTCCTCGCTCATCCCGGGATTCCGTCAATTCGACGCCGTTTCTTTGACAATTCCCGGCGCCGGAAGTAGAATCACAGCATGCGAACCGTCCGGATCCTTCTTGCACCTTTGGTTGCGGCCGCCTTGATCCTGTCCTGCGCCGGGACGCCCGAGGAGCCCGTCCCCCTTCCCGGGGATCCCCCTCCGGCCGCCGTCACGCCCCCTCCCCCGCCCCCGGGACAGGCCTTCGATCCGGCCAGCATCACCCCCGAGGTCAAGCGGGACACTATGGAGGAAGTGAAATCCTTCATCAACGTGGTCAACCAGGTCATCCGCCAGAAGGACTACACCGTGTGGCGGGGCTACCTGACACCGGAGTATTCCACCTTCTACTCGTCCCCCGCCGTCCTGGCGGAAATGTCCGAATCGGCCGTGCTGAAACGGCAGGGGATCAAACTCGAGTCCCTTCAGGATTACTTCCTGTACGTCGTATACCCCTCCCGGCAGAGCGTCCGGGTGGACGATATCGAGTTTACCAGTCCGACCCAGGTCAAGGCCGTGACCATCACCCCTTCGGGGGATCGCCAAGTATATTACTACCTTGAAAAAGTAGGCGAATCGTGGAAAATTGGTACCGGGAGGTAATGATGCGTTCATTGCGTTCGGCGGCCCTGGCCGCGTTGCTCGTGGTAGCCCTGGCGGGCGTCGCCGCCCAAACGACGGGATCCGGGGAGAAGACCGTGGAGGAGGCGTACCTCCAGGAAACCCTGGAAACCATGATCATCAAGGAGCAGGCCCGGGGAGACACCCGAGATCTCAAGCTGCTCGCCCTCCAGTACATCAAGCAGTCCATCGACGAGGGACGGAAGAACGAGGAAGTCCGCAAATCCCTCGAGTACCTCGCCCTGGAGACCTCGACCATCGTGGTTCGCGAGGCCGGCGTCGGTCGGATCATCAACGATTACCCGGATGTCCGCGCCAAGGCCTGCGAATACCTCGCCGAGTTCCCCACCGTGGAGACCAAGGATACCCTGTTGCGCGTCGCCCTCTCCGACCGGGAGCCCATGGTCATCAGCGCGGCGATTCGGTCCCTGGGCAAGATCGGGATCAACGACAACGACGAGGTGACCCAGACCATCGCGTTCATCGTCAACAAGTACGACATCCTCCAGCCCGACAACAGCCTGGCCTTCGAGACCCTGGTCGCGATCGAACGGCTGGTGGACGCCGGAACCGGAATCAAGGACCCCTCGATCATCCGGACCGTGCTT
>ERZ795054.3101-NODE-3101-length-13373-cov-5.100841_pt1 | contig 13373 bp, 9 predicted proteins | sample MGYA00375138_ERZ795054 | MGnify/ENA primary metagenome ERZ795054 (study PRJEB30183, sample SAMN05720215) | anaerobic digester metagenome | isolation source: active sludge of municipal wastewater-treating anaerobic digesters | place: USA | collected 2014-12-23 ...
ATTACTTTTTTCAATAGTGTCGTTGTCAGGTGTAAGTCCCTTAACAATAATTATTGCTGCGAGGTCTTTCAATGCTGATACGGCAACCACATTCTGATGTGTCTGGAGTGTCACCCATACATTTCCTTCCCTTGCATTGCCCATTACATCACTCAGGAGATCAGATACATATCCTCCTGTTACTTCATTCTTCAATCCCTTATCACCTGATATAACTTTCAGGTTTAGGGCGCTTATTATTTCAGATATTTTCATGTTGCGCTCCTATTTTGCTGCAATTCTTTTCAAGTCTGTCTGATCCCCAGATTTCTTCAGTTATCTTAACGGCCTGTCCCTGGCTGAGCAGGTTCTGTTTTGTCATCTGCTGCTGCATGAATATACAATGTGATATCTGAGCATTACCTGTAACAATATCATCGGCCAGTGTCTGACAGTCCGGGGCTCCGCAGGCACCACAGTCGAATCCGGGCAGATAGCACATCATTCTCCGTTTGCGTTCCATTTTTTTAAGAGCCTGCGTGATATCTTCATCCAGCCTTCCAATTGGCCTGGGATCTATATTTCCGAGGAAACCGTGTTCATTTATATTAAGGTATCCGTCCTTCACCTTTCTTTCCTTGTCGTCCTCCCTGTTTCTGTATTCCTCTGCGCGGTACTTCAGACGCTCAACTGTCAGAAACCTGTTTCCGCACATTAAAATACCTCCTGCACAGCTCTCATCACAGGCCCTGAGTTCGAGGAAATCTATTTTATCAAGCTTTTCATTTTCAATGTTTTCCAGGAATTCATTTACATTCCTGATCCCGTCAATTGCAAGGGCTCTTCCCGTATGGTGTACTGCTTCTCCACGGGTAAGGCTCCATACAATACCCCTGGAACTCAGAAGGTCATCTGTTTCAGGTGGAGTTGTACCGGTGTATTTCCTCTGAAGAAAACTGAGAATCCTGTTATAGAGGAAGTCCATGTTAATTACACCATCTAAAGCTGATTTTATTTCTCCAACCGGGCTCTTCACGGCAGCAATTTTTGCTGCGCATGGTGTCGCGTAAAACAGACCTATGTTTTCTGCAGGAATACCGCTCATCCTGAGCTTCTCCCTGTAGTACATGGCCGACATGTCGATAGGAGGGTTAACCTTCATTATGTGCTCAACAAGCGAAGGATATTTAACCTGGATAAGTCTGACAATTGCCGGACAGAAAGGTGAGATCATTGGTCTCTCTTTACTTTCGAGCATAATCTGACGACCGGCTTCAATCACCATATCAACAGTATTCTCAACTTCAAAAACATGGGTGAAGCCTATCTCTTTCAGTGCGTTATATATGCCGGAAGCCATTATCTTCCTTGGGAACTGACCTATCAGAAGGCTTGGAATTAGTATTACCCTGACCGGATAATCGAAGATCATCCTGAGGTCATCCTGTTCAACCTCAATAGCAGAAACGGGACAGACCTTGTAGCATTCACCGCAATCGACACAGCGGTTGGCAATTATTGAAGCCTTTCCGTTTCTTATGCGTATAGCCTTTGTGGGACAGGCTGTCATACAATGCGTGCAGCCTGTGCACAGGCTGTTATCAACCCTGAGCGCATGATGAAAATCCCGTTTCTGGCTCTTAGCTTGCATCAGGTCGTATATAATTAATCAGTTCAACAAGCGTACCCTCGCCGGGAACGCTTCTTATCTCCATAAAATCACTGTTTCTTTTCATATTCGAGAGGCCCATTCCGGCACCGAATCCCATTTCCCTTACCTGTGGGGTAGCTGTGGAGAATCCTTCTTCCATGGCCTGTTCAATGTCCTTTATGCCGGGTCCCTTGTCGGAAATTGTTATCCTGACCTTTTCGCTGTCGATATCAACATCAACAACTCCCGAATATGCATGAGCAACTACATTCACTTCGCCTTCATAGAGTGCAATAACAATTCTTTTCGACTGCTTGTGGTCAATGTTAAGCTGTTGCAGAATTTTCTTGACTGCACTTGCCACATTGCCTGCCCTCGTAAAATCGCCACCTGCTATTTTGTGCCTGATCTGCATTTCAATAGATCGGTTTTAATCCGGCTTTGTACAGTTCGCCCGAGACGTGAAAAACTGAATGCGGGCTTTCAACAAGTATTATATTGTTTTCCTCAGCCAGACGGACCATATCGTCATTTACCTTTTTATCCCTTGCAACTATTACGCAATTGATATCTGACATTTCAGAAGTTCTAATAACCTGGAGGTTTGTAAGGCCAGTGATTAGAAGAATATTCTCCTTGTCAACGGTAAGTACATCACTCATAAGGTCAGAGGCGAAGGCGTATTCCACAGAAGTTGAAAGCCTGTCTTCACAACAAATGACTCTTCCATCCACTAAACCTGCAATATCTCTTATTGTCATTTGGCTCGACATAATCGTCTGATAATTAACTGCTAATAAAGAACTTTATTCACTTTCTCTATTATAGCGCTGCAAATATAACTCTCTTTTTGTTAATAAAATAACACTGTTAATAAAATAACAATAATTTATAATTGGTCTAAATAAAAGAGTTTGGGATTGGGGTTTTGTTATGCTGTTGTTGGGGTAACAGTAAGCTGGTTGCTTGTTCCGGCTACCGGCTACCGGCTACTGGTTACCGGCTACCGGCTATTGGGAATGGGTTACTGCTTACCGCTTACTGCTTACCGATTACCGATCACTGTATTACCCTCCCATACGCTACCGTGCGCCCAATGTTTCCTGCCTGTGAAACTCTGACCCTCTCTTCCACTGAGGCCAGTAGTCGGTGGTTGTCAGCCGGTACCCAATATAGAATGCAAGTCTGGCATCTTCAGCGATTCCCTCAAGGTCCCACTTATCGGGTTCATAATTGTCTGCAGGACGGTGATAACGGTTATTTATATAGTCTGTCTCCTGTGCGGAGGTCCATTCCCTGCCATGTTCCCTGCTTTCAAGATTGCCTCTTGCGAAGGCCGATGGCACCCCCTTCCTTGCAAAGGGGAAATGATCGGAACGGTAAAACATTCCTGTGTGTGAATTTGGATCAGGACTTGCGTATCTGTCTTGTCTTGCTGCAGCCTCAGCAATCATATCATCAAGACCTGAATGGCCATACCCGGTAATCATAATATCCTTCATCTTTCCAATTGGCAGCATCAGATCGTTGTTGAAACATGCAACTGTTTTTTCCATCGGAAAGGCAGGATTCTCTGTATAGTATGAAGAGCCAAGCAGACCTTGTTCTTCAGCTGTCGGGAAAAATAGAATTACAGACCTGTCAGGCAGTTTGCCAAGTGAGGAAAAGGCCTGTCCTATCTCAAAAACCCAGGCCATTGAGGTGCCGTTATCGACTGCACCGTTGTATATTGAATCTCCGTTTTCCTTTTCTCCGATGCCGAAGTGATCCCAGTGTGCTGAATAAACTATGCACTCATCTGCGTTTTTTCCTCCTTTGAGTAATCCGGCTACATTTGTCGAGGTGTTGAAAGTATATGTATTTTTTATTTCAAGTGAAAGCACTGACTTCATTCTGAAGCCCCTGAATCCCTTTTTGCATGCTTCCTTTCGCAACTGGTCAACATCGTATCCTTCAAGTGAGAAAAGGGAATCGGCAGCCTGTGCTGATATCCATCCTGTGAATTCACACTGAGAACTATTGCTCTCATTGCCGGCAGCAGGCTGCATATACAGTTTTGGAGATATTGAGCTCTTTCTTGGAATAGTGTATTGGTAGCCTGCCCCTTCTGTTTCATGTATTATAAGCACCCCCTTTGCTCCCTGGCGCGCAGCTTCTTCATATTTATAGGTCCAGCGTCCAAAGTAGGTCATTTCCCTACCTTTGAAAAGGGTAGGATCGCCTGTGTAAAGTCCCGGATCATTTATAAGTACAACAATTGTCTTGCCCCTGACATCCAGGTCTTCAAAATCGTTCCAGCCTGCCTCCGGTGCATTGATGCCGAATCCTGCAAAAACAAGCTCAGATTCCTTTACGCTGACTTGTTCAGTCAGTCTGGGGGAAATCACTGCAATGTCATCAGGAGCAGACATCTTAATGATTCTGTTTCCGTTTTTTATGACAATCTGATCATCTATTTGTGAAGTTATTTCAACCGCAGGAACCTTCTGAAAATATGAATCCCCAAAGGCAGGTTCAAAACCTATTCTTTTCAATTGTTCTGCAAGGTATTCTGTTGTGATTTTCTCACCCCCGGTGAAGGGCTTTCTTCCCATGAAATCGTCAGATCCAAGTGCTTTTACGTATTCTGCCAGGTCACTCGCACTGATGCTTCTTTCACCTCTTTTCAGATCCCTGTCACCACAGGAAATAAATGCGAAAGTTAAAATGAGAAAGCATATAGCGTACACTGTTGTTAATAATCTTTTCATATTCTGCATAGATTTTCTGTAGGCGATAAAGATAAATTATTTATTGAGTAACAGTGATCTATGCTCATGATTAAATAAACTATTATGTGGATTCCTGCTTATTGAGAATTCATTCTGATAACCTTTACACACTTATCGTTGTGTGTTGCCTGATTCTATTAGATAAATTTCTATATTTTTGTCCTTCTCTGAAAGTATGTGATATTAAAATTTATACAATGAAACTTATAAACAGCTTAAAAGCATTATTTCTGCTTACAATACTTGTATTTGCCTCATTATCAGATGCAATTTCGCAGATGCCTTTCCGCAATATGAACCAGTATGCAGTGACCGGATGGGTTGATGATACACACTATCTCTTCAAAACCTTAGATGAGAACAAGATGCCTGTTGTAAAGAGTGTTGATATAAAGACTGGTAAGGCAGTTACAGTGTCAGCAGAGAAAACACCCCGGGAGTTGATCTCACAGGTTCTTCCTGCAGGTTACACATTGGGAATGACTGATCCCATAAGCCCTGATTCGAAAAGTACGGTTATCTCGAAGGATAATGATCTCTATCTTTTTACGCTTTCTGCCAAAGAATTAAAGAGGCTGACAAACGACAGTGAGCCTGAGGTTAACGCAAGATTTTCACCTGAGGGCTCTAAGCTGGCATATACAAAGAACAGGGACCTTTATGTTTACGACATAGCAGCAGGGAAGGAGATAAGGCTTACCTCCGATGCCACCGATAAGATTTATAACGGTTATGCTTCATGGGTTTATTATGAGGAGATTCTTGGCCGCCCGAGCAGATATGCCGCCTTCTGGTGGTCGCCTGACGGAAATAAAATTGCCTATCTGAGGAGCGACGATTCTGATGTTCCGGTATTCACACTTAACCGTCTTGATGAAGCTGATGGTATTCACGGGAAAATTGAAGCCGTTCCCTATCCCAAGGCAGGTGATCCAAATCCAAAGGTTAAGATGGGAATTGCAGATATTGCAAGCACAAAGACAACATGGGTGAAAACGGATTATTCTGTTGATCAGTATATTGCATGGCCTTTCTGGACTCCTGACAGCAAAAAACTTGCTATTCAGATAGTGAACCGCGACCAGAACGAACTGAAAATAATACTTGCAGATCCTTCAAGCGGAGACTATTCAGAAATATACAATGAATCACGCAAAACCTGGGTGGAATTCAGGGAAGAAATATATGTGATGAAAAATGGTTCAGGATACATAATCAGAAGTTTCAGGAATGACTGGGAGAATCTTTACTACTACGGATGGGATGGGAAGCTAATCTGCCAGCTCACAGACTTCAGATTCCGTGTAAACAGCATTGACAGGGTGGATGAAGATGCCAGGCTTGTTTACTTCTCGGCAACCGGAACTGAGTCAACTGATATGCATGGATACAGGGTGGGCCTTGATGGAAAGGACCTTATACAGATTACAAAGGGAGAAGGCACTCATTCTCTCAGCATTTCACCCAAAGGTTCATATTTTATTGATACCTGGAGCAGCCTTTCAAGTGCAGGATCCATTATTGCCTATGACAGGAAGGGCAGGCAGCTTAAGGAGATTTATAAATTTGAACAGCCTCAGTTCGATCCGGCAAAACATTCAAAAATCGAATTTGTGAAAATACCTACCTCCGATGGGCTGTTTAATATGCCGGCAATAATAACCTATCCACTGAATTTTGATCCTTCAAAGAAATACCCGGTCATTTTTACAATTTATGGCGGGCCCGATTCAAAAAATGTATATAACAGGTGGCAGGGAACAAGTCCTTCATGGTATGCTCAGAATGGTATTATTCAGTTTACTGTCGATCACCGCGGCTCAGGTCAGTTTGGAAAGAAGGGACTTGATTACTTGTATCGCTGTCTCGGTAAATGGGAAGTGCTTGATTATGAGGATGCTGTTAAGTGGCTTCGGGAAAAGCCATGGGTCGATGCAACAAAGATGGGTATGACAGGAGGTTCCTACGGAGGTTACATGACCTGTCTTGCACTAACAAAGGGAGCTGATTTCTGGACTCACGGGATAGCCAATTATTCTGTAACTGACTACAGGCTTTACGACAACATCTATACAGAGCGTTTTATGGACACTCCGGCTGATAATCCTGAAGGATACAAGGATGGATCAGCGCTTACCTGGGCTAAGAATTACAAAGGCAGACTGCTGATCACGCATGGAGATATGGATGACAATGTTCACATGCAAAATTCTATATATCTGATATCCAAGCTTCAGGATGAAGGCAAGAGCTTTGAATTCATGCTGTATCCCGGTGGCAGGCATGGCTGGGGCGGAATGAAAGCGATGCATCTGAGGAATGAAGCCAACAAGTTCTGGATGAGGAATTTCTTCGGTAAATAGCAGAAAATGCCGGAAAGGTTTGTATTTATCATCCTTTCTGCCTGAATTAGTTAAAACTGCATAATATTTTCAGACTAATGTTTATTATATTGGTCTCGTTAATTTATTGCCTTACTGGCTTGTAAGAGAAATTATTTAGTCTATGGTAATTGGAATTCTAAAGGAGCCTGTATCAGAACAGCGAGTGGCCATGCTGCCGGGAGAGGCAGCTGTCCTAAAGAAAATGGGATTCGGAATTTTTGTTGAAACGGGTGCAGGAGAAAGAGCATTTGCTGCCGATGCAGCTTATGCTGATGCCGGGGCTGTGGTCGTTTCACGGAAAGAGGTAATTGCCGGATCGGATATGCTTATTTCTATTGCGGCACCTGTACACGATACTGCTGAATTCAGATCAGGACAAATAATCTGCTCTATCCTGAATCCGGTTGAGAACAGCGCCTGGCTTGAAAGTGCAAGGTCAAAAGGTCTTACAGTGCTTGCCCTGGATATGGTTCCCCGGACCTCAAGGGCACAGTCAATGGATATTCTTTCATCAATGGCCTCAGTGGCTGGCTATAAAGCTGTACTTGAGGCTGCATCGAGGCTTCCGAAGTTCTTTCCAATGTTTATGACTGCTGCTGGAACTATAAAACCTGCAAAGGTTCTTGTTCTCGGGGCAGGGGTTGCCGGTCTTCAGGCCCTGGCAGTTTCAAGGAAGCTTGGAGCTGTTGTCGAAGTTTTTGATGTGCGTTCCGCAGTAAAGGAAGAAGTAAAAAGCCTTGGAGGAAAATTCGTTGAGGTGGAAGGATCGACTGAAGATTCGGGTGCAGGAGGATATGCAGTAGAACAAAGCGAGGAGTACAAAAGAAAACAGCAGGAGCTAATCCAGCAGAGAGCCATTCTGTCGGATGTAGTCATTTCAACAGCCCAGATACCGGGAAAGAAAGCGCCTATCCTGATAATAAAGGATACTGTAATGAAGATGAAACCGGGCTCTGTAATTGTTGACCTTGCAGCATCAGGCGGAGGAAATTGTGAACTTACTGAAAACGGAAAAACAATTTCCGTGAATGGAGTAACAATTATTGGCAAATCAGATTTTCCGTCGGATATGCCCTCCGATTCAAGTAAGATGTTCGGCAATAATATTATAAACCTTGTTAAGATCATGGCCGACAAGGATGCAACTGTCAGAATCAACCTGGCAGATGATATTGTTAACGGAACTACAGCTGTTCATTCAGGAGAATATGTAAGTGACAGAATTAAGCAGATATTGAATCTTTAGTGAAGGAGCCTTTGTGTCAATAATAAAATTAGAACAACGATGGAGAGTATTTCGGTTTTTTTCCTGCAGCACAGAGAAGCAATTTTTATTGTAATTCTCTCAGTATTCCTTGGTATAGAAGTGATTAGCAATGTGCCTGCAATTCTGCATACACCACTTATGTCAGGAGCAAATGCAATCCATGGTGTTGTGATAATCGGTGCAATAATAGTCCTTGGTCATGCTGACACAACAGTCTCAATGATCCTTGGCTTCCTTGCAGTTATCCTTGGAACCCTCAACGTGGTGGGAGGCTTTGTTGTGACCGACAGGATGCTCGAGATGTTCAAAAAGAAAAAGTGAAAGAATAAGGAGTCTCAAATAAATAAGGCAGAATGAACAATCTGACACAGTTTACAGCGGGAATCACAATACTTGAAGTCACATACGTGATCGCCTCAGTGTTTTTTATTTTAGGACTGAAGATGTTAAGTCATCCGCTTTCCGCGAGACGTGGCAATATACTTGCAGCATTCGGGATGGGTCTTGCGATAATAGCAACAATTATTTTCCACAGAAAAGACGGTGAACCGATAAAGAACATACCTCTGATACTCGCTGCCATTGCAGTCGGTACTATTATTGGCTGGATAATTGCAAAGAAGGTAAAAATGACAGCCATGCCGCAGCTTGTTTCTTTCTTTAATGGAATGGGTGGTGCGGCTGCAGCTCTGATTTCAATGATGGAGTTCCCTCATGTTGATCCTGAACTAATAGAAAAATCCGGAATGGCCAACGGAGAAGTGCTTGCAATCCTTCTTGGTTTGTTGATAGGTACAGTATCCTGGGCAGGCAGTATGATAGCCTACGGTAAGCTTGACGGGTGGATAGGGGACCTGAGAATAAAATCGATGAAATGGGTCAACCTTGCCATTCTGGCGACACTTATTGGTCTGATAGCTTTTGTTATGACCCGGGATGTTCAGTCGACAAAGGAATTGACACATTTTATTTACATAATATTCTCAATTGCAATAGTTTACGGTGTGCTGTTCGTGATGCCTATCGGGGGAGCGGACATGCCGGTTGTTATATCGCTTCTCAATTCTTTTACAGGTGTGGCTGCAGCAATGGGAGGCTTTCTGTATAATAACCAGGCCATGCTCACTGGCGGTATCCTTGTAGGATCTGCCGGTACTATCCTTACTGTCCTGATGTGCAAGGCTATGAACAGGTCATTGCTGAATGTAATTGTCGGCGTATTTGGAGGAGGAGGCGAATCAAACATTGCTGCAGGCGGATCGATAAAGGAGATCTCATTAAGTGATTCCGCAGTGCTTCTTAGTTATTCAAAAAAGGTTGTCATTGTGCCAGGATACGGTCTTGCTGTTGCTCAGGCACAGCATATATGCCACGAGCTTGATGAACTGCTTGAGGAAAAGGGTGTTGAGGTGAAATACGCTATCCATCCCGTAGCCGGAAGGATGCCCGGGCACATGAATGTTCTGCTTGCTGAAGCAGATGTGCCCTATGAAAAGCTGATAGAAAGCGATGAGATTAATCCTGATCTTCCCGGTACTGATGTTCTGGTTGTAATAGGCGCAAATGACGTGGTAAACCCTGCTGCCGAAGACGATCCTTCAAGTCCTATTTACGGGATGCCAATAATCAAGGCAAGGGATGCAAAAAATATTATTGTTATGAAACGCGGCATGGGAAAAGGATATGCAGCGATTGAAAACCTCCTGTTTTTCAACGATAAAACAAGGATGCTGTTTGGTGATGCAAAAAATACCCTTCAAAACCTCGTTAAAGAGGTAAAGAGCTTGTAATTAAATGTTTATGTCAGTATATCAGAAGCGTCTTGACCTGCTCCGTGATCAGATGAGTAAGCAAAAGACGGATATCTTCATTATTCCGAATACAGATCCTCACCTCAGCGAATACATACCAGAGCACTGGAAAATAATACGCTGGCTTACTGGCTTTACAGGATCCGCGGCAACAGTTGTGGTGACAGCAAAGTTTGCCGGATTATGGACCGACGCGAGATACCATCTGCAGGCAGAGGCTGAGCTCAGTGGGAGCGGGGTGTGTCTTGTGAATCAGGGTAAAAGTGCAGGTGATTATACTGACTGGATAGGAGAAAACTGTAAACAGGGAGAGATGGCAGTCCTGGATGGCAGGATCTATCCACTCGCAAAATACAGAAAGCTTGAAAAAATTCTGAAAGGAAAAGGGATAAGGATAAACTTAAGAAAAGATCTTGTTTCACCTGTGTGGAATAACAGGCCTGATTTGCCATTTTCAGAGGCTTTTGAACATGAGTTGCGCTTTTGCGGGATATCACGTGAGGAGAAGATAGCCAGGGTACGGGATATGATGAAAAGGTCAGGAATTAATTATAATCTCCTTACCTCTCCTGATGAGATCATGTGGCTGCTCAATATACGGGGAGGAGATATTGAATTTTCTCCGGTCCTTTTATCATTTGCCCTGGTGGGTGAGGACCAGCTTATTCTTTTTATCGATGAAAGAAAGATACCTTTTAAGCTTGCTGCTGCATTTGACAAATCTGATGTTGTAATCCTTCCTTATGAAGGAACAGCTGAAGTGCTTTCTGACCTGTCTCCTGATTCTGTTTTGTTGCTGAATCCGCTTCTGACATCAGTATCTGTTTATAAATCAATAGCAAGACGTGTAAAAATTAAGGAAGGTCTGTCATTTCCTGCCAGATTGAAGGCAGTTAAGAACAGAACAGAAATAGAAGGAATTGAACGGGCGATGCTAAGGGACGGAACTGCTCTAGTCAGATTCCTGCATTGGTTTGAAAGCAGTACCGGTATTAAAATGACTGAAATGTCGCTTGCAGGTAAATTAGGTGAATTCAGGTCACAGGCTGAGAACTATCTTGGACCAAGCTTTGCCACAATAGCAGCATTTAATGATCATTCAGCGCTTCCTCATTATGTTCCTTCTGCCGGAACTGATTATGAAATAAAGGGAAATGGAATCATCCTTATCGATTCCGGAGGACAGTATAAAGACGGTACCACTGATATAACAAGGACGATAGCTGTTGGGAGACCATCGGAAAAACAAAAGAAGGATTTCACTCTTGTGCTTAAAGGTATGATTGCATTGTCAACAGCGAAATTCCCTGTTTTTACAAGAGGAATACAGCTTGACATACTTGCCCGTCAGCCGCTCTGGAAGGAGGGATTGAATTATGGTCATGGGACAGGACATGGTATAGGTTATTGTCTGAATGTTCATGAAGGACCAGTCAGTATAAGTGCCGGATCAAATCCCGATTCGGCCAATGGCATTGAACCGGGAATGCTTTTTTCAAATGAACCTGCTGTATACCATGAAGGGGAATACGGAATCAGGACTGAAAACATGGTCCTTTCGTATGAAGATGAGGAGAGCGAATCAGGAAGGTTTCTCAGATTTGAAACCTTGTCATTGTGCCATATCGAGAAAAAACTTATAGATAAGTCTCTTCTCCATGAAAATGAAATAAAGTGGCTTGATGATTATCATTCAGAAGTTTACAGCAAGCTAAGTTTTTTCCTTGAGCATGAGGAAAGACTTTGGCTCCAGGAAAAATGTGAACCAATTTAGGTTCTTATTTTATAACCTCCTCCATAAGAGTAACATCCATAACCGGGAATTCTGTTATCCTCAGTCTTGTGCAACCGTAAGGTACAAGCTCTATTACCTCGGGGTCGCCCTGTGGTGCAACAGGACTCACCGGAGGAACGTCGGCTGAATTGTTTTTCATTGTCCATTCCGGGATTCTGATTCCCCTGGTCTTGATTACAACAGGTGCATCATTCTGGTACAGAACATATTTCGAAGAATCCTCCGACCATACCATATCATCTTTGTCTGCAAAGGCCAGTCTGCCTAAAGGATTCTCAGTTATGTTTATACCTCTAAGTGGATTTCTCTCGTCAAGGAGCAGACCATAATTCCAGGGACTTTTCGGTGTAATCTCCCAGTCGGTGCTGCCCTTGTAACCATAATTGTCGTAATTGATCTTTACACTTTTGTATTCCCTGGCAATTCTAAGGGAAAAATAAAGCGGTCCGCGCATCAGTGAGGCTGAATTATTGTAACGTCTCTCATATCTGATATTCATGGGAACCTGAAGTGTAATCCTTTCACCATCTTTCCATTTCTCATTCAGTCTGATCAGGTCCTCTCCCTTGCGGACAAATGATTTTCCCCTGTATTCAACAGTTACAGAATCAGCCCATGCCGGTATCCTCAGTTCGATGGGGAACCTTACAGGTTTGTCAGTATCTATTGTGAAGGTAATAAGCCCGTTGAAAGGATAATCAGTTTCTTCAGATATTGTTATATCCGCACCATCAGCAACTTTAGCCTTAACTACAGAAGGCCCGTAGGCTACTGCAACAAGACCGTTGTCATTTGTTGCCATCCATAAGCTTTCAACGAACTTCGGCCAGCCCTGGTGCATATTGGCGAGGCAGCATCCGAAGTTAGGCATCAGTCCGTAAATATTGGAATAGTCGCCATTTGAGCTCCAGTCTCTTTTTGCTGCAGATACAAGTACCTGGTTAGCCTGCTGATCATACTGATGTGCCCAGAAATCGGGAGTTGTGGTTCCTGGCAATGAATTGTAAGTCAGCAGTTCAAGCCTGTCTGAAAACCTGCTGTCCCCGAAAATTTCAAAGAGTTTTTCAAGGGAGAACATATATTCAACAACTGTGCACAACTCTGTCCCCTGGTTGGGGCCTTTTCCTGAAAGGTGTTCGTCGCATGAGAACCTGCCACCGGCCTGACCATGGTTAAGATCATATTTCCTTATTCCTTCGTATACTGCATTTTTGTACCTGTCGTCACCCGACTGCTGATACCAGAGTCCCGGATACTTGATAGCCATAGCATTATTTACACCATGGGCTGTTTTGTCTTCTGCAGTGCCGTTATGAGGAATTGTTTTGTTTGCCGCAGCGGTTGAATCCCACGGGTACTTCTCATAATAGCTTGTCCAGTCAGCGCTTGTTTCCTGAATTGTTTTTATAGTCTCAATTATCCATTCTTCCCCGGTCTGCCTGTATAACCAGTAACCGGTAACTGCATTTTCCATTGCCCTTACTCCCCTCCAGTCGATAGCAGGCCAGTCGGGCGGTGCCGTATGCAGATACCTGAAATATCCAAGCAGAACTTTTAAGGCAGAACTATCTCCAGTTGCCTCAAAATATTGCATAAGTACCTTGTTTGAAACAGCAAGTGGCCAGCGGTCCTTGTTTTTAACGGGTCCGTACCATCCTGAATCCCTGGCACTTTCAATCATGGGCTTAATCCATTTCTGAACCTTTTCCCTGAGT
>ERZ795054.3102-NODE-3102-length-13371-cov-4.376389_pt1 | contig 13371 bp, 15 predicted proteins | sample MGYA00375138_ERZ795054 | MGnify/ENA primary metagenome ERZ795054 (study PRJEB30183, sample SAMN05720215) | anaerobic digester metagenome | isolation source: active sludge of municipal wastewater-treating anaerobic digesters | place: USA | collected 2014-12-23 ...
CCCGCGGCCCTTCCCACGCCACCGCCCCTCCCGGCCGCCCCCCCGCCGCCCGCCAAGGAATCCTCCCTGACGGACACCGACGTGCGCATCGCCTGGCCGGGCATCCTCCAGGAGATCGGAAAGAAAAAACCCGCGCTGGAACCTTCCGTCGCCGAGGCGTCCTGGGAACTGAAACCGCAGGGGAACATCGTCGTTTACTCGTCGAAAGAATTCCATCATCAGCAGATCCTGGCGCAAATCCCGCTCCTGCAGAAAGTCCTGGCGGACAAACTCTCCGCCGCCGTCCACGTGCAGTGCCACTTCAAACCGAAACCCGCCCCCGTGGACGCCGCCCCGAAATCTCTCCCCGCCGCCGAACCCACGCCGGAAGAAATGGTGGCGGAGGAAGCCGAAGACTCCGGCTTCGCGGACGACAACAGCCGGCCCGAACCCGCCAAAACGACCGAATCCGCCGCCGACAACGTGGACGCGGAGGAGATTGTCCGGCAGGACCTCGGCGCAAAAAAATTATTGGACCGGTTCCCCGGAAAAATCAAGAAGATCCATCCGACGCCGGTCACTCCCTGAATTTTTCCGGCCCGCCCCGAAAACCGTGCCTAAAGCCTGGAACCTCCTGGTCTCCTCCCTGCTGAACCTGCCCGGCGTCGGCCCCAAGATGGCCGAACGGATGGCCCTGCACCTTTTGCGCCACGACCCCGATTCCGACGACCTCCTGCAGCGCCTGGAAGAAGCCCGACGGAAACTCCGTCGCTGCTCCCAGTGCGGAGATTTCGTCGAAAGCGACGCCCCCGTCCCCACCTGCCCCCTCTGCCGGGACACGGACAGGGAAGACTCCCTTCTCTGCGTGGTGGAGGAGATCGGCGATCTGCAGGCCATGGAACGGAGCCGGGCGTTCCGCGGCCGATACCATGTCCTCGGCGGGGTGCTGTCGGCGTTGGACGGCGTCGGCCCCGAAGAACTGCGCATCCACGAGCTGTTGCAGCGCATCCGTTCCGGCAAGATCACGGAGGTCATCCTGGCCACCAACCCCACGGCGGAAGGGGAGACCACCGCCGCCTACCTGGCCGACCTTCTCAAACCGTTGGGGGTTCAGACCACCCGGCTGGCGTACGGACTCTCCTCCGGCAGCGCCATCCAGTATGCTGATGAATTCACCCTCGCACGGGCCCTTGAGGGACGACGGCCCCTCTCTTAACGTGGCGGGACGGGGACGGAACCGCTCCGTCATCACCGCCGTCCCGGCGGTGATGATCGCCCTGGGCTTATCGATGCCCCCGGCGGAAGCGGAAGAAGGCGCCGGGCTGGAATCCTGCGTGCGCATCGCCCTGGCGAACAACGCGGATTTTTTCGTCGCCCAAAAAGACGCCGACCTGAACCGCGCCCGCGCCCGCATCGCCACCCTGCAACTTTTCCCCGCCGCCGCCCTGAAGGCCGAAGAAACGCGCGGTCGCGCGGACGAACTCAACGGAACACCGAGCTTCGTGGAACGCCTCTACGGCGTGCAGGCCACGCAAACCCTTTTCCAGGGAGGCCACCGCTGGGCCACCCAACGGCAGGCCCGGACCAAAGCCGACATCGGCTCCCTGGAAGTGGCCCGCCAACGGAACCTCCTGATTTTCCAGGTGGAAGAAGCCTACTGGCGTCTTTCGGCGCTGGAAAACGCCAAAGCCGCCTATCGGGAGACCTCCCTCGCCCTGCAGGATTCTCTGGAAAAAGCCGCCCGGCACGAGCTGAGCGATTCTCCCCGGGCGCGCATCGAGATCCTCTCCACCCGCGCCCAGAACCGGGAATGCGAGGTGGCCCTGGCTGAAACGGAAGAAGCCATCCTTCAGGCGCGCAGCCGCCTGCTCGACCTCCTCGGCCAAAACCTTCCGTCCTTCCCCGCCGACCCCCTGCCCGACGTCAAAAAACTTTCCGCGGAGGAAGACGAATGCCTCCGTCTGGGCCGCGCCCACCGGCCGGAACCGGCCCTCGCCGAAAAAGAGGCGCGCGCGGCCGAATGGGGACGGCTCGCCGGACGGAGCGCTTTGTACCCCAAGGTGGACCTGCACGGTTTCTACGGCCGTTCGGGCGCGGCCTACGACCAAAGCGAACCGTTCCATTATCAACGCGACTGGAACGCCGGCGTCCGCGCCTCCTGGGTTTTCCTCGGCAACACCGGCGGCTATTCCAGTTCCAAAGAAAAGACCAGTCCCAAACTGGGCGAATCCAGCCGCACCGAAACACAGACACAGGCCCTCCGTCTCTCCTTCGCCGACGCCTTCGGCCCCTCGCTGGACAACGCCGAGGCGCAGAAAGCCCATTGGCTGGGACAACGCCGGCTGGAAAAAACGCGGCGGCATACCGACGAAGACATCCGGCTGACGTGCCGCAAACTGGAAAACGCCTGGAAGAAGACGCAGTCCGCCCAGGCGCGTCTCGAACAGGCGCAACAGGAGTTCACGGACACACGCTACCTCCTTCAGGAAGACAAGGCCCATCTGGGAGACATCGCCGCCGCCGTCAACCGCGTTGGATCCGCCCGCGCCGACCTGTCCGAGGCCCGGGCCAATTACCGCATCGCCGTCGCCGACCTCAACCGGGCCATCGGGATCCCCGGCCATTTCAAAACGGAAGGAGACCTCAAGGAATGACCGTCACACCGAAACGGCAATCCCCCCACAAAACGATACTGTCCCTCTTTGGAGTCCTGCTCCTGCTGCTGGCCGGCGCCTCCTGCCTCTTCCGCCGCTGGACCGGACGCCAGCCCCCGGCCGAGGCCTCGCCCATCGCGAAAAAAATCCTGCCGGTGAAAACCTACCGCATCCGTCCGCAGAAGCTGGAGGGGGTCCTTCTGCGCAACGGCACCATCCGCCCCCATCGGGAGACGAACCTTCAGTTCGGCGTGGCCGGCCGGCTCGTCAAGTTCGATGTGGAAAAAGGCCAGTTCGTCCGGAAGGACGCGCTCCTGGCGCAACTGGACCCTTCCGAGGCCAAAAGTTTCCTCGACGGCGTGGAACTCGACTTCCGCCGCGCCTCCCTCAAATATTACAAGGACCGCTCCATCGACAAGCTGGAGTTCGACCGCGCCAAACTGAGGTATCAGCAGGCCAAACTGGAATACGAAAAGACCTCCCTCCGGGCGCCGCACAGCGGATTCCTGGTGGAGAAATCGGCGCTGCCGGGAGAGCACGTGGAGTCCGGCACCGTCGTCGGAAAACTGGTGGACAAGAGCCGCGTGTTCGTGGAGCTCTCCCTCACGGAACAGGACATCGCCTACCTCCAGGAAGGCCAGGGCGTGGGGGTGACGGTGGACGCCCTGCCGGATTTCCGCGCCGAGGGCAAGGTGCGGTCCATCACCCCCTACCTGGAGGGGAACGCGCGCTCGTTCACGGTGAAGGTCACGCTGCCCGAAAACCCGGGGGAGGCCCTCACCCCCGGCATGTACGCCCGCTGCCAGATACACCGCTACATCAAGGACGCCGCCCTCACCGTGCCGACGGAGGCCGTGGTGGACACGCTCGGCAAACAGGCCCGCGTGTTCGTGGTGGACGCGCAGAACCGAGCCTTCCTGCGCACCGTGCCGGTCTTGTTCTCCTCCGACAAGGAGATGGAGATCGGCGAGGTGTCCGAGGGAGACATGGTCATCCTCGCCCCCTCCCTGCTGATCTCGGACGGCGCCAAGGTCGAGGTGAGCGGGGTGTTCGATCCGGCCGCCTCTCAAAGCGTTCCCCCGACGAAGGAAGCCGACCACCCATGAGCGCCGGAAAAATCCTGCTGGCCGACGACGACCGCTACATCACCCAAATCCTCGAGGACATGCTCGTACGCGAGGGGTATTCCGTCTCCGTGGTGCACGACGGGGCCGCGGCCCTGGAGGCGTACCGAAAGGAAAACCCGGACCTCCTCATCCTCGACGTCTCCATGCCCCTCAAGGACGGCCTGTCCGTCTGCGAGGAAATCCGGCGGACGGACCAGGACGTTTTGATCTTGATGCTCACGGCCCAGCGGGCGCAGGTCAACACGGTTCAGGGGCTCACCGTCGGGGCGGACGATTACATGACCAAACCTTTCGGCCCCAAAGAACTCCTGGCGCGGATACGCTCCCTCTTCCGCCGAGGACATAAGTGAGACCGCCCGTGTCCCCGGCAAAAAACCACATCCTCCTCGTCGAAGACGACCGGGACATCCAGACCCTCCTGAAATACAATCTGGAACGGGAAGGCTACGCCGTGGCCCTCGCCGGCGACGGCGAGTCCGCGGTCTCCCTTTTCCGCCGGCAGAAACCGCGCTGCGTCATCCTGGACCTGATGCTCCCCCGGGTGGACGGACTGGAAGTCTGCCGGCTTCTGCGGACCGACGACCGGCGCGTGCCGATCCTCATGCTCACCGCCAAGAACACCGAGGCCGACAAGATCGTCGGACTGGAGATGGGGGCGGACGACTACGTCACCAAACCGTTTTCCGTCCGGGAAGTCCTTTCCCGGGTAAAGGCCCTCCTGCGCCGCACCGCGCCGGACGCCGCCCCCGCTTCGCGGACGGCGGGGGCCCTGGCCGTGGATTTTGAAAAATACGAACTGCTCCTGGCCGGAAAAACCGTTCCCCTCACGCCGAAAGAATTCGAACTGTTGAAGATCCTCTGGTCGGCCAACGGCAAAGCCGTGGAGCGGGACTCGCTCCTGGAGCGCGTGTGGGGCTACGACCGCGCCGCGGACATCGACACCCGCACCGTGGACCAGCATGTAGCGCGCCTGCGCGCCAAACTCGGCCGCGAAAAAAGACGCGTCGTCACGGTCAAAAACGTCGGATACCGTTTCATCTCCGAATGAAATTCGATCTCGGCGGTTTCCATTTCCAGATCGACCGCTCGGCCACGCCCCCGCCGACGGATTCGCCGGTCCCGATCGCGCCGCCCCGACAAACCGACCTTCTGGCCGGCATCGACGAGGGGTTGCTGGCCCTGGACCATCGCCAACGCATCGTTTTCTGCAGCAACGCCATGCGCCCGCTCTTGAACCGCCCGCCGTCCGAATCCGTCGGGCGGCCGCTGTGGGAGGTGCTCCGCCACCGGCCGGTGCAACAGATCGTGGAACAATCACTGAAGACCGGGGAAACCGCCCGCACGGACCTGGCCCCCACCGGGGCCGACGGGTCCCTTTGGTCCGTCATCGCCCGCCCCTCCCCGGTGAGCGGCGCCGCCGGCGTCCTCCTCCTTTTCAAAGACGTCACCGAGATCCGCCGACTGGAACGTCTGCGGAAAGAATTCGTGGCCAACGTCTCCCACGAACTCAAGACGCCGCTCACGGCGCTGAAGGCCGCCCTGGAAACCCTCCTGGACGGGGCCTGGGAAGACCGCCGCGTCGCCCGGGAATTCCTCCAGACGGCCCAGTCCAACGTCGAACGTCTCCACCGGCTCATCGACGACTTGCTGCTCATCTCGCGGCTGGAACGGCCGGACTCCGCGCGAACGGCCCCGGGGAAATGCTCCCTGTCGGAAGCGATGCGCAAGGCCGCCGCCTCGGTCCTCCCCCTGGCGGACAAAAAAAGGATCCACCTGGAAACCGTTGTTCCCGACGGCCCCGCGGAGGCGGCGCTTTCCGAGGACGAACTGATCCAGGTCTTCGTGAACCTCCTGGACAACGCCGTCAAATTCACCCCTTCGGGCGGCACGGTGTCTTTTTCGGCGCGCCTCAACGCCTCCGCCGCCGAGGTGCGCGTCAAAGACACCGGCATCGGAATCCCCGCCGAGGACCTCCCGCGGATCTTCGAACGGTTCTACCGCGTGGACAAATCCCGTTCCCCGGAACGAGGCGGAACGGGACTGGGCCTGGCCATCGTGAAACACATCCTGGAAAACCGAAACGGCGCGGTGCGCGTCGAAAGTTCGGCCGGGCGAGGGTCCGAATTCACGGTCACTTTTCCCACCCTTTAAAGCCGCCCCGGCCGGACGTCACACAAACGTCACACACCTTTTACCCCACCGCTATCGGTCCTGCGCCCGGCAAATGCTATTTTTTTGACGGACAAACAGAGCGGAGGCCCTCATGAAGGAAAAACAGACCCTGGAAACGTTCCGCGCGGTGCTGCGGACGACCGAAAAACAACTGAACGAACTCCTGCGGGACATCGAACAGAACGACGTCTCCCCCGAAACGGTGGATCTGCAGGTGCGACAAATCGAAAAATGTCTCCGGAACATCCGGGCGGCCTGACCCGCCCCGCCGCCGTGCGAACGCGACTCTTGAAGGTTCCGGCGGCCCTCCTGCTGGCGCTTTTCCAAACGGCCCCCTCGATGACCGCCGCCGGCATCACGATCAAGGGTTCCGACACCATGGTCATCCTGAACCAACGATGGGCCGAGAACTACATGGAAAAAAATCCCGGGGTCGTCATTCAGGTCACGGGAGGCGGTTCCGGCACCGGCTTTACGGCGCTCATCAACGGCTCGACGGACATCTGCGCCGCTTCCCGGCCCATGAAAGAGGAGGAATTCCGCGCCCTCGAAAAAAAATACGGGAGCCGGGGGGTGGAAATCCCCGTCGCCCAGGACGGCGTCGCCGTCTATCTCAACGAAACAAACCCCGTCAACGAACTCACCCTGGCCCAAATCCGGGACATCTACACCGGAAAAATCACGAACTGGAAGTCCGTGGGCGGCCGCGACGCCCGCATCATCCTTTATTCCAGAGAAAACAACTCCGGCACGTACATGTTTTTCATGGAGTTCGTCCTCCGCAATAAAGATTTCAGCCCCTACGCCATGAGCCTCCCCGGAACGGCCGCGGTGGCGAACGCCACCTCTCGCGACAAAAACAGCATCGGTTACGGCGGGTCGGCCTACGCCAAACACATCAAGTTTTGCGCCGTCAAAGCCGACACCGACTCCCCCGCCATCGAACCGACGGAAGAAAACATCCTTTCCGGCCGCTATCCCGTCTGCCGGAACCTCTTTTTCTACACTCTGAGGAAACCCCGGGGCCCCCTGGAACAGTTCATCTCTTGGGTCATGGGTCCGGAAGGACAAGAAATCGTCGCCCAGACGGGCTATTTCCCCGTGAAACGATGAAACCCTCCTCCCTGTCTCATTCCGTCTCGGAAAAAATAATCGAAACTTTCATCCACCTGAGCGCGGCCGTCTCCATCGTGGGGTTGGTGCTGATATTCATCTTCATCGGGAAAGAGTCCCTCCCCGTCTTCACCTCGCCCGAGATCCGACGGGAGGCCAGCCTGTCGAAAATATTTCTGCCTCAAAGTCCGGAACCGGGAGAAGAAAAAGTTTTTCGCTGGCAGCCGGTCTCCGTCGTCCCGAAATATTCCCTCCTCCCGCTGGTGGTCGGCACCCTGAAAGCCACCGCGGTGGCCCTTCTCTTCGCCATCCCGCTGGCCCTGGCGGCCGCGCTGTTCACCTCCGAATTCGCCCCCTCGTGGCTGAGGGAGTGGGTGAAACCCGTCATCGAGCTTTTGGCGGGCATCCCGTCCGTGGTCATGGGTTTTTTCGCCCTCATCGTCATGGCCACGTACGTTCAGGAACTGTTCGGACTGGATTTCCGGCTCAACGCCATCTCCGCGGGCATCGCCCTGGGGCTGGCCGTGGTGCCGGTGGTCTACACCATGGCGGAGGACGCGCTGTCGGCCGTTCCGCAAAGTTATCGGGAAGGTTCGATCGCCCTGGGGGCCACCCCCTGGCAGACGGCGTGGCGCGTGGTCTTGCCCGCCGCCTTCCCCGGCATTTTCGCCGCCTGCATCCTGGGACTGGGGCGGGCCATCGGAGAGACGATGATCGTCCTGATGGCGTCGGGGAACGCCGCCGTGTCCAGTTGGTCGCCCACGGACCCCTTCCGCAGCCTCTCCGCCACCATCGCCGCCGAGATGGGCGAGGTCGTCCGCGGCAGCACCCACTATCACGTCCTTTTTTTCATCGGCGTGCTGCTCTTCCTCTTCACCTTTTTCATCAACTATCTCGGCCAACTCTTCGTGGAACGTCTCCGCCAGAAACTCTCCGGAACGGACAAATGAACCTCCCCCGTCCCGCGCGACTCTCATGAACCGCCGCTGGATAGACCTCTTCAGCCGCCTCTTCACGCTCCTGACCGCCTTGGCCTGTTTCTCCCTGGTGGCCGGCGTGGCGTTGATCCTCGGCGACGTCGTCCTGAACGGCCTCAAACATCTGTCGTGGGAGTTCGTCTCCACCGCCCCGAAAACCGGCATGACCGAAGGCGGCATTTTCCCCGCCCTCTTCGGGACGGTGTTCCTGGTCCTCTTGATGACGGTGGCGGTGGTCCCCCTCGGCGTCTCCACCGCGATCTATCTTCAGGAATACGCCCCGGCCGGTTCCCGCTGGGTGAAACTGATCCGCATGGCCATCCAGAACTTGGCGGGGGTGCCGGCCATCGTCTTCGGACTCTTCGGACTGGGCTTCTTCGTTGATTTCGTCGGCAAAGGGATCGACCGGTTCTTTTTCGACGGGGCGCTCACCTTCGGACAGCCCGCCATCCTGTGGGCCTCGCTCACCTTGGCGCTGTTGACCCTGCCGACGGTGGTGGTGGCCACCGAGGAGACCCTGCGCGTGGTGCCGCGGAGCCATCGCGAAGTGGCCTATTCCCTGGGCGCCACACGCTGGCAGATGGTCCGGCGCGTCGTCCTTCCGCAGGCGGTCAACGGCATCCTCACCGGCACCATCCTGGCGGTGAGCCGCGGCGCCGGGGAGGTGGCCCCCATCCTGTTTACGGGCGCGGCCTACTATCTGCCCTACCTGCCCACCCACCTCAACCAACAGTTCATGGTCTTGAACTACCACGTGTACGTGATGGCCACCCAGTCGCCCGACGTGGACGCCACCCTGCCGCTGCTCTACTCCACCGTGCTGGTCCTGCTGATGCTGACGTTCGCGTTGAATTTCGCCGCCATCATCATCCGTTCCCGCCTCCGGCGGCGCCTGAAAGCCGGACGCTGACATGACGCCCCCTCCCGCCCTCCAGGAAATGCTCCGCGTCGAGGCGCTCAGCGTGAAAACAAAAAACGCCACGCTGCTCGACCGCGTCAGCCTGAACGTCCGGGAAAGAGAGATATTGTCCATCATCGGCCCCGCGGGCAGCGGGAAAACCACGTTCCTGCGGTGTCTCAACCGGCTCATCGACCTGGAGGGAGGACTGAGCGTCTCCGGGAAAGTGCTCCTCGGGGAGCAGGACGTTTTCGACGACGCCGTGGACTTGGCGGCCCTTCGACGGCGGATCGGCATGGTGTTCGCGCTCCCCACCCCCCTGCCCCTGTCCATCCGCGACAACCTTCGTCTGGGCCTGCGGTTCCAAAAATCTTCGGGCCCCGGCACGCTGGAGGAACGCATCGAAACATGCCTGCGCGCGGCCTCCCTGTGGGACGAGGTCAAGGACCGGCTCGGCGAATCGGCCCAAAAACTCTCCGGCGGCCAACAGCAGCGCCTCTGCCTGGCCCGGACCCTGATGGTGCGGCCGGAGATCCTCCTGTTGGACGAACCCTGCTCGGGGCTGGACCCCATCTCCACCGCCCAGATCGAGGAGGCCCTCCAGTCGCTCAAGGATCAGATGCCCGTCGTCCTCGTCACCAACAACGTCAAGCAAGCCTCACGCACATCCGACCGCACAGCCTTCTTTCTCCAGGGCGAACTGGTGGAGCTGGACGACACCGGCCGCCTTTTCACCGCCCCGCGAGACCCCCGCACGGCGGATTACGTCTCGGGACGGTTCGGATGAGACCCATGGCCGCCACCTCCGTCCATCAAGGGAACCCGCCCGCCGCGCTCGAAACCCCCAAGATCGCGGTGCAAGACCTCAATCTTTGGTACGGTTCGTTCCACGCCCTTAAAAACGTCCGGGTCGATGTTCTCCCCCGGAAGATCACGGCCTTCATCGGCCCTTCGGGCTGCGGAAAATCCACGGTGCTCCGTACCTTCAACCGGATGAACGACCTCATCAAGGGGGTGCGCGTCACGGGGAAAGTCCTCATTGACGATCACAACATTTATGAGGAAGACACCGACCTCATCCGTCTGCGCAAACGGGTGGGGATGGTCTTCCAGCGGCCGAACCCCTTCCCCATCTCGGTTTTTGAAAACGTCGCCTACGGCCCCCGCATCCACGGCGAAACTCGGCGCCGACGGCTGGAGGAACTCGTCGAGAAAAGTCTCCGCGCCACCGCGCTCTGGGACGATTTGAAAGACCGCCTCTCCACGCCCGCGCTCGGCCTGTCTCCCGAACAGCAGCAACGCCTCTGTCTCTCGCGCCTACTGGCGGTGGAGCCGGACGTCCTCTTGATGGACGAACCCTGCTCGGCGCTGGACCCCATCGCCACGGCGCGCATCGAGGAACTCGCCGTCGAGCTCTCCAAGGACTTCACCATCGTCATCGTCACCCACAACATGCAGCAAGCCGCGCGGATATCCCATGTCACGGCGTTCTTCCTGCTCGGCGAACTCCTGGAATGCGGCGAAACTTCCCAGATTTTCACCAATCCCAAAAACGAGAAAACGGAGCAGTACATCACCGGCCGCTTCGGCTGATGTCTCCCGGGAGGCAACGACATGCAGAGACATTTTGAAGAGAACCTGAACGCGCTCAAGGAAAAGATCATCCGCATGGGCAGTTTGGCGGAGGAGATGATCCAAAAATCCGTCCGCGCCCTCATGGAACGCAACCCGTCCATCACGCAGGACGTCTTCGACATGGAAAGGGAGGTGAACCTCCTGCATGTGGAGGTGGACGACCGCTGTGTGAAACTGCTGGCCCTCACCCAGCCCATGGCCGTCGACCTGCGCCTCATCGCCGCGGCCATGAAGATCAACACCGACCTGGAACGCATCGCCGACCAGGCCGTCAACGTCTGCCAGACCTGCTACTACCACCTCCTGAAAGAAACGCCCGTCCCTCAGGCCAACATCATCCCCCGCATGGCCGAGATCTCCCAGTCCATGCTGAAGAACAGCCTCGACGCCTTTTCGAAGAAGGACATCGAGCTGGCGAAGAAGGTCCTCCTGCAGGACGAGGAAGAGGACCGGCTGAAAGCGGAAACCTTGAGCGAGCTCATCGAGCTCATCAAGCGCGAACCGGACCATTCCAAACAGTTCGTGGACCTCATCCTCATCGCCAAGAACATGGAACGCATCTCCGACCACGCCACCAACATCGCCGAAGACGTCATCTTCATGGTGCTCGGCGTGGACATCCGCCATCACATCGAGGAAAAACGGCCGTAGGGAACAGCGGGGGAGGAGTTCGGGCGGGAGGAGATGTCTGGACGGAAAAACCGAGGGACGGGGCCGGCGCGCCGAGAACACGGACCCGGCGGCCTTCGACAACGACGTTCACTTCGCTTCAAACATTAATTTTTTGGATAATTCCCGGCCCCCAACCGCCCCAGAACCGCGCCCCTCCTCCGCCCGCTTCTGAGCGGGGAATGACGGCGGCGAAATCGTCGAAAATTTATTTCAACGCGGCGACCGCGGCAAGGAAACGCGGTTCGTTGGCGGGGAGAGAGAGGTCCCACTTTTCCGTCTCGATTTCGCGCTGCACGAGCCTGGCGCGGTCCGAGGAGGGCGGGTGGGATTTGTTCAGGGCTTTCAGGCGGGTCTCGCCGCTCTTTTCAGCGGCCAGCCGGTTCAGCAGGTTCTGGAACCCCGCCGGCGTGTACCCGGCGGTCGCGGCGTAGGAGAGGGCCTTCTGGTCGGATTCACGCTCGTCGCCGCGGGAGAATCCCTTAAAAAGAAGCTTGATGGAAAAATCGCTGACGGCCTTGAACGCCTCCGGACTCTCCTCCCGGGCGCTGGCCAGTTCCACCCCGCCCTGGATCAGGTTGCCTTTCTGTATCTCCTTGGCCACGTGCCGCCGAGCCACATGCGCGATCTCATGCCCCAAAGCGCCGGCCAATTCGGACTCGTCTTTCAGCCCGCGCAAGAGACCCTTGGTGATGAAGATGTATCCCCCCGGTCCGGCGTAGGCGTTCACCTCGTCGGTATTGAGGATGCCGAAATGGTAGGGGATCTCGGGACGGTCGCACCCTTGCGCCACCGTGCGGCCGACGAGGCCGACATATTTCGTCAACGCCGGGTCCCGCACAAGCCCGTAGCGTGCACAGAGGTAAGAAGCCACTTCCCTGCCCAACGCGATCTCGTCCTTGTCGGAAACCTTCATCATCCCCTGGGCGACCTTCTTGGTCCCGGAAAAAACCTTGTTCAGGTTGAGGCCATCCACGTCCAGCGCGCCCAGAAAGGTTTCGCCGAACAGACACGCCGACGCCGTCAAAAGGAAAAAGATTTTTCTCATCGCGCCTTTTTCAACCCGCCCGACGACTGAAAGGTCTTGAGGTCGTCCGGCGAAACCGGCTGGGCTTCCAGCCACGCCAACGCCTCCGGGTCCCGGGCGGACAGGTCCCCTTCCTCCCCCGGCTCGTCCAGCCCGCGAACCCCGGCCACGCCGGTCGGCTGGGAAGCGGAAAGTTTCTTGTCCGCCGACGGCCGTAATTTCTTGAAATCGAAACCGGTGCCGGACGGGGGGACGGCCATCAACCCCGCCAGCAGCACGGCGACGGCCCAGGCCCGCCGGCGCCATTTTTCAGACTTCACTTCCGCGTTTTTCATCAAATCAACGATACCTCTTTTAGAGACGGCTGAACGCGCCGCAACGAAAAAAGTATTTTCCTCGTCAATGTCGAGATGGCCGACCGGGCGATTTCCTCCAAGTCGAACCATTTGCCGCCGGCCACTTTCGGGACGTCTCCACCCGCGTCGAACACGAACGAGCGTACCTGCAAATCCCGATGAGACAGCACATGCCGGAACAACGGCAACGCCCCCACCGGGACCAAGGCGACCCCCAACTTCTTCTCCAGCAGTTCCTCGGCCGAACGGACGGCCGTTCTCGTTTCGACGCACGGGAATTCCCACAGACCGCCGTAGAGCCCCTCCGCCGGCCGCTGCAACATCAGCCATCTCCGGGCCGAACGCACCGCCCCGACGTTCAAATGGACCACCCGACGTCCCTGCGGTTCTCCCGCCATCGGCAGCCTCTCCACGGCCCCGTGCCGATACGCCCAGCACGTTTTCCTCAACGGACACAACAGGCACTCCGGCGAGGCGCTCTGGCACACCGTGGCGCCCAGGTCCATGATGGCGGAGTTGAACGCATGCGGGCCCGAAAGGCGAGCGCCGGACCGCGGCACCAGCTTCCACGCCAACCCCCAGAGATGTTCCTGGGTGGCGGCCTTCTTCACGTCCTCCTCGATCCCATAGACGCGGCTCAAGACGCGGACCACGTTCCCGTCGACCACCGGTTCCGGCCGGTTGAAACTAAAGGACAAAACCGCGCCGGCGGTGTAGCGGCCGATGCCGGGCAGGGAGCGCAGGTCCTCCGCCTTCCGCGGGAC
>ERZ795054.3104-NODE-3104-length-13364-cov-4.476595_pt1 | contig 13364 bp, 15 predicted proteins | sample MGYA00375138_ERZ795054 | MGnify/ENA primary metagenome ERZ795054 (study PRJEB30183, sample SAMN05720215) | anaerobic digester metagenome | isolation source: active sludge of municipal wastewater-treating anaerobic digesters | place: USA | collected 2014-12-23 ...
GTAAGCAGACGTGCAATTGTAAGCTTGGTAGCTTTTAATTTACTTGAGTTATCAAGCGGTGTGATTGCATGGTTAAGCTTCATACGAACGAGCAGGTTCTTCTCGGTGTCAATTCTCTCGAGAAGGTCGGACGTGCTTAATTCTCTTATTTCTGAAGTTTTCATCTGTTTTTAAATATTATTCCTGTACGTAATCGCGTCTAACAACAAACTTTGTAGTAATCGGAAGCTTCTGAGCGCCAAGACGAAGTGCTTCTTTTGCAACTTCATACGGTACACCTTCAGCTTCGAGTATGATTCTGCCGGGAGTAATCGGAACAACAAATCCTTCAGGAGCACCTTTTCCCTTACCCATACGAACCTCTGCAGGTTTCTTTGTTATGGGTTTGTCGGGGAATACCCTGATCCAGAGCTGACCTTCACGTTTCATGTGACGTGTTACGGCCTGACGTGCAGCTTCTATCTGCCTTCCTGTTATCCAATGCTCCTCCAGCGCTTTGATACCAAATGATCCGAATGCCAGCTGATTGCCTCTCTGGGCATTGCCTTTCATCCTTCCCTTCTGGGCTCTCCTGAATTTGGTCCTTTTCGGTTGTAACATTGCTTAATATATTATTGTGTGTAAACGGTTATTTCTTGGCTTTTCTCTTGAGACTTTTTGTTTTGGCATTTCTTGCACCTACATTAGGGCTGAGATCTCTCTTGCCATATACCTCTCCGTTGCATATCCAAACTTTGATACCAAGAAGTCCAACCTTTGTATGTGCCTCAGCAAGAGCATAATCTATGTCGGCTCTGAGGGTATGAAGAGGAATTCTTCCTTCCTTGTATGATTCCTGGCGGGCCATTTCAGCTCCACCCAGACGGCCTGAGATCAGGATCTTGATTCCTTCGGCTCCCATACGCATTGTTGATGCAATAGACATTTTGAGGGCCCTGCGGAAAGAGATCTTTCCTTCAAGCTGCCTTGCTATGTTATTTGCAACTATGTTGGCATCAAGTTCAGGACGCTTAACCTCGAAGATGTTGATCTGAACCTCCTTTTTCGTGATCTTCTTGAGTTCCTCCTTGAGCTTGTCAACCTCCTGGCCACCTTTTCCGATTATGATTCCCGGGCGGGCAGTATTGACAGTAACTGTAATAAGCTTAAGAGTTCTCTCAATGACAATCTTGGAGATGCTGGCTTTTGCAAGCCTGGCATTAAGGTATTCCCTTATTTTGGTATCTTCAACAAGTTTACCAGAGAAATCTTTCCCACCGTACCAGTTTGAATCCCAACCTTTGATTATACCTAATCTGTTGCCTATCGGATTTGCTTTTTGTCCCATTATACTATTTTGATGTTGTTTCAACTTCTTCTTTTACCTTGCTGTCGAGCACGAGAGTCACATGGTTTGACCTCTTTCTAATCCTGTATGCCCTTCCCTGGGGAGCAGTCTGCAGTCTTTTCATGGCACGGCCACCGTCAACGTGAACGAGCTTTACATAGAGGTTGCTTTCCTCGACCCTTACACCTTCGTTTTTTGACTGCCAGTTAGCAATAGCTGAAAGCAGGAGTTTCTCCAATCTGCGTGAAGCTTCCTGTGAACTGAACTTAAGGACATCAAGTGCCTTGTTTACTTCCATCCCTTTTATCAAATCCGTTACCAGACGCATTTTGCGTGGTGATGTCGGACAGTTTTTGAGAACCGCCTGGTATCTGGCTTTTGCGGCCTCTTTTTTCTGGTCTGCTGTATTTCTTTTTCTTGCACCCATTTCTGATTCTTTTTTCAATCCGTATTCAATTATTTATTACCAGAGTGACCCCTGAAGGTACGGGTAGGTGAAAACTCGCCAAGTTTGTGTCCAACCATGTTCTCGGTAACATAAACAGGTATGAATTTATTCCCGTTGTGAACTGCTATAGTATGTCCGACAAAATCAGGTGATATAACTGATCTCCTTGACCATGTCTTGATCACTGACTTCTTGTTTGATTCGTTCATGTCGAGAACTCTCTTCTCCAGCTTATAGTCAATGAACGGTCCTTTTTTAATCGATCTGCTCATAATATATCAGTTATTTTTTTCTTCTTTCAACAATGAATTTTGCAGAGTATTTCTTTGTATCCCTTGTCTTGTATCCCTTGGCAGGAATACCTTTTCTTGACCTTGGATGACCTCCTGAAGCTCTTCCTTCACCACCACCCATCGGGTGATCGACCGGGTTCATAACAACACCCCTTACCCTTGGGCGACGACCCTGCCAGCGTGTACGGCCTGCCTTACCTGATCTTTCAAGGTTATGGTCAGGATTTGACACTGTACCAATTGTGGCACGGCATGTTGTAAGGATCATCCTTGATTCCCCTGAAGGAAGTTTTATTGTTACATATTTTCCTTCACGTGCTGCAAGCTGGGCATAAGTTCCGGCACTGCGTGCAAGTGCTCCGCCTTTTCCGGGCTTGAGCTCTATATTGTGAATTATTGTTCCAAGTGGAATGTCGCTGAGAAACAGTGTGTTGCCGATCTCAGGAGCTGCTTCTTTGCCTGACAATACTGACTGTCCGACCTGAAGCCCTACAGGAGCAACAATATATCTCTTCTCTCCATCAGAATAAACAAGCAGAGCGATCCTTGATGAACGGTTTGGATCGTACTCGATTGTCTTAACTTTTGCTGGTACTCCATCTTTATCCCTGCGGAAATCGATTACCCTGTACATCTTTTTGTGACCGCCTCCGATGTACCTCATTGTCCTGTGGCCGTTAACGTTCCTTCCTCCTGATTTTCTGTGAGGCTGAAGCAAGGATTTCTCCGGCACTGTACTTGTGATTGTCTCAAAAGTACTTGCGATTTTATGTCGCTGACCTGGTGTTACAGGTTTGATCTTTCTGACTGCCATATAAACTTAGATATTGCTATAGAAATCTATTTTGTTTCCTTCTGCAAGGGTAACAACAGCTTTCTTCAAAGCAGATGTTTTGCCTACAAGAAGACCCGATTTTGTATTACGGGATTTAATTTTGCCGCCATAACGCATTGTGTTAACTGAGTCAACACTCACACTGTAAAGCTCTTCAACGGCCTTTTTAATCTGTAACTTGTTTGCATTTCTTGCAACAACAAAACCGTAGCGATTCTGTTTATCGCCCTGGCTTGTCATTTTTTCTGTTACGATCGGTTTAAGCAAAATATTCATCACTCAAAATTTTCTAGTTTTCAAAACTTGACTGCAAAACGTCAACTGCACTTTCCACAAGTACCAGTGTTGAAGCTTTCATTATTTTGTAAGTGTTTAATTCACTTGCTGTTACAACTTCAACCCCTTGTACATTTCGGGATGACAAATATATGTTTTTATTTTGTTCAGGGAAAACAATTACTGATTTTTTATCAGCAATATTCAGGTTATTGCCCATTTTAATGATTTCCTTTGTTTTAGGAGTGTCAAATGAGAAATCTTCCAGAACAATAATATTGTTTGTTGAAGCTTTGTATGAAAGCGCTGATTTTCTGGCAAGTAGTTTTACCTTTTTATTGAGCTTGAAGCCATAAAATCTTGGCTCGGGGCCGAAGATACGGCCTCCGCCGCGGAACAGAGGGTTCTTAAGGCTTCCTGCGCGTGCTCCGCCGGTACCTTTCTGACGCTTGATCTTCCTTGTACTTGCGGCTACTTCACCACGATGCTTTGACTTATGGGTACCCTGCCTCTGATTTGCCAGATACTGTTTAGTATCCAGGTATATTGCATGGTCATTAGGCTCAATACCGAATATGGAATCGTTAAGAGTAACTTTCCTTCCGGTTTCCTTTCCACTTATATTAAGTACTGCTAATTCCATTATTTTGTAATTATTACGTAACCACCTTTAGGACCGGGAACGGATCCTTTTACTATTAATATATTCTCCTCAGCCATCAGTCTGACAACCTTGAGATCCATCGCCTCTACCTGATTTCCGCCCATACGGCCTGCCATACGCATACCAGGAAGCACCCTTGAAGGGAATGATGATGCACCGAGTGAACCCGGAGCCCTGCCCCTGTTGTGCTGACCATGAGTTTGTCCGCCTACACCGCCGAAGCCATGACGCTTAACAACACCCTGGAAACCTTTTCCTTTTGACCAGCCTCTTACGTCAACTATTGCATCAGTTGAGAATAAAGTTGCTGTAATAATCTCACCAAGCTGAACCTTACCTGCTTCGAATCCTGTGAATTCAACAAGCTTCCTTCTGGGAGTTGTTCCGGCCTTTTTGAAATGGCCCATTTCAGCTTTTGTGGTATGTTTTTCTTTCTTTTCGTCGAATCCGAGCTGTACGGCATTATATCCGTCCTTTTCAACAGTCTTGATCTGTGTTACTACACACGGACCAGCCTGAAGAACCGTACATGGAATATTCTTTCCGTTTTCATCAAAAACGGATGTCATTCCTACTTTTTTACCAATTAATCCCTGCATTTGTATCTTGCTTTACTGGTTTCACACTTTTATTTCTACTTCAACTCCGCTGGGAAGTTCAAGCTTCATCAGTGCATCGATAGTTTTAGGAGTTGAGCTGTAAATATCGAGCAGTCGCTTGTATGATGACAGTTCGAACTGTTCCCTTGCTTTCTTGTTTACAAAGGGTGAACGAAGCACAGTATAAATCTTTTTGTGGGTAGGCAGAGGAATTGGTCCGCTGACTACTGCTCCGGTAGATTTCACTGTTTTTACGATCTTCTCGGCAGATTTATCCACCAGGTTATGATCGTAAGATTTCAGTTTAATACGAATTTTCTGACTCATCTTTTAAAGAATTTTTCCTTTTGTAATTTCCACAATCCTGTTTTGTAATTCTGCAGGTACTTTTTCATAGTGGGAGAACTCCATTGTTGAAGTTGCTCTTCCTGATGTAAGGGTTCTCAGTACTGTAACATAACCGAATTTCTCGGACAGAGGTACTTTTGCTCTTATAACCCTTGCTCCTGCTTTCGATTCCATTCCTTCCACCCTGCCTCTTCTTCTGTTGAAGTCACCGATCACATCACCCACATAATCCTCGGGTGTCACAACCTCGGTAGTCATTACCGGCTCAAGGATAACAGGGTTGCATTTTACAGCAAACTTCCTGAAAGCCTGTTTTGCAGCGATTTCAAATGAGAGAGCATCAGAGTCAACCGGATGGAATGAACCGTCTTTAAGCACAACCTTGAGGCTGTCGAGAGGGAATCCTGCGAGTGGTCCATTGTCCATTGCCTCGCGAAATCCTTTTTCAACTGCCGGGATGTACTCTCTGGGAACATTTCCGCCTTTCACCTCATTAACAAACTGCAGACCTCTTACACCTTCATCAGCCGGCATAAGTGAAAAGATGATATCGGCAAATTTACCACGGCCTCCGGTCTGTTTCTTGAACACTTCACGGAACTCTCCGCCTGTTGTGATTGCCTCCTTGTATGCAACCTGGGGAGCACCCTGGTTACATTCAACCTTGAATTCTCTCTTAAGTCTGTCAACAAGTATCTCCAGGTGCAACTCGCCCATCCCGTGGATAACAGTCTGTCCGCTGTCAGGGTCTGTTTTGACCTGGAAAGTAGGATCCTCCTCAGCCAGCTTGCTGAGTGCAATCGAAAGTTTGTCAATATCCGCCTGTGTTTTAGGCTCAATTGCAATTCCGATTACCGGATCAGGGAAATCCATTGATTCAAGGAGAATCGGCTTGTTGATGGCACAAAGTGTATCACCTGTTTTGATATCCTTGAATCCTACACCGGCACAAATATCGCCGGCTGCTATAAAATCTTTAGGGTTCTGCTTGTTCGCATGCATCTGGAAGAGACGGTTAATTCTCTCTCTTTTGCCTGTGCGGACATTCAGAACTGTATCACCTGCCTTAAGTACGCCTGAATATACTCTCATAAATGCAAGCCGTCCAACGAAAGGATCGGTTGCAATTTTAAATGCAAGAGCAGCCATGGGCGCCTCATCATCAGGTTCGCGTGTAATTTCACTTTCATCTCTCGGATCCTTTCCTGTAACGGCACCCTTATCAACAGGTGACGGGAGGAAGGCTATCACTGAATCGAGAAGACTCTGTACACCTTTATTTTTAAATGCTGAGCCACAGATAACAGGAATGGCATGACCAAGAATGGCAGTTTTCCTGATTGCTGTAAGTATTTCTTCAGCAGTTATTGAATTATGATCTTCGAGGAATCTTTCAAGAAGGGTGTCATCTACCTCTGCAATTGCTTCTATCAGTTTCGATCTGTATTCTTCGGCTTCTTCAAGATTTTCAGAAGGTATATCGATAAGCTCAGACCTGCTGCCATCAGTATCCTCAGGGTGATAGATTGTAGCTTTCATACTGACAAGGTCTATTATCCCCGAGAAGTTTTCTTCAGCACCTATCGGAAGCTGAACAGGTACTGGGTTTGCACCAAGCCTTTCCTTAATCTGCTGCACGACACTGAGAAAATCAGCACCGGCCCTGTCCATCTTGTTTACAAATGCAATACGCGGAACACCATATTTATTGGCCTGCCTCCATACTGTTTCCGACTGTGGTTCAACACCTCCTACCGCGCAGAAAACTGCAACGGCGCCGTCAAGGATACGAAGCGATCTTTCAACCTCAACAGTAAAGTCAACGTGACCGGGAGTGTCGATAATGTTAATTTTATAGTCATCTCCCTTGTATTTCCAGTATGTTGTTGTAGCTGCAGAAGTAATTGTAATCCCTCTCTCCTGTTCCTGAACCATCCAGTCCATTGTTGCATTCCCGTCATGCACCTCTCCCATCCTGTGGGTACGACCTGTATAAAACAGAATACGTTCTGTAGTAGTGGTCTTACCGGCATCGATGTGGGCCATGATTCCGATGTTCCTGGTATATTTAAGGTTCTTATCCATTCTTACTCCTGTGCCTTCCTTTTAAATCAGAACCTGAAATGAGCAAAGGCCTTGTTGGCTTCAGCCATTCTGTGGGTATCTTCTTTTTTCTTATAAGCACCGCCTTCAAGTTTGTAGGCTGCCATTAACTCTGCAGCAAGCTTCTCGGCCATTGAATTTCCGGTTCTCTTTCTTGCAAAGAGTATCATGTTTTTCATGCTGATGGCAACTTTTCTGTCAGGACGGATTTCCATAGGAACCTGGAAAGTGGCACCACCAACCCTGCGTGCTTTAACTTCAACCTGCGGGGTTACATTATCAAGTGCCTGCTTGAATATCTCCAGGGGTGTCTTTCCTTCATTTTTGAATTTGTCACCAACGATATCAAGTGATTCATATAAAATCTTAAAAGCCAGATTCTTCTTACCGCTAAACATAAGATTGTTCACAAACCTTGTCACATAAGGATCTTTGTATTTCGGATCCGGTAACAGAATCCTCTTCTTTGGTTTTGCTTTTCTCATTATCTTATATCTTTAACTGTTACTTCTTAGGCCTTTTTGCACCATACTTTGATCTTCTCTGAGTACGACCATCAACACCTGATGTGTCGAGCGCACCGCGAACAAGGTGATATCTTACTCCGGGGAGGTCTTTTACCCTGCCGCCCCTGATAAGAACTATTGAGTGTTCCTGCAGGTTATGGCCTTCACCCGGGATGTAAGCGTTTACTTCCTTCTGGTTTGTCAGCCTTACCCTGGCAACCTTCCTCATAGCTGAGTTAGGTTTCTTTGGGGTTGTTGTGTAAACACGCACACACACGCCCCTTCTCTGTGGACATGAATCCAGAGCAGGCGCTTTACTTTTATCGATCAGTTTTTTCCTGCCTTTTCTTACTAACTGCTGAATTGTCGGCATAATTCCAATTATTTTAGCATTAAATTTTACTCAAAAAAATGGTTTGCAAAGGTATTATAATTATTTTTTAATTCAAAATCAATAACATATTTTTTTTCAAACATTTCAAAACATCCGCTATTCCGGCCTTAATACATGCGTTATAGAGGCCTTTTTATGTCTTTTAAAAAAATATCTTACTTATTACTGCAAGTTATTAACAGGTTTTGCTTCCCGACCCTTCCTTAAGATATGCGTTTTGTAAACTTACGTTGGAGGAAAAACCGGTACTCCTGTATTTCAAAAAACTGGTGCAAAGAAAATAAAAATTTTCGAATTATGTACTCTTTCTGCTTCTGTTTTAAAAAATTATTATTTTTGTCACCTTACATTTTTAATATAATATAATTGTATAAACATAAATAACCGGTAAAATATGAAAACATTCCAGGTCGACCAGATTAAAAACATTGCCCTTCTTGGCAACTCGGGGTCAGGGAAGACATCCCTTGCCGAAGCAATGCTTTTTAATGGTGGCGTTATTGAGAGAAGAGGTACCATTGAAGGAAGAAACACAGTTTCAGACTACCGCCCGATTGAACATGAAAATGGCAATTCAATCTATTCAACTGTCCTCTACACCGAGTTTCAGAACAAAAAAATAAACATCCTGGATACACCGGGTCTTGACGATTTCAGCGGGGGAGTTATATCCTCCCTGTTTGCTTCTGACTCTGCCGTTATGACAATAAACGTTCAGAATGGCGTTGAAGTCGGCACTGAAATTCACTTCCGTCATGCCGAAAAACTTAATAAGCCTCTTATCCTTGCAGTGAACGGCCTTGATCATGAAAAGTCGCATTTTGAGAAAGCGCTTGAAATGATGAAGGAAAGACTCAGCACTGATGTGGTGCTTATCCAGTATCCCGTAAACGAAGGAACAGGATTCAACTCGGTAATTGATGTTCTTAAAATGAAAATGCTCCGTTATGCAAAAGACGGAGGAAAAGCTGAAGTGCTTGACATCCCTGCCGACCAGGCTGACAAAGCAGCTGAACTGCACAGTGCACTTGTTGAAAAAGCAGCTGAGAGCGATGAAGCTCTCATGGAACTCTTCTTTGCAAATGACACACTTTCAGAAGATGAAATAAAAAAAGGTATCTCCAAGGGAATTGTTAAAAGAGGCCTTTTCCCTGTTCTTTGCTGCTCGGCAAAAAATAATATCGGTGTTGACCGTATAATGGAATTCATTGTAAATGAAGCCCCTTCAATTACCGACATGCCTTTGGTAAAAAACAGCAAGGGTGAGGAAATAAAGCCAAATCCTGCCGGCCCGGCTTCTGTTTATGTGTTTAAATCAGCTATTGAGGAACATATCGGTGAGATAAACTATTTCAGGGTGTTCTCAGGTAAAATTACTGAAAACCTCGATGTCGTTAACGCTAACAACGGCAGCAAGGAAAGACTGTCGCAGCTATATGTGAGCGCCGGTAAGAACAGGACAAAGGTACCGGAACTTTATACCGGCGACATAGGAGCCTTTGTTAAACTTAAAAATACAAAAATGGGACATACCCTCAGCGTTCCCGGCAATGACTGGAAAATTGAAGGTGTTGTATTCCCCGAACCAAAATACCGCACAGCAATAAAGGCACAGAGTGAAAGCGATGATGAGAAACTTGGTGAAGCCCTTAACAAAATACATCTTGAAGATCCGACTATAACAATTGAGTATTCAAAGGAACTCAAACAGATTATCGTTCACGGACAGGGTGAATACCATCTCAATATCATGAAATGGCATCTTGACAATATCTATAAGATCCCTACAACTTTCTTCCCTCCAAAAATTCCATATCGCGAGACAATTACAAAGATCGCGCAGGCTGACTACCGTCACAAGAAGCAATCGGGTGGTGCAGGTCAGTTTGGTGAGGTTCATCTCGTGATTGAGCCTTACGAAGAAGGATCGAAGGAACTATCAATGATTAAGATCGGTGGTAAGGAACAGAAGATCTCTGTCCGCGACAAGGAGGAAATTCCTCTCTCATGGGGTGGAAAGCTTATCTACTGCAACTGTATTGTCGGTGGTTCAATTGATGCAAGGTTCATGCCTGCAATCCTTAAAGGAATCATGGAAAAAATTGAAATCGGACCGCTTACCGGCTCGTACGCCCGTGATATCAGGGTTTACGTTTATGACGGCAAGATGCACCCGGTTGATTCAAACGAAATTTCATTCCGTCTGGCAGGCAGAAACGCTTTCAGCACCGCATTTAAGAATGCCGGTCCAAAGATCCTTGAACCGGTGTATGATGTTGAAATTTCAGTTCCTTCCGACCGTATGGGCGATGTGATAAGCGACCTGCAGGGAAGAAGGGGTATGGTTCTTGGTATGGCAAGTGAAAAAAGGTTTGAGGTTATTAAAGCCAAGGTTCCGCTTGCAGAAATGAACAAGTACTCAACAGCTCTCAGCTCAATAACCGGCGGACGTGCAATGTATACAATGAAGTTCGCCGAGTATGCCCAGGTTCCCGGAGATGTTCAGGATTCTGTTATCAAGGCTTACGCTGAGGAGGAAGAAGAAGAATAACCCCCAAAGCCCTAAAGGGGGCTTTAGGATTTACATAAAAAAGGGGCTTTTAACGGCCCCTTTTCTTATTCCTCCACTCCCGACTGCAGCCTGAAAAGCATCTCCTTCAAAGCTGACTCATCGTTATATAAGGTACCATCATACAGTACCTTCACAGTATGCTTCCCCACATAGGTTGATACACCGTAAAAACCTTCAATTTCCTTCAGCCTGTCGGAATACATTACAGAAGTACCGTAACATTTTACATTATTCAGTCCTTCCACTTCAATTGTTTTTGCCTGTGAAAGCTGTTCTTCAGTGCCCCACTTAACATTAATTGTGGGCAGTTCAAAAACTGATCCCAGGATAAGTCCGGCAATGATCATTGCAGCCAGAAGAGCTCCCGGCAGCCACCTGCTATTCCGCCTGTTTATCTGAAGAGTGTCCTTCTCAGGACAGGCATGAAGGCAGTCGCCGCACAAATTGCAGTCGATATGCCTGACTTCTTTCATCTCAGCCACACTTATTTCCTGCGGACAGTTTGAGGAGCACAGGTTGCAGGAGGTGCACGTATCTTCATTCCTTGTTATACGAACAGGGGAAGGAGTAACTCTGTTCATCGTGAGTATCTCAAGAACATAACCTGAAACTGCATAAGCCAGCAGAGGATAAACAAGCGGTATTTTCAGTCCTGCAGAATTAAGTGCGACATAAATAACAGAAAGGCCTGCAAACCACCAGAAGTAGCGGAAGATATTTGTAAGAGCCCCGAAAGGACAAAGATACCGGCACCAGAAAAGTCTGAATATAAGAGAACCTGCAAGCAGTATTACTATTGCTATAAGTGCATAAAAAACAACAACATCTGATCCGAAGCCTGTCATTGCAGCATAGTAGGGATCAAACTTCCTGCAAAAAAGTTCGCTTGATGTAAGGGTAAAATAAAGGGTTGCAAAAAGCAGCATGTATTTTACAGCCCTGAGCGGACTATCTACAGTTTCATTAATTTTAAACCGTATCTTAAGTTTATCAGCGATCTTTCCCGTCAATTCACTTATAGTGCCCAAAGGACATATATAAGCACAGAACAACTTGCTGAACAACGCAGCGGTAAGCAGTAGCATAAGCCCCATCATTATCTGCATTGTTGTCATTGAGCATGAAAGTGAACCAAGATTAAGAAAACTGCCAAGCGCCTGCAAACCGCCAAAGGGACAATATGCTTCAAAATCCGGAGTATATGACTTGTCGAGCCAGAACCGGATAAGCATGAAAAATAATAAGGCAAATACAACAGACTGATAAGCCAGCTTTAGAAGGTTCCCTTTGTACTTAATCTTCATCACAATGCTGTTAATAATTTAACAATGGCCATAAAGATAAAAAAAGGCTGTGATAATTTATTTTATCACAGCCCGGCATGCATTTTTATTGAATTTCTCCTGCTTAGCGCCTAGTTAAAAGCAGAACAGGAGAACTGGTCCCTGTCAGACAGTCTTCAGGATATCCCAGACGAATGCTCTTATTCCCACTTCTTCATTGATAGCATCTATCTTCTGCACGTTTTGAAGTAGCTTATCTACAAGCTCATCTTCAACAATTGTAAGAACGCTCTTGTTTATTTCAGGCCATGCGTGTGTACCAAGGTGAGGTACGCCTGTCTTTGTTCCGCTGCCCTGTACATTTTCCCAGAGAGAATATCCCTTTATCGCAAGCTTGTCAAGCAGGTATTCCACCTTCTCGGAATGAGCCTGATTGAATATTATCATAACTGCTTTCATATCTTTATTATTATAGAGTCATATTATTTATTATCTCCGTTCTCCACCGAGAATTCCATTTCGGAATAGAGGGCAATATTCTTGTTTCTTTCACCATGCTTTGCAAAAATTGCATAAACAACAGGCACAATAATAAGAGTAACCACAGTAGAGAAAACAAGTCCTCCGATTACCGCTATACCCATAGGGCTCCAGAGTTCAGAACCGGCACCCTTGCTCATTGCCAGGGGCAACATACCAAGGATTGTAGTGGCTGAAGTCATAATAACAGGCCTGAGCCTTGAACGGCCTGACAGGGCTATTGCGTCATAAAGCTCATGACCTCTTTCCCTCATAAGGTTTATGAAGTCAACAAGCACAATTGCATTCTTTACAACAATACCTATAAGCATAACCCCTCCTATCGCCGAGATCACGCTAAGCGTAGTATCAGTAAGGAAGAGTGCGATTGCAACTCCCGAGAAGGCGAAGGGTATTGAGAACATAATAATGAATGGCATCTTAAGTGATTCAAACTGGGAAGCCATTATGAGATAAACGAGGATCAGACTTATCACAATAAGCAGTGCGATATCCATGAATGATTCCATCTGTTCCTTAATAGCTCCGGAAATCTGTACCATAATGCCAGCAGGTTTTTCAGTTTCATCAATTGCTTTCTGAACATCACGCTGAATGTCGGTAAGTGAACGTTTGTATGGTGTAAAGCTAACATTCACAATACGTTCCTTGCGTTTATGGCCTATACTCGGCGGTGACCAGTATTCCTTGATCTGGGCAATTTCTGCAAGCCTTATGACCTGTCCGGACATATTGGGGATACCAATATTCTCAATTTCGGTAATTGTGCTTCTTGACTCCTTTTTAAGTCTTACAACAACATCATATTCATCACCGAACTGGCGCAGTCTCGTGGCAAGCATTCCATCCACCCTGTTTTTGACTGCAGCTGCAGCCGTGGCTGTATTCAGACCGTTGGCTGCCATTTTGTTCTGATCGAAGATTATCTGAAGCTCCGGTTTTGACTTAGCCCTGCTTATTGTCACGTCCTTGGCTCCCTGAACTTTCTGTATCCTGGTCTTCAGTTCCTCTGCTACTAAATTCGTTGCAGCAATATCATAGCCATATATCTCAACGTCAACAGCGCTGCCTCCGAAGCTTCCCATATTGTCGGAAGTTGATACAGTATAGTTTACTATTTCAGTGAAATCAGAAAGATCTTTTCTTATTTCTTCTGCCAGCTCAAAGGAAGAACGT
>ERZ795054.3105-NODE-3105-length-13350-cov-4.483941_pt1 | contig 13350 bp, 23 predicted proteins | sample MGYA00375138_ERZ795054 | MGnify/ENA primary metagenome ERZ795054 (study PRJEB30183, sample SAMN05720215) | anaerobic digester metagenome | isolation source: active sludge of municipal wastewater-treating anaerobic digesters | place: USA | collected 2014-12-23 ...
GGAGGAAATGCCTTTAAAAGTAACCGCAATTTCCATTCTTCCCCGGTGACCCCGGTAGATATTCAGGTTGGTCGGCTCCGTGATGACAACGAAATCTGGAACAATATGCTCTTCTTCAACAAGATATTTCCTGCTCCTTCTTTCGCCACCTACCTTATACCCATAAGGCAGGACGTGTCCTGTGTACTTACCCTCTTTTCTTAAACTTTCCTTTGCCTCTTTTGATTTTTGTAAAAATTCACTTGTTGCTTGCCTTGTTGTCGAAGCCTGAATCGCCCCTAATAACCTGCCTATTCCTTCGATTGTTTGGATTCCAGAAGCAAATATTATCTCAGGGATTCCCTTCTCCTCCAATTTTCTAATAAAATCCCAATACACGACATCATCCCTTGATAATCGTTCATAATTCCAGAAGGCAGGGATATCATCAGGCCCAAGTTTTTCCAATAGCTCTAACAGGTCAGGCCTATCCTCTAAATATTTTGGTTCAATAGATGACTGCACTTTCTTTATAACTTCTATTTCATAGTTCCTATACTTACTATGTCCTGATATGAATTTACGGAGACCTGCCTCTTGAATCTCAAACCCCTTACCATCAGTCTGAACCTCTGTCGATACCCTTAACAAAAGATATATTTTCGGCATCTATATCACCTGTCCTTTCCTCGTAAAAATATTGTCCAATGACGTATACCTACAATACCTCTTTACTATAATACTAAGAGATATAGAGTTATATAGGGCCCCTATGGGGCCTATTGGCCCTGTCAAAGCAAAGGCAATCTTCCTTGACCTGAAGACTGCCTCTTTACTCCTTAACTTTTTTCTCATTTTACCTTCTCCACGATTTATTTGTTAACCACCGATAGGGCGGTTATCTTATCACGGGAGATACTTTATATGTATCTGGCCTATGTTTCGCATTACACTTCCGATACTTCCGCACCAATGGGCCTCTTAGCTGAGGCCTCTATCGGTTTTGCTTTCGTTGACTCTTTATCTTTATAGAATCGGGATAAAAGTGCCTCGGTTCTTTTTATGTAGCCCGACTCTTCCAACTTTTTCATATCCTCTTCTGATTCGAGATTTCTCCATTTTTCAGCCTGATGTCCTGAAATATAGTTCATACAGCCTGCCCATCTTTTTTGAATAGCAAGCCACGGATACTTAGACATCCAATCGTAAGTATCTTTATCTTGGGGCGTTCCCAGTGCCGAGTTTGCGTTATTTCTCGCCAGCAAATACTCATGCAATACCTTTAAAATATTATCTACCACTTCTCGTCTTTCTTCTAAAGCCTTGACCTTCCTGATTTCAGAATCCAGTCGGTATATTTCCTGTTCTATTTTATTGATGTCCAGATTTTCTAATACGTTCATTGGATATATCCATCCTTTGCCAGTTTATCGGTAGCTATCCGAGCCTTCAGGTCTCTTTTTCTTTCCGCTGAGGAATACTGCTCGTGAAGCGGAAGCTCTGAATCGGGAATCTTTTTTATCAAATCTTCAAGCATATCCGAGTAGTTATTTATTAAGCGGTCGCCCTCGGCCTTTTGCTCTTTTCGAGTCGAGGCTCGTACTGAGTGGTCATATTCGAGGTCTGTCGTGTCCACGTTATCATCAACTACCTGATACTCAGGCCCGAAAGTATCTGCCAAGTATCGGCGCAACTTACTAAGCAGACCTCCCCCATCAACGCCATCTGGTACTGCAATTTTTACCTCTAACTGTTTCACTGTTCGCTCCTTTCCTTTTCTAACTTGTCTTTACACGCTTTACATATCTTTATCAGGGTATTCTCATTTTCCTTTACACGACACCCGAACTCATCTTCCGAAAAGAACCATTTCTTACATTTACCGCAACGGAAGACACATTCGCCTTCCATATTACCAACTATACAATCGCAATACAGCGTCCTCTGCTGATACCCCGTGCTTTCGCATATAGTCCTCAATCTCCCGATTACTTGTGTCTAAGTAGGCGTGGGGATTTTCCTTGAACTTCTTCTCTTCAATATAATGCTTGGCCGAGAATCGCCGTTTTTCTATCTCTTCGTCAACGGCCCTTTCTAACATTACCGCTAACTGATTATTCGTTAACATTTGACGCCTCTCTTTCCTTTTTCTCGGCCTTCGCTAATTCCTCCGCTTCATAGCAATAAAAGGCCAAATGCTTTAACCAATTTGAACACCCTTTCGGGCCTTTGAAACTGGGCATTCCCAACCTGTAGCCTTCAAGATACCACTCGTACATCCTGCCTATCTTATCCGCTTCAGTCATTTTCCAATTCCACGATTTTATATGACAGGGCTGAATGTCGCTCCACGTAGCACTGCACAAATTTTCGTTGAGTATCAAATAGCCCAGCTAATCTCAATATGAAATCTTGGAGCCCTTCCACCTCTACCCCTTGCTCTCTGCAAGCTTTGTATATCTGGGCCAATTCATTGGTATATCCTGCCCCTACCTTTACGGAACAGATTAACCCTTCATCTACATCAAGCACACGATTCATAAGCGGAGATAATCCTACGTACTTCTTGGCCTTGGGCTGAACAAAGTCCATCGTGTACACCTTATAGGCCTGTGTCATACCTCTCCTTTCCATATTTTTTGTGTATATATAAATATCTCGGGGAAGCACGACACGCAGACCAGACCGCTGGCACGGAATTGTCTGCCCACGATGCATTTTTGCCAGTATTAGGATTATTACGAAAGTTGAATCGAGATGGCGTCTCAACTCCTCTCCCGCTGTCCTGCTTCCCCTGCCCTTGGACTCCTGTATCGGGAGACTGACCTCGCCACAGGATTCCTCTGCACACCACAACTGAAATCTTTAAAAACGACCATACAGGTACATTCATTCTTTGAGTCGCCGATACTGAATCAGTCGACGGGCAAAAGTTTAATCGACGTTGATTGCCTTGCGTAAGCCTGAAAGTACTATTGGTCGTGTCAATCCGCAACTGACTCTTTGGGCTTAAGTACACCGCAAACAAGAGCCTTATACATACATCCTTTAACGCTCCCCTTGTGATGAACCTGATATACCGTATAAAGTCGTGAATATGAGATTTGATATGTACAATCATATTACTATGCCTCTTTCTTTCAATTCCTTTAGCATTTTAGGATTAATCTTATCCCCATACAGCTTTGACAAGGCTTGTTTACGTTTGTTCCACAGCTCAATGTAGGACTTTGGATTACGGCGTCTTTTATCTTTAGACCCTTCAATACGGCCCACTGGAAGGCCTAAAGCCCGTCGACGAAGGACTGCCAATTTACATCTTTCTGAAATCAAATCCCTTTCAAACTGGGCAATTGCCCCTAACACGTGGAACATAAGCTGACCTGCTGAAGTCGATGTATCAATAGACTCTTTGAGTGATACAAACTCGGTCTCGTTCGCTTTAAAGAATTCCATAAGGTATATCAAATCTTTAAGAGACCTACCCAACCTATCTAACCGCCATACATACACGGCTGATATCTTTCCTGCCCTTACATCCCCGAGTAATCTATCTAAATCTGGTCTGTGTGATACCACACCGCTAATGAAGTCCTCATACACTTCCACGTCGTCGGGTTTATACCCCTTGTTGTTAAGGCACTGCGAGAGCGCTATCCTCTGATTCTCACTTTCCTGTTCCGCTGTCGAACATCTGATATACACCGCCACCATTCCTCTTTTCATCTAATTCCCCCTTTCTCGTCGGATAACTTACTATCCCGAAGTTTGGGGAAGTATATATATACGTTTCCTGTATGTAAAGAACTTTGTCTCCTCGACGGAGAACGGTCAGATAGGTCATATCGGGAGCTTGCGGTCAAGACGTACTGTGTACAGTGCCGTATACATTCAGCCCATAGTATATAAGTCTCTATACACGAGATATACCAATCTATGACATTCCTGAAAAACATCTTCTTAATTACCTCTATCAGAATCAAAGACATCAGGCCCAATCCTATTTCCCGACACTTCGAAGCAGTCCAGATGACATACACTCTTTTGAAACCAGATATTATAAATTCCTATTCTTCTCCAAACCTTCCTTATCATTTCCTGAGGATAAATACCAAGCCCACAGATATAACATAATTCCTTTTCCCTGCCTTTTGCACAATCTTCCTTCCTGAAATTCATTAATTCAAGCCGTTCTCTTTCTCTTCTCACCATTTTTATCCTCAATATCCTTTTGAAATTCGTATATCAGGTAGGAATTCCCAAAATAGCAAAGCATATCCATAAGTCGGATTATCATTACGTTATACTCATCGGCACTATACCCTTCAGATACTTTTTTTAACCACTGTGCCCACTCTTCCCACCTTAGCGCATCTTCCAATTTACAGCCATTAGGACACTGCCAAGCCCCACGGGAGAATTTGCCCACTTCGGGCTTTTGCATAGCAAACTTTAACTGATGACATACCTTGCATTCCATAAGACCAGTACGCTTATCTACTAATTCCATTACCCTCTTCGTCCCCATCGGCCTTCTCCTTTGTTTTACCGTCATCGAGATGCTTGAGCAGTACTTCCGCAACTGCCCTCTTTTCTGTCTCTGAAGTCTCTCGAAACGTTGTCGCCACTATTTTTATCTTTTGCTTTTCCACCTAACGTATACCTTTATACCTCTAAATATAAAACACTAAATACCGCCCCCTTGTTGGGGGACGACCTTCACTCATTTTAATAATATACCTATCCAAGAATATGACCTCGAACCTTATAAAATTAACCTCAATATTTAAAAGTAGTAAGCATAACCACCAAAACTATTATTAAATTATTTTTCCGTATCATAGTTTTATAATCTCTATTTACTCAAAGGATAAGCAAAGTCATCCTTTGAATTTCTAAAACTATTTATTAGGTCTTATTCTTATTAACGCTGAACTCCTTTTATTTATAATAAAAAGGCAAAATAAAATCCTCGAAGCTCCCTTTTGGGAACCCCGAGGATTACTCGCCGAAGCGCTTGCCTACGGAACAGCCTGAATTATTCTATTTGTGGCTTTTTATAAAATTATTCTATTTGCGGTCTTTTTCCAGATTTCCTAATTCCATGAACATAGATTTGCGTCTTTGAATCAGTATCCTATTAAATAGCAGTATCGCCTGAGCCTCTTCTTCCGAAATCGTTGTCGGCCTATAATTACCTTTGCAGTCCCTCTTGCCTTCAGGTAGATACAAACGCATCCAGTCAAGGCAGTCTGGAAGAGCCTTCCATAAGGAGATTACCCGTTTTACGGAAAACCTGTATCTTTTCGAAAACGGTCTGGTCAAGCCAAGATACTCCCACAGATAACGAATCCGTAAATGCTCTGCTGTACCCGTGGGCTTGACCAGGCCACGGTCTCTTTGGTTCCGTAGCCAGTAGCCGTAGGTGTCGTCCGAAGTCGCTCCACGAAGTCGGCCTTTATAATTTACTGAGTTCCGCTTAAAGCTGTCCCGACTGCCAAACTGCCTTCCCATATCAGCCTCCTTAAACATAATAATCCCCTCGACAGACCTTTCAGTCCATCGAGGGGTTATCCGTCCGAAGACGCTTGCCCTTACAGCAATTCTTAAATTGTCGAGTTGATTATATCACGACCTTAATCGATGTCAAGGAATATCTTTTTTCAAGCCAATCCCTTTTCGGGCCTCAATTACGAATGTTCCTTGAGTTGGGGACTCATCGTCTCCTGTTATCGAATACCTGACAACATATGAGCCTTCACTCGGAAATTTAATAAAAAGCGGATTTAGCCTGAAACCTTTTCCAGGTTGGATTTCCTTTTCAATTTGGACGTTGTACTTATAATTCGGGTCTAACTCTTGCCAGCCATCCCCTCTACGGACGGCTACCTTGCCACCAAAATCTAAAAATATGCAAGGATTTTTAAAATTTCTATTTCTGAGGCTACTATCAACAGCCAGCCAAAACGGAAGCTCCTCTTCCTTCCAGTCTATAAGTGCTGGCCCTTTGGATAAGTCCAAGGAATCTCTATAGCTTATCCCTTTAATATCGGGGTTGCATTGCTCTAAATACACAATCGGCCCTATATCCTCTAACGCTATACCCGCTTTTTCCGCTTGCTTCTCGACCGTTCCTTTAACACTAACTTTTTTCCCAAATAACGGAGCCCCTATACTGAATATCAAAAAAAACATAAAGGCATAACAAATAAATCGCGCCAACTCAATTCCCGCCATCTTAAGTATCGAGGGTTTTCTCTCTTTAGTTTCTTTACCCATTTGCCCCTTCTTTATTCTATAAATATAAGCTGAGCAATCCTTATCATCATCTGCAAAATAATACTATAACCGCTATCAACAATATAAAGACAAGGAAGCCCATACAACCCCCATCCCCTCTATCTTTCAAAGCATTCTCTAATTCATCTACCTTACTTTCAAGGTCGTCAACCCTGCTCTCAAGGTCGTCTATTTTGTCCTGTGGCTTATAAAAATCAGAATCTTCAAACTCATCCTTCATATCTTAGCCTTCTTAATATCAGAGAGGGAGAAGGGGTAATCCTTTACTCAAGCTTTTCGAGGTACCCCACATTACAGGGTGATTATCCTCTAATGCAAGGGCTCTACAGACTTGTCCGCGTCGATTTCTCCTTTAATTGCTTATCGCTATAAGCGACCACAGCCGAGCAGGCCGTCGGTAACGACTTCGTTTATTTCATCTCTTTTACAGTTTTTAACGCGGTCTGACCGCGAAAGATGAACTGAACGGTTGGTCGTTTTCCTACTCCCTCTCATCGGGTTTTACCTTCCAATCGACTTCAGGGCATTGCTCGATACCCTTTTAGGAGGAAGGTGGGAACAAAAATTTGGCTGATATCATCAACCTCCTTTCTGATTTCCCATTTTCCCTTATACCACCGCGGGGCCCCGTTGTCAAGCAAAAAAAAGACTACATCTTGTGGCCATTTCACACACATACATACAACATGTATGACTGACATCTGGCACTCATCTTTGTGGACTGCTAATAGGCAGGACGCATAACTTGAAGGAATCCTCAGTTTTATAGCACAGCCTGCCGAGAATCATTGTGGATAAATTATTTTGTGAACAATTTTTTGGGTTTTATTTCCATCTGAGCTCATAGCTCAGGACGGACAAAACGGCGACTGCCGCCGTCTCGGAACGCAGCACCTCGTTCCCTAAAATTACAGGAATGACGCCGGATCTTATCGCAGCTTCGACCTCTTCGCGCGTGAAATCGCCTTCAGGCCCTATGAATACAGCGGCGGATTCGGCCTTACGCCCGCAGATCGCGTCCCTGAGCCGCTTATTGCCCTCATGAAGGCACGGCATAAGCGAGATCTCGCAGCCCTTCACCTCTTTCAGCGAATCTTCCAGCCCGGTGACCGGCGCTATCTCAGGGAAGGTCGACCTTCCGCATTGTTTTGCGGCGACCACCGCTATCTTCTTCCATCGTTCGGTCTTGTTCCCTTCGCCGGATATCTTCACGACCGTACGTGAAGTGACGATCGGGATTATCCTCGCGACCCCGAGCTCCGTCGCCTTTTCAATGATAAGGTCCATCCTCGATAATTTCGGTATCGCCTGTACCAGCGTCAGCCGGCATCTTTCTTTCCCTGCTTCCGAGACCCTGCTGACAGCGGCCGACAGCTCGTCCTTTCCGACCCTATCCACTACTCCGGTATATTCCCTGCCCGTGCCGTCAAAGACCGTTATGAGGTCGCCTTCACGGAGCCGCATCACGTCCTTTGCGTGATGGAGCTCTTCTCCCGTCACGGTTATCCTGCCTCCCGTTACAGAGCCCTCGGGGACAAAGAACCTGCTCATTCGGAGAATACCTGCGCGGTGAATACGTACAGTTCGGTCTTCTTGTCTTTCCAAGCGTCAGCCGGAAGTCCGGCCTTTCCCTCGCAAAGGTTCGAGAGGAACTCCTCCTTCGTCCATCCGGTCTCATCCGCCACTTGGGGCAGGAAGACGCCGCTGCGATACCCGCTTTTCACTATGACACCGTGCACGCCGAGCTTGATCTCATCGGCGCTTTCGACCCTCTTCGGCTCCGAGAGGACTGATATCTCTATCTTTATCTCCTCGATCTCGCCGGGGCCAACCGGCGCGAACCTAGGGTCCGCGGACGATGACTCCACGGCCATGTCCCTTACCGTAAGATAGAGCGGCTGCTGACCGATTATGTTCCCGATACAGCCCCTCAACTCGCCGGACTTACGTATTGTGACAAAGGCGCCCTCATTCTTCTTCAGGCCCTCATCGTCCACCTTGAAATCCGGTACCTTGCCGTCCTTTATGTATGACTCTATCGTCCTTCTCGCGATGCCCAAAAGCTCCTTCTTCTGCGCGGAAGTAAGCATCTTTTCCTCCTCGGCTTTATAGATGACGATACTGCCGTAACCTACAACCCTGCTCTTGTCGCCGGCAGTGTCGCCCGAATTCGCGTATTTAAGCGCACTGATATTCTCCGCTCCCAGTTCTCTGCCCACTAACATCGCCACGACCACCGGCGCCGGCCCGCAAAGCTCGCATTCCCTTTCACCGACCTTGACGGCAAACCTCTTAGGGTCATAATTCATGATCTCGGAAATCGTCGCCTGGTCTTTCACGACGGCATCCCCATATTTATGGTAGTGGGATAGGTCCGTGCTTGCGACTATCAGCACTCTCTTTCCCGATCCCTTGATGACCTTAATGAGGCCCCTTGCCAGCCCCTTGCAGGTATTATAGTCCGCCCTGCCTATGACCAGCGGCACGATCTTGAAATCTTTCAGCGACCTCTGCAGGAACGGTATCTGGACATCTACCGAATGCTCCTCGTCGAAGGCCCCGGGCTTTGATACCATTGTGACCTTCTCGGCTCTTAACAGCTTCTTCATGAAATCGCGGTCTATCGCGACCCTGCCGAGAGGCGTCTCGTACCGGTCCTTTTCAAGGGCCGCAACGCCGTCGAATATAAGCGAGTGGCTCTGCCCTATTATCACTACCGTATCGTAACTGCGCCCGGAGACGGCCCTGTACCCATAAGCCGCCACCGGCCCTGAATATATATAACCGGCATGCGGCGAAATTATCGCTACTATCTCGCCGTCTATCTGCTGCGGGCCTGCCCCCTCAAGGTACGTGTCGACCTGCTGCGCGAGCACAACGGATTCGGCCGGATAGAACGATCCGGCGACCACGGAATTATGGATATCTTCCGCGTAGCCGTCCGCCGCGGCGCACGCCAGCGCGATGCTACCTGCTAAAAACCAGCTTAGCGATTTTAACATATAATTTATGGATTACCTATAAACCTGTCGGAACCAAAACACCAGTTTTTCTCAGAAAATAAATTGGCGATCTTGATGAATATACTGTATATTCTTTCCTTCTTCGGAAATACCGGACATGAAAATCGCCGCCTGTATTCATTGAGATACAAAATCAGCAGGTCGTATTTCTCACGAGATATCAAACATTTTTCAAGAGACAGATTGGCCAATACATCGGCTATATCGGCATAATTATACGCTAAATATACAAAAAATGAGCGAATCAGCTTCTTTTCATCGATACCGGGAGAGCTGCATAAATTTTCGGGGGTTTTAAAATATAGTGCGTCTCCACAAACTATCTGCCCTTTCCCTCTGTAATCAGAAGGAATGCTGCGTTTCCAATAAGCCCTGCTGATATCAATTACTTCAAAGCCGAAGCTCCTTAGAAACCCGTCAATCTCCCCGAACTGCGGTTGATTGTCATAAATTGGCGCAAATCCAACCTCAACCTCAATCCCTGTCGCTTGAGGTATGGTTTTCATCGCGCCTTTCAAAATAGCAAGCTCATGCCCCTGCGTATCTATCTTGATAAAATCTATATATTCGATTTTATTACGCAGCAATTGTCCGTCAAGGGAATCGGCCGATAACTTTAACTTTTTTGTTACCTCGAATCGGGACGGATCCGGGAATTTGTTGATAAATTCATAATTCGGTAGGTGGGCCGAGGATACCTGCTGTTTCCTGCACAGGTTAAAAGTGATTTCCGCATCTTTATCGGATAAAGCTTTATTTATGATTACGCTTTTAACCCCTGCGGAAGATTTCAAATCACAAAAAGCCCTTTGGTCCGGTTCAAACAAGACCGATCTATAATAAGGCGCATATTTTTCCCACCGAGAATCAAGCCCACCGCTAGCGCCGATATCCGCTATATAAAGCAGGTTATTTATCAGCAGATTCAATGGGGTTTTCAATGGAGGGAATCCCCTTTTAAGATGGTGGAGCTGGGGGGGATCGAACCCCCGACCTCTTGAGTGCGATTCAAGCGCTCTCCCAGCTGAGCTACAGCCCCTCGCTACTGGATGTAATGGGGCGGTCCTGTGGACCAGCCCCACAAAATCGGTCTCTCTATTAATTATATGGTCGACCGATATTGTGGGACGGTCCATTACCTCTATCTTTGAGGGACCAGCCCCATGCTATTGGCAACCATATAAAACAGAGTATGGATTATACCAAAATTCTTCCGGTGTGTATAGTTCCTTCTACGGCCGCTCTATAACGAACTTTGTATACCGGTGGCTTCCTATGAGTTTCGTCGCTTCTGCCGCCGTAAGCCCGCTCACCGATTCGCCGTTAATAGACACTATCTTATCTCCGGGCCTCAGTCCGGCTTCATGCGCCGGATAGACGGGTTTGCACGATTCGGGGTTCCTCGCGTAGAAACCGTTCACGACCAGCGCGTCATCGACCGAAAACCCAAAGTCCTTATAATCGTATTTCCTCTTAAGCATCTCCCTGTTCATTACGTTGAAACCGAAGCTTATCCTTTTAGAAGACGGCTGCGCGGCCTGTTCAGCGGCGGCTACGGTCTCTTCTGCAGTTACTTCCTGCGCGGATTCCTCTTCAAGTTTCTTCCTCTTCTTCTCCTGCTCTATGGCCTCGAACTTCTTCTGCTTCGCGGAATCTAAAGACACCTTCGCAGGCTTATAGCCCGGATTTATACTTAACGCCCTGCTGTACTCTGCCACAGCGGCATCATAATTCTTCGTCTCGTAATATTTATCTCCCATCATCACGCATGCCTCTTCGTCAGACAGTTTCCTGACCTCCCTGACGTCGGCTTTCTTTATCGATGTCTTGCCGAGGGGGAGCTTGATATTGTAATGCAGGTCATCCTGGCTTTCTATTAGCCCCTGTATCTTCCTGCCGCTGTTAAGCTCCAGCACGTCGCTATAGATAGTCCCCTTTGCGGCGGCTACCGTATCGGAGACGGCAGGCTCGGCAACCGTCGTTCCTGTCTCCTGGGCGGAATCTGTCTTCTTCACCCCGGACCACCAGTCGCTCACTTTCGACTTCCAGCTTCCGGCCGGTTTCCTGTCTTCCGGCTTCACGGACATCTCTTCTTTCTTTTCCTCGGCTTTTTCCGCGGGCATTTCCGCAGTCATCTTCGACAGGACTGAGTTCATCTTCGAGAGCATGCCTTCCGCGTTCACATAACCGACTATTGCATCCGTCTTATCGCCGGCCGGGCCGAGGAATATTATCGTCGGGTATCCCGACACTCCGTATTTTGACACGAGTGTCGGGTATTTATCGCCATTGACCTTGACGCATATGAATTTTTTAGCGAGGTTAGCCACTTCGGGGTCCGCATAAGTGTCCCTGTCGAGCTTCTTGCACCACCCGCACCAGTCGGTATAGAAATCCGCCATTACGGGCTTATTCTTCGACTTCGCCTCTTTAAGCGCGCTGTTGAGGTTGCCCGCCCATGTTATAGCCGCATGCGCGGAAGATGACGTCATAGAAACGCACAGCAGGGCCGCGGCCAACGCAAATACACGATATCCTTTCATTGAACGTCTCCCTTGTAGCCCTCTTTTTTAAGTTCGCCTCCGGGACATATTTCGACCGCCTCGTCTATGCTGACCTTGAACACTACTATCCTGTTCGGGAACGCAGCTTCAAAGCTGTTATGCCTCTCGCCTTTCTTTACCCCTTCCACTATCCGTTTCGTCGAAAGTCTTATCTCCTTGTCCAGGAACTCTTTCGCCGCCTTTTCGTACTCCGCGCCTTCGGAAAGGATCTCGACCGCGCCGTTCACCTGGTACCCCGTAAGGTTCTTATAGTCGACTACGGATATCGACGCTTTCGGGTTTATGTTCAGGTTCCTGAATGTCCTGCCTATCACGAAATCGACCATGTAGATATGCCCGCCCTCCGCCTTCAGGAAGAACTTGGGCGCGACATTCGGCCTTCCGTCCATGTCACAGGTCGCCATCTGCACGAAATCCATGTCCTTTATAAGCTCATTTATTTTTTTTGCTATCATCAGACTTCTTCTCTGCCTCTTTTACTATTCTACTTTCGAGGTCTTTTATTGCCCCCTCGGCTTCTCTTGTCGCATACTTATTTTCTGATGTATCTAACTCTATGACTTTCTTGTAAGCAGATATCGCATTCTCATTCTGCTTAAGGTCCTCATAAGTCCAGCCTTTAACAAGATATGCATCTACATAGTTGGCTTTCATTTTAGTTGCCTTTTCGAGATCCGCAAGAGCTTCCTCAAGCTTGCCTTTAACATAATAAGCTCTACCCCTATTGCAGTAATATATTGCGGAAGATGGATTCAAATCAATCGCCGACGAATAATCTTTAATTGCCTTGTCAATATTGCCTTTCCATTGATACGAAACACCTCGCTTATTGAATACATCTGCATCGTTTGGATCCAACTTAATGGCCTCAGAATAATCCTCTACCGCTTTCCCGTATGATTTCGTTTCCAAATATGCATTCCCTCTACTCACATACGCGTATCTAAACGAAGGGCTGAATTCTATGACTTTATAGTATTCAGAGATCGCCTGATTCCAATTTTTATTAACGGCATAAGATTTCCCTTTAAAAGCTCTTGCAGCAATATCTGCCTTAACTTTTCCATTTAGAACATCATTTATCGCATTTATCTCTAATTCTGCATACGGTTTTATTAACTCATCAGCCAACGACTTCTCTAATGTATTTTTTGCCTCCTCATATTTGCCTTGCGAGGCAAGATCAATTCCTCTGAGATATTCCGATTTTAAGTCAGTAGCTATTGCCATACTCGCGTAATTAGGTAATAAAATTAATGCTCAGATGACTCAAGTAGGTGATTATATCGTAATACCAATAAGCGAACTACAACCTGGTATTTATATTTTACAATTATATATAGATAATAAAGTATATCATTATTTATGGGAGAAACTTTAGTATACATAGATACACATTCTCATCTTTATTTAGAAGATTTCGATAATGATAGATCAGAAGTATTAGATAGAGCTATCCAAAATAGTGTAAATACTATTATTTT
>ERZ795054.3106-NODE-3106-length-13342-cov-3.609242_pt1 | contig 13342 bp, 14 predicted proteins | sample MGYA00375138_ERZ795054 | MGnify/ENA primary metagenome ERZ795054 (study PRJEB30183, sample SAMN05720215) | anaerobic digester metagenome | isolation source: active sludge of municipal wastewater-treating anaerobic digesters | place: USA | collected 2014-12-23 ...
TCGATGAGCGCCTGTTTGAAATTGGCGTAGTAGTGACCATGGAGGTGGGCAAGAACCGCATGGAAGCGCTGGGCGATGTGGCTGAAACCGCCGACCTGATCCGCTATGCCTGCGACCAGATGGAAGCCAACCAGGGTTACATTAAATTGATGGGCCGCGACCCGATCCCGGAGTATAAAGTAACCAACACCTCCTGCCTGCGCCCCCACGGAGTCTGGCTGGTGATCAGCCCCTTCAACTTCCCGGCCGCCCTGACCGGCGGACCGCTGGGTGCCGCCCTGGTGGCTGGCAATACAGTGGTCTTCAAACCTGCTTCGGATACCCCCTGGACCTCACGCAAACTGGCTGAGTGCCTGCGCGATGCCGGCCTGCCGGCGGGTGTGTTCAATTTTGTCACCGGCAGCGGCCGCACAATCGGACAGACGCTGGTGGATAGTCCGCTGGTGGATGGTATCACTTTCACCGGCTCATTTGACGTAGGTATGCAGATTTTCCGCGATTTCAATGCGCGCGGCTACATTAAACCCACCATATTGGAGATGGGCGGCAAAAATCCCGCCATTGTTTCGCGCAACGCCGATATTGAGGATGCAGCGGTGGGCATTGTGCGCTCGGCTTTCGGGCTGCAAGGGCAGAAATGCTCCGCCTGCTCGCGTGTCTTTGTGGAAATGCCCGCCTACCAAAAACTGGTGGCGCGCATGGTGGAGCTGACCAACAAGTTATCTATTGGCGACCCCGGCGAGCGCAGCGTTTTCCTGGGTCCGGTGGTTAACCGCAAATCCTATGAGGATTTTCAAGTGTTCGCCAAAGAAATGTTTGACGGCGGCTGCCGCTTCCTTTCCGGTGGCAAGGTCCGCAGCGAGGGGGCACTGGCGCGTGGCTATTTCTGCGAACCGACCATTGTGGTGGACCTGCCGCTGGAGCATCGCCTGTGGAAACATGAGATGTTTGTGCCCATTACCACTGTGGCGGCTGTGGAAAATTTGGAGGAAGCCATGCGGCTGGCCAACGATGTGGGTTACGGGCTGACTGCTGGCTTTTACGGTTCGCCTGAGGAAACTGCCTGGTTCTTTGATAACATCCAGGCCGGAGTCACCTACGCCAACCGCAAGTTCGGCGCTACCACCGGTGCCTGGCCAGGTTTCCAGCCCTTTGGTGGCTGGAAGGGTTCCGGATCCAGCGGCAAGAACGGTGGTGGGCTGTATTACGTGCCCCTTTACCTGCACGAACAGATCCAGACCTTGTTCGAAAAGGCATGACAAAATTACATTTGCGAGGAGCGTGAAAAGCAACGAGGCAATCAATAATTTCTGCTAATGTGATACACAGATCGCTGAAAAATCGGAGATTGCATCCAAACCTAGTAGCCCAAAGCGCAGGAAAATAACATGACTAAACTGTGTTCGCTGACCGAAGCTATTCAGGATTATGTGCATGACGGCGATTGCGTGTATGCTGCCGGCTTCACCCATCTCATTCCCTTCGCCGCCGGGCATGAGATTATCCGCCAGGGGCGGCGCAATCTGGTGCTGGCACGCGCCACTCCAGATTTGATCTATGACCAGATGGTGGCAGCCGGGTGTGCCCAAAAATTGATCTTTTCCTACCTGGGCAATCCTGGGGTTGGCTCACTGCGGGTCATCCGTGCCGAGATCGAGGCCGGCCGACTGGGCATAGAAGAATATTCGCACTTCAGCATGATCTCACGCCTGCAGGCTGGGGCAACCGGATTGCCCTTCATGCCCATGAATCCCACAGCCGCCGGCGACCTGGAGAAGGTCAATCCCAATTATCGGCGGGTGAAGGACCCCTATTCGGAGGGTGAGGTGGTGGTGGTGCCCGCCCTGCACCCGGAAGTGGCCATTATCCATGTCCAGCGCGCAGACGAAGAGGGCAACGCCCATATCTGGGGCATCATCGGTGAACAAAAAGAAGCCGCCTTTGCCGCCCGGCATGTCATCCTGACCACTGAGGAGATTGTGGAGCATGCCATCATCAGTTCCGACCCCAACCGCACACTCATCCCCGGCCTGATTGTGGATGCGGTTTGCCAGGTGCCTTTCTGTTCCCATCCCTCCTACACCCAGGGCTATTACGATCGTGACAACGCCTTCTACCTGGAATGGGACAGGATCACCGCTTCCCCTGAGCAGACTCAGGCCTGGCTGCAGGAATGGGTGTTTGGGGTCAAGGATCGCGCACACTACTGGCAAAAAATGGGCGAGGAAACCCACCGGCGACTAAAGGTGATGCCGCGTTTGAGTGCCACTGTGGATTACGGGGAGTATTAAGATGGACGAAAAAAAATTCACCCCGGCTGAACTGATGATCGTCAATGCTGCTCGCCTGTTGCAGGATGGTGACCATGTCTTTGTGGGCGTCGGCCAACCCAACCTGGCCTGCAACCTGGCACGCCGCACACATGCCCCCCGCCTGGTGATGATCTATGAGGCTGGCGTGGTGGGCGCCCAACCCGCCCGGTTGCCGCTTTCCATTGGCGACCCCACTTTGGTGAGTGGCGCCACCTCGGTCTGCAGCATGTATGAGATCTTCACCCTATATTTGCAACGTGGCAATGTTGATGTGGGCTTTCTTTCTGGCGCGCAGATCGATCGCTATGGCAACATCAACGCCACTGTCATTGGCAGTTATTCTCAGCCTAAGGTGCGCTTGCCAGGATCGGGCGGATCGATGGAAATTGCTGCCTGGGCTGACCGTATCTACATCATGGCGCCCCACCAGAAACGCCGCTTTCCGCAGGCGGTGGACTTCCGCACCTCGGCCGGTTTCCTTTCTGGCAAATTAGAACGCGAGCGCAGTGGAGTGCGCGGAAAAGGTCCGCAGGCAGTGGTGACCGACCTGGGTTTACTGGAACCGGATGCGAGCGGTGAATTGATCCTGACCGCCCTGCACCCCGGCGTTGAGGCGAGCCAGGCCATTGAGAACACCGGCTGGAATCTTAAGGTAGCCGGGGAACTGCGTATCACCCAACCACCCACGGATGAGGAGCTGTGCATTTTGCACCAGGAGCTAGACCCGCAGGGTATTTACCTCAAATCGGAATAATTACCCTTTTGCCTTTTCCATTCTCCGCTACAATTATCTTTGCTGCACTAAATCCTCCCTAACAGAGGTGATGAGCATTTTGTATTTGCGAATAGAAGGAGCGTTCGTTGTTGAAACAAATCAAAGGGTTGTTGCGCCTGACGCGTTACCGCGATTTTCTGGCCTTTGTCACCATCGAAACCCTGCTGGGGGCGATGGCAGCCGACGCTGGCTTGAGTTGGCGTCTGGTGCTGGTGCTGCTGGCCAATCAGTTGGCGGTATGCTTTGCCTTCATGATCAATGATGTGGAAGATGCCGAGGATGATGCCCTCAATCCTAAAAAAGTAAACCGCAACCCCATTTCCAGCAAGGATGTTACTGCCCGCACTGGCAGCATCGCCTCCTTTTTTGTGGCCGGCTTGGCTGCCATTGCCTATGCCTTCCTGGGCTGGGTGCCGTTCATCATTGGCATCATCTCCCTCCTGACCGGATTTTTCTATTCCTGGCGTCCGATCCGCTTTAAGAACATGTTTTTATTTGATATGTTCTCGCACTGCCTGATGTTAGCGGGTTTCCAGTACCTGCCGGCATTTTATGCCTTTCAGTCCCAGATGACCTGGAAAGGATTCATCCCTTTTATATTTCTCATTTGCTTCAGCTTATATGGGGAGCTGTTCAATGAGCTGCGCGACCTGGAACATGACCTGCAAGCTGGTCTGCACCACACGGCTGCCACCCTGGGCTACAAAACCACCTATCGCCTGATGATGGCTTTCGCTATTCTGGGGGTGGTTTTTGGCGCTATCTCGCTGTTCTTTATTGGCCTGTTTCCCTTCTGGTTATTGGCCTTGCTCGGAGTGCTGGTGATCCTGTTCTGCCTGCCACCCTTAATAAAAATGAAGCAAAGCAAAACTCCGCTTGAAGTTCAGCGTGCCTTTCAAGAACCGATTGAGCATGCCGCCCTTGTGGGTTTTGTGCTGTATTTCATCATTAAGGCCATATGGAAGATTTAAACATCCCTGCTGAGTATATCCACCCAGACCTAAAGCGCATGATCTCGGTGGATGTGGAGACAGCCGGACCCAACCCGGCCCAGTATGCCATGCTGGCCATTGGCGCTTGCACCCTGGCTGAACCACGCGAACATTTTTACGCTGACCTGCAGCCGGATAAACCCGGGCAGGATGAAAGCGCGATGCAGGTGCACGGTTTGGACTGGGAACACCATACTCAACACGGCCTGTCTCCGGCCGAGGCCTTGCAGAAATTTGAGCAATGGCTGCATGCCCATACACCAGTTGGCCAAACACCTCTCTTTGTGGGCTTCAACGCTCCCTTTGACTGGATGTTCATCTGTGATTATTTTCACCGCTATCTGGGGCATAACCCGTTCGGGCATAATGCCCTGGATATCAAATCTTTTTATATGGGTTTTACACGTACTGATTGGAAAGGCACCGGTATGCAAAACCTCAGCCGTAAAAAGTTGAGGCACCAGGCCATGACGGATGCCTGCGACCAGGCCGATATCCTGCTGGACCTCTTGCAGCGACAGCAACGTTTGCATTCCAAAGGAGGAAAAAATGGCTGACCCGACCAAACCTGAGGAACTTTCCCAGATCATTGCCTCCGCCCGTCGGTTGGGGATTGAACTGGACGAAGAGGAAGCCCTGCAGTGGTTAACTGCCATTGCCGTGGCGCAGCAAAAGACGGATGTGACCGTGGATGTCAACACCGGCACATTTGGGCACCGCATCAGCATGCTGGATTTCAACCCGCAGGAACTGGCTCATTTTCGCCAGATAGGGGAACTGGTGGGTTTTGCAGATGAGCCCGGCGTGGTGGATACCGCCCTGGCGCTCTCCGGCTCAGCCGCACAGTCCAAGATCCAACGCTATCCCGGTGATGCTGATTATTTTGAGCGCATCCACATTTATGCGCCCACCCGTGAGCAGGCCTGCCTGATCCTGGCGCGCCTGATGCGCCAGAAAGCCCTCGCCACTCACCAGGGGCCCACCTATCAATTAATCGAGGTGAAATTTGGCAATTACCCAGCCGATGTGCAGATAGGCGCAAAAACCTTTAAAAAGGGAAGCCCCATTGCCTGGAAACCGGCTGAAATTGAAGCCGGTCAGATCACAGCCGACGACCTGCAGGGCAAGCCGCTGGTTCTGGAGTGGCAGCAAGTGGCCTTAGATCCGGGCTGGTGCAAACTGGACTGGGTGGTAGCCGATGCGGTGCACAATAACCTGGTGAATGCCAGCAACATGCTGGATGTCACCTGGGAAGCCCCGGATGGCAGCATCACCCCTTTGGATGGCTACCTGGATCCCTATTTTCAGGAAGTGTACCTGGAAGCCACCTCCATCCCGCTCTTTGCCAAATTATCCAAGCATGTCTCGGCAGATGCCCTGGATGAGTATGTGCATGAATTAAAAAAGGAAGTGCGCAAATACCTCACCAAGGATGTCAATTACGGCAAAGCTGCCCGGCGCATGTATAACATTTTCCGCCTGACCGGGCAATATGAAGCTGCTGCCTACATCCGCGAGTTGTTTGATGAACCCACCACCATCCTGTACCAGGTGTGGGCGCTCATCCGCACCATGGACGATTGCTTCCAAGCCGGCAGCAGCATCACCATCCAGCAGCTCCTCAGCCATGCCGATGAACTCATCACCAATGTGGTCGAAGCCCTGGAAGGTGCTGAGGAGGTGGAAGTGGTACGCCTGCTGCTGCGCCTGCGCGATACCCTCTCGCATGAAACCGCCGGTCAGGAACTTTCCCCTCAGGCGGAGGCAGCGCGGGCTGAATTGATCAACATCGTCAACAATTTCTTTCTGGAAAAATTAAATGCCCTGCCGGAAATCCGCGAGTATATGCTGAACGCTGTTAAAAATCAGTAAGCTAGACGGTTCCTTACCTGAAATTCTTAGGATGATTAAGTCAGCGTTAGATCAATTTGTCGGAGAAGCAGACCAGTTTGATGATATGACCCTGCTGGGGATAAAGAAAACATGAGGGGATAGATAAGGGTGAGAGCTGTTTAATACAGAACCAATTAAAAATTCTGCAAGAGCATCCCTTTGAAAGGCAAGGTTAATTCTTGAGAATATGATAACCTTATCCAGGTTAAAAGTAGTTTTTCCATAATCCAATTAGATGAAAAGTATTTCAACATAAACCACACCCAGGTATGGTGAAAAGGTTGGCAAAAATACCATTGTTGGGTTTCTAGTAGTATAATTCGGCGAGTTTTTCCAAAATTCCACCAACATTATATTAAGGAGAATGTCAATGAAGAAAAAGATTTCGTATACAATCGCGCTGCTGATGGGCTGTGTGCTGATGGCATCAGCTTGCGGCGGTGCACCTGCCGCTTCGGCGCCGGCTGAACCTGTCGCTCCCGCGTTGGAATCCCTGCGCACCCTGCCTTCAGGGGAAGAATTTGTGGTCGGGTATGATGCGGGAGATGACCAGAACATAGACGGGTTGTTAAAGGCGTGCGCCGAAACAAAAATGGAATGTGTGCGCGGCAAGGATATTGACGAGCTGGTGCAAAAGGGCGTGGATGCCATCATTTCCTTTTCCAATAAGTGGCATGTTTCTGGCGCCTGGGGGCAGATCCAGAATGCCAAAGCGGCGAGCATTCCCATATTCATGCTAAATGCCGATAGCGGGGAGCAGGGTGTGTATAACCTTTCCACGTCGTGCAGCTCCATACGCGCTGGATTGGAGTGGATGATGGAGGAGATGGGCGGTGAAGGAGAATTTATTTATTTTAATTTCGGGCAAAATGGCTATTTACAAGATATTATCAACGAAGTACTGGCAGCTAACCCCAATGTAAAAGCCACCTCCATGCCGGCAGATTATGAAAACCCAGGTTTTACCACGGAAAGCATTGTTGAAATGTTAAGGAATAATCCGCAAATAAAATCTATCTGGACATCTGAAAAGGTTATGGATATCTTCTGGGCGGCGAATCAGGCTGGGAAAGAAGGTCTCCCTGTTCCGCTGGTGCTATGTGAAACCAATCCGGATGCGCTTAATGCCTGGAAAGAAGAACTGGCATTGCAGCATGCCGTCAAAGCATTCGCTGCTATTCCGGCAGGCAACACCGATTATGAGGGTGTATACGCTGCGTATTACCATTTGGCCGGGTTGGAGTTCAACCAGGATACGCTCGGCGGAAGATTTGGCAATACTTTACTATACGATTATCCTATCCTCACCAGCGAGAATCTGAATGAATGGATGGGTAAACTGGATACCCTGCAGAATAAAGAACAAATGGGTTATGTGCTGCCGGCAATGACGGCAGAAGAGATCCGCGCAAAATGGTTCATTGACTAGTAAAAGGATGATTTTGGGAATTTCGGATTGGGTGCTGATACAGATCGGAGTACCAGAATTCGAAATCTCGATTTTGAATATACCTGCCCTCGTAGTGCAATGGACAACGCATTGGAATTCTACTCCAGCGATTGTGGGTTCGAGTCCCACCGAGGGTGAATTAGTTGGGAAAGAGCAACCTTCATGGAAACAGTGGTCAATTTTTTGTTAGGGATGCTGCGATATCAGGAGATGACAAAATTCTCCAGGTCGTTCAGGTCCACCCCGCTCTCTGAAATGGTGCGTCCGCGCACCGTGTTGCCGGAGGTGTGCACGCTTTCCGCAGTACCAGAAATAAGGGGGTGCCACGCAGGCAGGGGCTTGCCCTCGGCAAGGAGCTTGTAGGCGCAGGTGGGCGGGATCCAGGTGAGGGTGGTGACGTTCTGCGGGGTCAGCTTGACACAGGTTGGCACAGCCGTGCGCCGTTCATCGTACACCTGGCAGCGGCAGGTTTGCGGGTCAAGGAAGCGGCAGACCACGTTGGTCAGGTAAAGGTCGCCGCTGTCCTCGTCCTCCAGTTTGTACAGGCAGCACTGCCCGCAGCCGTCACACAGCGTCTCCCATTCCTCGCTGGTAAAATCCGTCAGCGCCTTGCCCTTCCAAAAATTCTTTTTAAGGTTCATTTTTGGGAGCTGCTGCTTTGATCGGCAACGGTGAGCAATGCCTGCGCCACCTGCCGCGCCTGCTCAGAGGTCAAATAAATATTGGTCTCGCCGGCATACAGAATTTTTTCCTCTTCCGGGCAGATTTCCTTGATACAGACGCAGATATTGTCATCGTACTGGCTGTCTTTGTTCTCGTAAAAGATGTTTACTTCCAGACTGCCATCCAGTAATTGTATGGTCATTTTGCACCTCGCACAGTTTGCTATGGGTGGATTAATGATAATGGATTATTTTGTCAGGTGAAGTTTCAAATTTGCGGCAAGTGCCTCAGCATCCTTCACGTTACAGAATAGGTCTTTCATCAAAAATTTCATCCCACGTTCTGGGTCTTCAGCCCGGCGCGGGATGAGCCAGTTATGAAAATGGGGCACCCCCTCCAGTAGCACAATGGAATACACCCGTTGGGCGTTCAAAATGGTTTTAAGAAGGGGGTATAGTTTTCCAAGTAATTCTCCGTAGGTGCGCCTCTCACCCTCCGTCATCTCGGAAAAATCCAAAAGGTGGCGGCGAGATTCGATGAACAATGAGCCCAGTGGACCTTTTTCAGCAGGTGCATGGCACACCAGCCAATTTTCATCCGAATAAATGTACCCACCCGGAGGTTGTGCTTCCAATCCGGCATGTTTGCGGCATAAGAGACAATCCTCTGTATTTGTTCGTGTGTTCATCCAGCTCCTCTCTGCATGCACTGTCACCCTTTTTGTATTATAGTCAATAGTGTAACCAGGTAATTAACTTACAATCTCAACCCGGTCGTGATAAAATGCGTGCTCAAAACCCTTGAATGTACTGAGATAAGGATTGAATATATGAAACAAGGAATAAAAAATCTTTACCTACCATTGCTTCTCCTGGCACTGTTTACAGCCTGTGCCTCCCAGACGCCCACCCCGCTCAGTGCGGAGGCCCTAGCCGAACTGCCCACTTTCAGCCAGGGGAAGGGCAGGTTGGCTTTTGCTGCCATGCAGCAGGCCAGTGATCAGTATGAACTTTACACCCTGAATCTGGAGGATGGAACTCAGCTGCAGTTGACAGATAATGACGTGGCAGATATTGCCCCCTGCTGGTCAGTGGATGGTTCCGAAATTATGTATGCCTCGGCGGTGGATGAGGTTTACAATCTTTTCCGTTTGAAGACAGATGGCAGTGAGCCAACCCGTTTGTTTACCTATAGCGCTGATTGCACCGAACCCGCCTGGGAACCACTTCTTTCAGGCGGCGATACGATCGCCTATCAATCGGATGGCAATGGTGACTTCGATATCTATCTGCTTGACCTGCCAACCAACTCTTTCAGCGTGATCACCACAACCGATTCACAGGAAACCCAGGCCGCCTGGTCGCCGGATGGCAGCCACATCGCGTATGTATCCAATGCGGATGGCGATTTTGAAATTTTTGTGATGGAAGCAGATGGTAAAAACCCGCAGCAATTGACCAGCAATGAGGCCTATGATTCCAACCCGGTCTGGTCACCAGATGGCAAGCAGATCGCATTTATCTCGCGGCGCGATGATAGCTCCTATTTTCAATTATTTATCATGGACGCGGATGGCAGTGCCGAATCCCAGTTGACCAGTGAAGGCTTCACCAGCCACACCCCCACCTGGTCGCCGGATGGCAAATATCTGGCCTTCATTGGCGACACCCCGGCTGGCAGCCGTATTTTGGTATTGGATATGGCCACTCACCAGCTAGCCCAGATTGCCAGCGGCTTTTACGATTACGCCGGCCTTTCCTGGAGCGAATAGCAATACCCTACATTTATTAAATGTTATTTAAATAAAAACAACCGCGGGATAACCCGCGGTTGTTTGCTTTAAGAGATGACCTGGTTAATTATGCTCGCCCCTGCTGTTAACCGAACCCAGGCCGCTTACATTTTGGGTAACCGTTGGGCTGCCATAATAGCCGACCGAACCAACCCCGGAAACAGCCACATCTAGTGAATCGGTTGCCCAGATGGTGGCGCTGCCCGCCCCGCTCAGGTTAATGCTGGCGATTTTGCTTTGCAGGTCGCCGGCTTCGTAACTGCCCACCCCGCTCAGGTTCACCGATTGGGTCTCCACTTTGCCGCTCACCGACATGGCGCCTGCACTGGAGAGGTTGGCTGAAAGCGTTTGGGCGGTCAGGTCTTCCACCTCAATGCTGCCCGCCCCGCTCAGGTTTAAGCTGAAGGTATCCGTTTGTAATCCGCCCACAATCTTGACAAGCCCAGCCCCGGAAAGGTGCAGGCTGTTCAGGTCCTTGACTGTCAGGGTATACTGCACTCGATTGGTGGGCGCGCCCCACAATCCGCGGCGAGTGCTGATGGTCAATGTGCCATTTTCCACTTCCGTCTCGATATAACGCAGGTAGCTGCTGGGTGCACTGATGGTCAGTGATTCATTATCACCCTGACGGATTTCAAATTCGCCAAAGGTGCTGATAGCTACCGCGCTAAAGCCGCTTACCTCACGAGTTTCAGTTTCCATTTCTCCTATGCAGCTGCTCAACAGGCCAACAACCAGCACAGCAGTCAGCGTTAACAAAGAGATTCTTCTCATAATTCTCTCCTATCCAGTTTGTTTTATAGGATATACGTGCCAGCGGGCAAAAGGTTACTGCTTTTCAGGTGGTGATGTCAGGTGCTGCACAATCTCCAGTAAGTTGCCGGACGGGTCGTGGAACATCGCCCAGCGCGAGTCCTTGCGCTCTTCTATCCCCCAGGGAAACCTGACTCCTTGCTCTTTTAGACAATCGATCAAGGAGTCCAGGTCGGGCACTTCCAGTGCCAGTAGCGGGAAGGATTCCGGGAAAGCATGTGTGGCTGGTTGCGGTTTGCCTTTCAACAGCACCAGCAGGCCGTTCTCAAGCTGAAAGTGGGGCAGTTCGCCATGGGTGGTGATAAGCTCCAACTGCAGTGCGTTTTGATAGAAATCAATGGCCTGCTGCACGTCATCCACCCACAGGCTGACGACCGCAATTTTCATGTTCTACCTATTATTAAATTAAAGTACTCTGCCACAGGAACTGCACACACCTGCTGATGGTGGATTGGGCGCCCCGCAAGCCAGGCAGGTTCGCGTATGATCCGCTGCAGTGGGATTGCCGGGAGCGGTTTTCAGGTCCCCGCGTGCCCAGCGAGTATCCGCACCACTCGAAGATGTTTGTACGGGTGCATCGGGGCTGCTACTGGAAATATCAGAAAGGGTCTCGCGCCCTTTGCGCACGATCAGATAGAGGGTCAACACCAGGATGGCTCCCACTAGCAGGAGGCATAGGGCTGAGGTGACAATGACAGGCAAAATGAAATTCATGATAATTCTCCTTGCTGTTAATTATATGCACGTCAACTGACAGAAACGAAAAAATCCCGGGTAGTTGAGGTGTGGATTTTTGACTGTGGAAACCTGAAATTATTTGTTTTTTATGCCCCATTTTGCTAAACCTATTGACTTGGATTTAACTTGATGCTACCATTCACTTGCAGTCTGGGATCAACCCTCAAAAAACACAGTTGATCCGGGAGGGTGAACATGGCATATCTTAGCGAACTTTTGGATCGACCTGTTTCCGATGTGGATGGCGTGTTGCTGGGCAAACTGACTGACCTGATCGCCTCGCGCAGCCGCGCCCTGCCGCACCCGTATATTTCCGCCATTCTGGTGAGGGGCAAGGAACAAGAATGGCTGATTCCCACCAAGGAAGTGGCAGTTTTAATCGCCACCGCCATCCCGCTTAACAAACCACTCAAAGACCTGGGTTCCTATAAACTGTGCAAATCCGATCTGTACCTGGCGCGGGATGTGCTGGATAAGCAGATCATCGATACCAACGGCGTGCGGGTGGTGCGCGTGAATGATGTGGAAATTGCCCGCGTGGAAAATTCCTATGTGGTCACCAATGTGGATGTTGGCAGTCTGGGTTTGCTGCGCCGGCTTGGTTTGAACCGGCCTGCCCAGAAAACCGCTCACCGCCTGAACAAGGACATTAATCGTAACGTGATTGGCTGGGAACACGTGGAATTGTTAGCCGCCAATGATGAACTGCGCCTGAAGGTGCCCGGGGATAAAATTTCCGATCTGCATCCGGCTGACCTGGCTGAGATCATTGCCGACCTGAACCGGGTGGCCAGCGGACGCCTGTTGGAAAAACTGGATATCACCCAGCTGGCAGACACCCTGGAAGAGGTGGAACCCGATTTTCAGGCTAGCCTGATCCAGAACATGCCGGATGAAAAAGTAGCGGATGTGCTGGAGGAGATGGAGCCGGATGAGGCTGCCGACCTGTTGGCTGAACTGCCCAAAGAACGCAGTGAAGACCTGCTGGGATTGATGGAGAAGGATGAAGCTCGGGACGTCAAAAAATTATTGGCCTACCCGGAGGATTCCGCCGGCGGCATCATGACCACCGAATATATCTCCGTACCGGCTGACCTGACCGTGGCACAGGCCATCAAGCGCATCCGCAAGGAATCGGCAGAAGTGGAGACCTTCTTTTACATTTACGTGGTGGATAACAAAAAACGCCTCATCGGCGTCTTCTCGCTGCGTGATCTGATCATGGCCAAACCGGGCAGCAAGGTGGCTGATTTCATGCACAAGCGGGTGCAGCATGTGCATATTCATACCCCGCAGGATGATGTCGCCCAGGTGGTGGCCAAGTACGACCTGACCGCCGTGCCTGTGGTGGATGACCAGAAGGTGTTGCATGGCATTGTCACCTCAGATGATGCCCTGGATAAGATCATCCCCACGGCATGGAAGAAGCGCTTACCCAAGTTCTACTATTAATCTCCCTCTGCGCTTTGTTGTACAATCGTCCTGGATTCTTTCATAAAGGGTAATGATGGATTTATTTGAGCATGCCATGCAGGAACGGTTGGGACAGGAAGCACCCCTGGCAGCGCGCATGCGTCCACGCACTCTGGATGAATTTGTTGGCCAGGAGGAGATCGTGGGCGAAGGCCGCCTGCTGCGGCGCGCCATTCAATCCGACCGCCTGTTTTCCTCGATCATTTTATGGGGACCGCCCGGAACCGGCAAGACAACCCTGGCGCAACTGATCGCCAACCACAGCCAGTCGCATTTCGACACCATGTCAGCAGTAATGGCTGGCAAGGAAGAATTGCGGCAGGTCATCGAAAAAGCCCGCGAACGGCGGCGCCTGTACAACAAGCGCACCATCCTGTTCGTGGATGAGGTACATCGCTGGAACAAAGCCCAGCAGGATGCGCTGCTGCCCAGCATTGAGAC
>ERZ795054.3108-NODE-3108-length-13333-cov-5.796731_pt1 | contig 13333 bp, 7 predicted proteins | sample MGYA00375138_ERZ795054 | MGnify/ENA primary metagenome ERZ795054 (study PRJEB30183, sample SAMN05720215) | anaerobic digester metagenome | isolation source: active sludge of municipal wastewater-treating anaerobic digesters | place: USA | collected 2014-12-23 ...
GTACTGCCGGAGTACTACCCACCTAGCTCAATCACTGGAAGTTTCACTGGAAGTTGGTCGCCATCGCTATTGCAAGTCGCTTATTATCAACAACTAACGATGGAGGCGAGGGTCGGAATCGGACGTATTTGCGCCCATTTCCAAGCACTTACGTAGCACGCTTTCCCAGCTATTCAAGCGTAATCGTGCCTGCACCGTCACTATCCGCCAGAATCCCGTTAGGCACAGTTTTAGGCACAGTTGCGTTTTGCCCGGCACGCATGCATGCCCCAGCCGCGGAAGGTGCGGTTGAGTTCTTCAACCTCACCCCGACTGGCTTCCAGTAGTAGCCCTGCCGCGTCATCTGGCTGATTTCCCATGCGAGTTCAGCAAGCAACAGAGCGGATGGGAAGCTGACATGGTTGGTGATGGCTGGCTTCTTGATTTGCGTAAGGGAATCACTCCACGTCGCGACCCGTCAGTTTAAACTCAAACCAATCGCTTTCCAAGGCTACGGTGCACACGTAGAGTTGGAACGCTGCGGCGGTCAAGCCGGCTTTCGGTATCCACACCTCGTCGTCGTTTGGATTTGTCTCCTGATTTCGAACGGGGTTGCAGGTGGGTAGGACACACACTACTTGTGGCACAGTGCTCAAAGCAAAGAAAACCCCCACTCTTTCCATTTCTCGACGTGCGCGTCGAAATGAGATGCCGGGAGTCCCACAAAGAGGAGATGGCGTGCGCGAGTCATGGCGACATACGCCAATCGCCTGTCCTCGGTGTTTGCTCCTCTGGTGACGGCGTCAACGACGGAGTTCCAGAACTTGGTGCTTCCCAGGACAAGCACAGCGTCAATGCTCTGCCCTTTGACTTGATGGATGGTTTCCTGTCGTATTGGCGGAAAAAGTGCGTGAGTTTCAAAAAGGGGAAGTTCGATTTGATGAGCGTCGAGCCCGGTCTTTTTGATTCTCAAATTGAGGTTCGGGACATTCTTGATGCCCAGATCGACGATCAACTTCCCAAGGCTCTCGCGCAGTTGAGAAATCCATTGGCCTCCGCTCAGGCTCACTGCGGGAAGACCGGATTGCGACTTAACGAAGCGCCATATTAGCACTTTCACCTGCTGAGCTTCTTCTGAGTCGGGAGACTCATCGATTCTATTCCAAAAGGCAGAGTCTTCGACGACCGAGCGAAGAACCTCGTCAACAATCTGGAACGCTTTTTTGTAGTCCTTTCGACAATCACGAAAGAAGGATGCCTGTGCTAGGTGTTTGGTGATGCCTTTGAGCTTGGTGTAATTGACCTCACCGCGGATGAATTCTAGTTGCTGATGAGCCCTGCAAATGATCGCGCTCGACGCTTCAGCGATTCCGGCCTGTTCGAGGCGCTTCTCGAACTCTGCAACAGTATGAGCAAATCGGTCTGCGGTGTCCCGGATGATGTAGGGACGATGGTGCTCATTGTTGCCATCCCCGCATCCTACAAACTCTCGATTTCCTCCGATGTTCCGAACGGCGGCAGCAATTTGGCTATTGCACCGAAAAGACTGGCTGAGTGGCTTTTCAGGAATCTTCCATTTTTCTTTGAGTACTGGGAGCGAGGTGGCGTCCGCCATGCTAAATTCATAAATGCACTGGTCAGGGTCACCAATCAGCGTGATCTTGCACCCTTTCATCCGGAGAAAATTCAGGAGAACCAGCAACCACACGTTGGTGTCTTGTGCTTCATCAATTACGATTTCAGGGAAACGCCTCGCGATTCGTTCAGCAATGTGCGGGCGAGCAAAAAGAAGACGACAGGCCCAATGGACGCGCTGCGCGTGCGTGTAATAGCCCAACGCCATCAGTTCCCTAACCGGATTGTAACCGGATTCCAGCTTGTGTCCGCCGTAGACCATCGAAGCTTTGAAAGCAGTGTTGCCATTTTCCAGGTAAGGAACGATTTCCCATGCCGGCACAGGAGCCTTTCTTCCCCCTTTGAAGTCCGTCCATGCCATGAGCTTCTTGTTGTTCCAATCGCCCGGGCGCGGAGCAACAAAGAGCTTTGGCCGCTTTGACAAGCCAACGGTCAGATGTCCAAAGGGCGTAAGAATAAACCGCTCAACGAAGGCATCAAATGTGCCGACGTAGTTTGGGTCAGAAAGAAGATCGCGCCGACCGACGTCTATGGTTGCTTCCTGAAATTCCCGAATGGCTGTGTTGGTAAATGAGAGCAGGGCAAGTCCGCCTGCCGAATAGGGCCAATTCGCACCGCGCCAAATGAACCGTCTGCAAGATGTCCACGTCTTGCCACTTCCAGGGGCAGCCCGGAGGAGGAACTCCAGCTCCTCAGCAAAGATAGCGGCTTTCTGCTGCTCAGTTGGTTTCTGCGACAGGATTTGCTGCAGCAGGATTTCCGGGTTGCTCATTATGTGCTTCGGGTGGGATCACGCCCAGGAATTTGAGGGCTTCCTGAATGTACTGGGGAACTGCATCTGTCTGCAGATTGGCGGCATCAAGCAACGCCGCCAGTTCTTGCGCGAAATGTCCTTTGGAAGTATCGCTCCGAAGGAACTCAGCCAGGAATGCATCTGCCTTCGCATCGTTCGTGTTTAGCGCGGCGACAGCAACCTTGAGATTCGCTCCGAGATTCGGATGGAGCATCGCGAAGGCGTCGAGCATGAGAGGCAAAATCGCCGCAGATCGGGCGAGTTCGTGTTCAAATGTAATCGTGGAATACTCGACTCGCAGGTTGGGAATACCGGCTTCCTTGGCCTTGAGGCCAATAGCAGTGGCTGAAGGCGGGTCGCCAACTTTTACAGCATCGCCATCCGTCAGGATGGCGACAGGGAATCCAAGGCGATTAACACCAAAGAGAGGCAAGAACGCATTGAAGTTGATGCCATCAGCGTTAAGCACCGTGACCGCGGCTTCTTTGAGACAGCCGCCCGCGATCTTTGTGAGAACGGGAAGAAGCAATGCCTCGGCGATGCCCTCGACCATCAGTATCCGGCGTGCGAAAAACAGCTCCCCGCGCGTCGCGTCTAGGAAGCGCTGGAGCTTCTTCTTTAGACCCTCATCCATGGCGATGGAGCAAACCGAGACTGAACTGACTTTGCCGTCGCGCTCGTGAATAGAAACAATCGAGTCTATTGGGGCTTGGCTCGCCAAAATGGGAGAATGGCTGCTTGCTATGACCTGAACTTGATTGCCTTGTTCCTCTGCGGCGACTTTAGCAAAGTGTCTGAGGAAAAGCACTTGTAGCTGGGGATGAAGGTGAGCTTCGGGTTCCTCAACCAGAATGGAGCGAAACGAAAACTGAGGGCTTCGCTGCAGGGTTCCGAGTGTAGCTGACGTGAAAACGAGGTTGTTGTAGCCGAGACCGTTGAGTGCGAACGGCAGCCCTTCAATTTCGGGCTGAAGCCCGGAGATGATTCGGTAGAAGCTGGGGTCGCTGAAGATCAATTCCGTGTTTAGGGCAAGCCGTTCGCCAGTGATGGCGGCCATCTGCGTATTAATATCGTTCCTCGCGTCCTCGACAGGTTTTAGTTCGCGAATCCTGTCGTTGGCCTCTTTCGCGATGAGTTCGAATTCACCGTGTTGTGCCTCCTTGGTCAGGCAGTCAATCAGGCGTGAGACTTGGGAATGGCGACCGGGCCGGAGACCGCTTTCTGGATCGCGGAGAGGCTCGAGGTAAATGGACGCTATGCGGTCGTAGAGATTCGAAGCCAGGTTGCCTCCCTCCGTTTCGCCTCCCCACATCTTCACATTTGCCCGACGGGTGGTTTTGTTGAATTCAACGCGGGCATTAAGTCGGATGTCGAATTTCCCGTCCCCGATATCGACCAGGCATTCGTGAAAATGCACTTCGTCCTCGTCCTTGGGGTCAGAAAATGTGCAGGACATTTCAATTGGCGTGTAGTCCGTGCCAGCTCTGAAATCGTCTTCGTTGAGACGGATTGCATCGAAGTCGCGGCTTGGCACAAGCATGAGGCGCAAGGCGTCGATGATTGCTGTTTTGCCAGCGTTATTCTCGCCAACGATCACGCACAGTCCCCGTGGGAAAGTAATGACAAGGTCTTCGATTTTGCGAAAGTTTTTGATCTTCAGTTCGCGTAGTCGCATAGAGGATGGCAATTGATATTTCCATAAGGCGATAACCTGTCACGCCTCGGTGAGCGCCTTGAACCCGGCCTGGGACACCTGAAGAAAAAGGACCAGATCTCCCTACCGTCAAACGTAGTCACTTCAAACCAGTCTCCAGGAATACCCATGCAATTCTCTTGGAGGGCGGCAACGAACAGGTTGGATTCCACGCCGCTTCAATCCCTGATGTTGAGATACATGTCTAGTGCTTTCGCTGTCTTCTTTTCTCGAAAAATAAAATTAAGCTTCTTCTGCTCGTCCTCTCGCCCGAAAAGGTCAACCAACCGGAGACGCGTGACCACAGGAGCTAAGGTTCTAAACACTGGCTTGAGAAAATCCGTGAGGTGTCCTGCCGTTGACCCAACCTCCGTGAGCAGGTACAGAAGCGCGAGGCGCTCAACCGCCTGGATATTGCAGTTCTTCTCTGCCGCTAAGCGCCGAATCTGACTGATGGCCACTACCAACCTGTCTCCTAGCGTTAGAGGCGGAACAATAGACTTGTACCGTATCCGACGCCAGAGGTCGTTTCCTTTCCAACGGTTCTTGATGTGGTGCTCAAGAGCTGCAAAATCAGTTGGTGTGCTACCAATTAGGACAAAAATCTTGTTCCCATGTGCCACCGGCTTCGTTTCGTTGAGCCCCAAGAAGCCGTAAATGGTGTCGTACACCCAGTTCTCTGTTGAGCGTGAATCGATCTCATCGATCAGGCAAAGATGCGGCTCCGGACCTGTCTCGCACTTGGCAAGCTGGCTACGAAGAGAATCTGCGGTCAACCCAGGTACTTTTAGATCAAGCTCCAAGTAGGCAACTCTTTTGACCTTTGCAATTTCCTGTATCAGATAAGTCTTGCCTTGCCCTGCGGGTGCCCAAATTAGATGGTTTTCTTTTTCCTGCGTCGGCGTATCGCATGCAACTTCGATCTGGCGAGCAACGCTGCTAAGGCTCTCCACGACTTCTGGGGCGAACCTGACGTAATTCCCGACGACCGTATGGCTTGGGAGATAGATATCGTTGAGTTGTTTGAGCAGTTTTATGGAAGCCTGCCGGATAGCCTCCTTTTCGCGGGCAACCATGTCGGCAGCAATGCGTGGGACAGCGACAGTAGGCAGCGGCGGCAATGCCGTTGGAGGCTCCTTCGCCTCGATCAGCATTTCTTCCTGGTATTCTGAAAACAGTATATCACCAAGCGACCAAAACAGCTTGGCGGTTTCTCCGTCAAGTGGTTGTGTGGCTCCAACTAGGAAGCCTCTTGCAGGCTGCCGAAGGGCAATTCCTGCTGCCGGGAAGATGTATGTAAGCGGAGTTTTGCCGACGACGAGCCTGGCTACTCCAGCAAGGAAAGCGGGACCTACGCGATGATGATCGTAGGGCAACACACCACATTTGGAAGCGCTGAAAAGTAGCTCTGAGCACCAACGAGGCGTGCTAGCCAATTTGGCACAGGTCGCCTCAAAGTAATCTTCAATAGGGGTAGTCTCAGGAGCACTGCAAGCAATTTGCGAAAGGTTGAGCGCTGATTCTGCTCCTACCTGTATTATGTGAAGCGGGGGATGGATTCTGCTGGTCGTCTCCCACTGACGATGCAGAAGCTGAATCTCATCGTTGCTATAACCGATACAGACGACAAAGGGCTCGCGCATTTCCAGAGCGGTCGTAAGGTCATCCCAGATTGTCTTGGCGTGCGACCAGAAGCCACGATCGCTGCCAGAGGCAGGTACTGTGCGTTCTTGGTCGGACAGGTCAGCGCTGGAAGGTGCTGCTATGTATGCACCAAGGACACGATCACTGCTTTTTGAGGAAACACCAGCCAAAGGTAGCACGTCGAGGTAAGGGGACTGATTCAGCCTCAACCAGGTTGAGCGGATAAGCCTGTCCCAAATTGCTCCGATCGCTCTGGAACGACCGATTCCTCTCTCCCAACGACGGCCAACGGTTGCACGAGCAACGTCGATGAGGATGTCCCCACCGAGTTTCGGTATCTCTTTGCGCGTCAGTGCATCGATTGCAAAGGTGGTATCAAATGACCAGTCGTGCGCCAGCGACTTACTGAAACGCCTATGCAGATCATCTGCGATTTGCTTGTATTGGGCCTCAGCAGCCTCGACGTTGTCGTAAAGCTGCATGTTCGTGAAGCTCCTCGGTTTGATGACCTTGTCAATGACCCAACCTAACTTCCTCTGAGTTGGCCATCTAGCCGCAAAAATGCGATCGGGTTCGGACCAGCCGAGAACACTCAACAAGCGGCCAATACGGTCGTCTATGACCAAGGTGCCGAGGCGACGCCTCGGGGAATGAAAGTCAAATTTCGACCTTTCAGCAAGAAAGGCTGTCCAGAAGTCGTGGGTAGGTCGGTCCGTCGCTTCTGTAACAGCCCGAAGATCACCGTCGATTGCGGAGTAGAGGGCTGAGAGCTCAGTTGCGAGAAAGAGGGTTCCGGTTCGACGAAGTGCCTGATCGATTGCGTAAACGGCAACGCGCCAATCCTCGATGACATGAAATATCCAGTGTGCGATGGCTGCATCGAACTCGGGCCCTTGGCGGCCGAGTTGCCTAACGTCCTCAAGCCTACAAACAACTTCGGCGTTGGGGGCGCAATCAGCTTTAATGGCACCCCAGCCTGCCTCAAGCTTCGTCAGCATTTGTGGGGAGAGGTCAACGCAGCTAATGTGAAGCTTTGGAACGGTGTGGTCCTTGGCGAAACGAGCGTAATGAACGGCGAGTGGCAGTGCAATCCTGCCCGTGCCTGAGCCTAGGTCGGCGAGTTCGATTCTTGCGGTGCCTTTTGGGACCGACGAGGCAAGGGACAGGCACATCGCTGGAAACTTCTGCTCCTGAATGGCCGATGGCATGAAGGGCCTTGTGTCGTCATAGAGGCCGGCTTCCGCGTCTTCAAAGATGATGCAATTATCGGAGTATTTCATGCAGCGCTCCAGTGAATGGTCTTACGTTCCAGTAGTGCGCTGATGGCGGCCGCGAGGTAGCCTAGGACGCCAACCACGATTACGCCTGCGTACAGTTTCTTGGTATCAAAGACGGCCAATGCATCCATTAGTATTCTGCCGAGGCCGGAGTCTGTGGCAACCAGCATGTCTGCGGCCACGGTGACGATGAGGGCGAGCGGTATTGCAGCGCGAAGGGCCACAGCGAGATGAGAGAGCGTCGCAGGAAAATAGAAAGATACCATGGTACGAAAAAATGAAGCGCGCCACGCGATGGCAAGCCTGAGATGTGAGGATCTTGTGGCGCGAATGGCTGTAGCGGCAGAGGCCATCATAAGCGCCGCTACCACAAGCGTTGCACAGGCAAAGCGTGAATTCGCGCCGACGCCAAGAAAGATGCTGACCAAGGGCACAAGCACAACAGATGGAAGGCTCCGGAAAAACTCTACCCAAGGCTCTGCCGCTGCCCAGATATAGGGATTGAGGGCGAGAAAAAATCCGAGAACGCCACCAATCATGGTCCCCACAATAACCCCAGCAAGCCAGGTGACTACTGTCGAGGCGATGTCATGCCAGAAAGCAGAGGTCTGAGCCATTCGGAACAAGGACCGGGCAACGTCGGCGGGCGACGGTAGGAGCAGTGCTGAAACCCATCCAAGCGAAAAAGCAAGATGCCAAACTGCGAATGCAGCGCCGACGCCTGCGGCTACACAGAGCGCACGCGTTAGGGGTCTAAGCTTGTGAGACTGCATTTTCCAGAAAGCTCTTGGCTGTGCTCAAGTCAACTTCTTCGACGCGCGAATTAGCAAGCTGGAAAAACCGGTTGAAGGGCCCTTCTAGGTCTGCGGCGTCGTGTGTCACCAGTACGGTTGTGCGTTGTTTTGTTGATTGCTTTAGTTTCTCCTTGGCGAGAGCCCTTGTCTTGGAGTTCAGGGAGGAAAAGGGCTCGTCCAGGAGTAAAATCTCGGATGGAGTACAAATGGCTCGAACGAGATTCACAATCTGCTTCTCCCCTTCGCTGAGCTGGTAAGGAAAACCCAGTTGCCTGTCTCCGAGCCCGAACTGCTGCAGCAGAGTGAGCGCCTCGTTGCGAGTGCGTTCAGAGGATTTGTTTGCGACTAGGGCTGGCAGGAGAATGTTGGATAGGATCGTTTTCCAGGGCAGGAGGCCACTGGAAGAGTCCTGGACCGCGTACGCAACCGGCAAATTCGCCGGCTCGACTATGACAACGCCAACATCTGGTTTGCGGACGCCGGCAATGAGGTCAAGGAGCGTTGTTTTACCGGACCCGTTCGTTCCAAACAGGACGGCGACGTCTCCTTTACTGAGGCGGAAGCCGGCCGACAGGCGTCTTTGGCCGTCTTTGGACAAGGAGACAATAGTTTCGCGGAATTCGATCATTGTTGACCGTAAAGGCCTGGTGGAAAGAGAGTATCCAGGGACAAAGAGCCTTCCAATAGTTTGGCGGAACGAAGAGCATCAATTGTCTTCTGGATCCCCAGTTTATCGACCTGCTCATTCGTGAGTGGGAAGTAGTAGCCACCGCACTGATCCGCCACGACTGGCGGGAGGCCAAGACGAGTGGCGAGGATTTGGTGGGCCTTCCGGGAATCCTTGCGAATCAGGGTGACGGACTCGTCGATGGCGGCAAAGAGACGGTCAAATTCATCTTTACGAGACCCCCAAATATCCCGTTTGACCGCGCCAGAACCACTCCAATACGGCGAGCCCACGTACTTTGCACGAGGATTGGATTCGAGGAGTCTAAAGCCCCCTTCGGTCAAGGCGACAGCGAGTGCGGGCTGGTCCATGATGGCCGCATTGGCGGTCCCATCGGAAACCGCCTGCAAGGCCAGTTCCCGGGAAGCGACTCGGACTTCAGGCCAGTTTTGCGTTGGAATGCCGGCAGCGCTCAGAATCATCTGAATGTTGACTTTGGTGTATGGATTGATCGCCATGAGGACGCCGCTGTGAATGTCTCGGATGGTTTGGGCGGTCGAGTTGGATCTCACGATGAGACCGTAGACAGTTTCCTTGTCGGTGACCTCTGCGCCGGGGAAGACAACATAGAGCAGGTTACTGTGCTGCACCATGACCCCGAATAGGGTTGGAAAGGAAGTTGGACTGATGATGTCCACCCGGTCGGCGAGCAAGGCCGGAAGATGGTCTCCAGGCGGGAGTTCGACCAGCTTCGCCTTCAGGCCATGTTTCTCGAAGATCCCGGCCTCTTCGGCCACATAAAAGGGCAAAGAGCTTTCGTGTTTGAGAATGCCGATTTGAATCTGGTTGGCGGGAGCTGGCGTACCGGGCTTGCAGCCGGGCAAAAGCCAAACGGTTAGCGCGATGCCCGCAACGGCCAAAATGGCGATGAGCGATCTCTTCTTCATACTTGCGACGAATGGCAAGCGCGAGTCTTGCGGTTTCTGTGGACCGTTGCAAGCCTGGAATGGGGGGTCTTGGCCGCTTGTAGGGGGTTCGCGCCTATTTTGGCTGGCCTTTCTGGACAGGGCGCAGTATTCTGCCCGACGGAAAGACAAACGCAGCTTGCGAAGTTCATTGGAACACGTTTGGCAAAAGTGATTATGCAAGAACGCTGGCTATCGGTTGAAGAGATTGCCGCGCACTTGGGCGTCAATCCGGACACCATCTATAAGTGGATCGAGCGCAAGAGCATGCCGGCGCACAAGGTCGGGCGGCTCTGGAAGTTCAAGGCCACCGAAGTGGACGAATGGGTTCGAGCCGGGACCGCCGGTGAACCGGATCGAGAAGGTGGATCGCGCCAAACGGAATGACGCAATCCGACTGAACAGCATGTCCCTCTCTTCAGAACGCTGGAAGGAAGTTTCACCCTCGCAGTTCGCGTGGGAACGGGAAGCTCTCGACTTCATCCGTCAGGGGTTGCCCGACTGCGAGCCTTACCGGGCCTGGTCCAACTTCGAGTTCATTGCCGACGACGGTTCGATCAACGAAGTGGACATGTTGGTCTTCACACCGCAAGGATTCTTCCTGGTTGAAATCAAGTCGCGCCCCGGCGTTCTTGCCGGCGATGCGGTGACATGGATGTGGACGCACGAAGGCCGGGAGATCGCGATGGACAACCCCATCTTCCTGGCCAACCGCAAAGCCAAGAAACTCAAAGCGCTCCTGTCGCGGCAAAAGGCCTGCCGTGAACTCCGGTTCCCCTTCGTCGATGCCCTGATCTTTTGCTCAAGTGCAGAGTTGGATTGCCGGCTTCAGGGGACTGCGCGTCTGCGGGTTTGCCTCCGCGACGCAGCCGTGGAGGCAGGGCGTCCCGCCCGGTCCGGCATCCTGGCAGCTCTCCGCCGACGCGAAGCGGATGGGCTGGGACCGACAGCCCAAGGGCAGTTCGATGCTCCCGCGGCACGCGCCATCAGCCGCGCGATGGAGCAAGCCGGCATTCGTCAGTCACAGCGCGCCCGCCGCGTGGGGGACTATCGGCTCACGAAGTTGATTTTCGAGAATCCCCTCGGCCTTTATCAGGACTGGGAGGCTGAGCATTTCCAATTGCCTTCGAGCAAGCGCTTCGTTCGTCTTTACCTCGCGGCAGCCTCTTCCTCTTCCTCGGAGCGGGAAACGCTCAAGCGCGCCGCCCGGCGCGAATATGAAATCCTGGACAACCTCCGGCACCAAAACATCCTGCTTGTCCAGCAATACACCGAGCATGAGTCCGGTCCGGCGCTGATTTTTGAGCACGACACGGGCGCGGTGCGGCTTGACCATTTCCTGGCGCAACGTGGCCCGCAACTCAGCATCGACACGCGGCTCGAAATGGTCCGCCAGATTGCGGAGGCCCTGAAGTTCGCCCATGACAAGCACGCCATCCACGGCGCTCTGAGCCCGCAGAGCATCCTGGTTTTTGGGCCGGACTCCGCTGTCCCGCGTCTCAAGCTCTACAATTGGCAGACCGCATTCCGGACCGCCTCGACCAGCACTTCCGGGCTGCCACAGATCACCGCTACCGTTCATCCCGACGTGTTCTGGGAGGATGCCTCGCGCGCCTATCTCGCCCCCGAATTAGTGAATGATCCAACGCTCCGTGGGGAGCACGTGGACGTGTTTTCCCTGGGCGCGATTGCCTATCACATTTTCTCCGGCCAACCGCCTGCCGGTTCCTCCCTGGAGCTTGCGGAGAAGTTGCGTCGCGACCGGGGTCTTAAGCTCTCCTCTGTGTTGAACGGCGCTGGCGAGGAGCTGCAAATGCTCGTTGAGCATAGCACTCACCCCGAAGTGACCGTGCGCCTGGCCTCCGTGGACGAAGTCCTCGAACAGCTCGCGCATGTCGAGGAGGAGTTCATGACCCCGAGTCAGGAACCCGTCACCAATCCTGCCGACGCCAAACAAGGCGACCGGCTCCAAGGCGGGTTCCTGGTGAAGCACCGCTTCGGTTCTGGCTCCGCCGCCATCGTGTTCCTGGTCGAGAAAGAGGGGCGCGAGGTGGTGCTCAAGCTGGCGAACAAGCCGGAGAACAATCCCCGCATTCTCGACGAGTTCGATTCCCTGGCCAAGCTGGGCCACCCCAGCGTTGTCCGGGTCTATGACAAAGTGATGGTTGGGGGCCTCCAGGGTTTCACGATGCAACGGGCAGGAGAGTTGACTCTCGCCCAGCGCCTCAGCAAAGAAGGCAGGCTCAGCCTTGAACTGCTTGAACGCTTCGGCGAGCAGCTCATCGAAGCCGTCAACTATCTCGACCAGGAAGGCGTGAGCCATCGCGACGTGAAGCCGGAGAATCTCGGCATTGGCTCTATCGCTGGCGGCGGCAAGCTGCGGTTGGTGCTCTTCGACTTTTCATTGGCCCGAACGCCCGCGGACAACATCCGCGCGGGTACGCCCCCCTACCTGGAACCTTTCCTCTGCCTGCGTCGGCCGCAGCGGTGGGACACACACGCGGAACGCTATGCGGTTGCGATTACGCTTTACCAGATGGCCACCGGCCAACGGCCAGTCTGGGGCGATGGAGTGAGCGATCCGGCTCAACTGGATTGTGAAGTCACGCTCGACGCCGAGAAGTTCGACACCATCGTCCGCGAGTCGCTGCTCGATTTCTTCCGCAAGGCGCTCAAGCGCGAATATCGGCAGCGGTATGACAACGCCGAGGAAATGCTGCGCGGCTGGCGCAAGATCTTCGAGGGCCTCGATCAACCCAGTCCTATCACCACGGTCACAGCAGGCGGCGACCAGCAGAACGCCATCGATGCCGCGCTGCCGGAAACGAGCATTTCGTTGTTGGGCCTCACTCCGCGCGCCGTCGCGGCTATTGACCGCCTCGGCGCCACAACGGTCAAAGACTTTCTCGCGGTGCCCTTGCGACGCGCCTATCGCTTGCCAGGCTCGAAGATTCGCCGGGAAGTCGTCGAGGCATTCAACGCCCTCCGTGCCCGGTTCCCCGATCTTGTGCCCAAGCGGTCCACCGCCAAGGAAACCGACGCGGCCACAGAACTGGGCGAAGCGGCTGCAACCAGCATTGATGTTCTTGTCCCTGAGACCCTCAACTTCATCCAGAAACGGCCTGCCTCCGAGAAGCAGGTATTTCAGCACTTCCTTGGACTGAGCGATACCGGTTTCGCGCAGTCGTATGACTGGCCGGCCGCAGCTCAAGTTTCCGCAGGACTCACGCTCTCCCGCGGCTTTGTGGACCAGTGCTTGCAGGGTGCCCGGCAACGTTGGGCCAAGACGCCGGAAATCACGGCCCTGCGCGAAACCATCGCCACGCTGCTCCAGTCGCACGGCGGGGTGATGACCGCTGCCGACCTGAGCTTGGCCGTATTAACGGCTCGCGGTTCCACTGAAGAGGAGCCCACTCGTTCCGCCATGGCATCGGCTGTGACGCGGGCGGCGCTCGAAACCGAAGTCAACCAGTCCGAGCCTCGGTTCCTGATTCACCGTCGGGGGAAGACGGTCCTCGTTGCACAGTCTGCCGAACTTGCCGATTACGCCACCAAGCTTGGCGAGAAGGCTGACGAACTCGCCGTTCTCGACCCGCTGCCCAATCCGATTCGTGTGGTGGAGAGCCTGCGTGCCATCGGCGTGCCCCCGAGCGCGCCAGCGCTGCCGGAGTCGGCGCTGGTAACGCTGGCTGCTCACGCCTCCACTCAAGCGGCGGTCTCCAGCAAGTTCGAAGTCTATTCGCGCGGCATGCCGGCCAAGCGCGCCTTGATGCTCGCCCAGAATGCGCTGACCGGTGTGCGCGAACTCACGGTTCAGCAGGTTCACCAGCGTGTCCTTTCCCGTTACCCGGAGGCGCAGCCGCTTCCCGAGCGGCCGGAACTCGAC
>ERZ795054.3111-NODE-3111-length-13316-cov-3.484126_pt1 | contig 13316 bp, 13 predicted proteins | sample MGYA00375138_ERZ795054 | MGnify/ENA primary metagenome ERZ795054 (study PRJEB30183, sample SAMN05720215) | anaerobic digester metagenome | isolation source: active sludge of municipal wastewater-treating anaerobic digesters | place: USA | collected 2014-12-23 ...
CAGGGTTATTTCTGGTTTTGTGGATGCCATCATGGCCCGTGTATTTGACCACAACCACGTTTTGGAACTCGCCAAATGGTCTTCGATACCGGTCATTAACGGCTTGAGTGATTACAACCATCCCTGCCAGGCAATGGCAGATGCACTAACCATTATCGAAAAATTTGGCAGCTTAAAAGGTTTGAATGTCTCTTTCATTGGAGATGGCAACAACGTTGCCGTTTCGTTGTTGCACGTCTGTGCCAAACTGGGTGCCAACTTCACTCTGGCCAGCCCTGAAGGTTATGATATGACCCCCGCCGCGATCGAGATCGGTAAACAAATCTGTGCTGAATCCGGTTCCAGGATGAGATTCCTGCGCGATCCACACGAGGCGGTGAAAAATGCGCATGTGATCTACACTGATACTTGGACCAGTATGGGGCAGGAAGAAGAAGCTGAAAAACGCATGGCGGTTTTCCCGCCCTATCAGGTTAACCAGAAACTGGTCAGTGAAGCCGACAAAGACGTGATTGTGATGCATTGCCTGCCAGCCCACCGTGGGCAGGAATTAACAGACGAAGTGGCGGATGGCAGTCATTCAGTGATCTTCCCGCAGGCTCACAATCGGTTGCACGCCCAAAAAGCCATTCTGGCAAAGTTGCTCTTGAATTAGGTTCAAAGCTCCTAGAGAAACCGCGTGAGTTTTCACCCGGTTTCTCTTTTTAATTTGAAAATTATGAATATATAATGAGATTCAAAGGTCGATATTCCTCATCCATCAGGTAGGTAAAAATGCCACATTTTGCGAAAATCGTTTGTACACTGGGACCAAGTTCTAGTACAAAACCGATGATCCGGAAGTTGATCAGTGCCGGAATGAACGTGGCCAGGTTGAATTTTTCTCACGGAGATCATGAATCTCATCTGGCGATGATCAACTTGATCCGCGAGTGTTCAAGAGATTTGGGAAAACCTGTGGCAATCCTCCAGGATCTACAGGGTCCTAAATTACGTGTTGGTAAATTACCCAACGAGGGAGTTGAGTTACGCGCCAATGCAACGGTGAGGTTATTCCAGATAGGCGAGTCTGTCGAGAGGTTTGATGGCCATGAGATCGCGCTGCCCCTGGATGTACCAAACCTGACCAAAGCCGTCAAACCCGGTAATCGCATCCTGCTTGATGACGGAAAACTGGAACTACAGGTGACAAAAGTTGATGGGAATCAAGTGGAAACACGTGTCATACTGGGCGGGCTTTTAAAATCGCATAAAGGGGTAAATTTACCCGGTGCCGATCTTGGCATCGCCCGGTTTACTGAAAAGGACCGGGCTGATCTGGTGTTTGGTCTTGCCAACGCAGTGGATTACGTAGCAATTTCATTTGTGGACACTGCTGAGGATATTCGCGAGGTCAAACGGATCATCACAGAATTGGATCCGGCTCGCGCAAAAACACCGATCATTGCCAAGCTGGAAAGACCTTTGGCGATCAAGAACCTGCACGAGATCGTGCATGTTGCTGAAGGGGTCATGGTGGCGCGCGGTGACCTTGGCGTCGAGACATCCCCTGCTCTTGTTCCGATCGTTCAAAAAGAGATCATTCAAATGGCCAATCGGCATGCCAAACTGGTGATTACTGCCACTCAAATGCTCGAGTCTATGATTGACAATCCACGCCCCACCAGAGCCGAAGCCTCTGATGTGGCAAATGCTGTTTTTGATGGCACCGATGCCTTGATGCTGTCAGCTGAGACCGCATCCGGCAAGTACCCCATTGAAAGCGTTAAGATGATGGTGTCTATTATCCAGGAAGCCGAAAAACACAAAACTGAATGGGGTCACACGGATGGTTTTCCGGAGGCAGCCTTGCAGGATGACGCGCTGGCCATTTCAAACGCAGCGAAATCATTAGCACATGATCGCGATGTTTCAACAATTGCCGTGTTCACCCAAAGTGGCAAGACCGCCCTTTTAATGTCCAAAACTAGGCCTCGTGTACCCATTATCGCCTTTACCCCTGAACCGGGAACGCTTTCAGCGATGAGTCTTTTCTGGGGTGTTCACCCGGTGCTTGTACCCTTCGCTGATAGTCTTGAGGAAATGGTTCGTAGTGTGGACACCTATTTGATCAAGCGTAAGCAGCTAAAAATTGGTGAACAAGTCGTTTTGATCTCAGGTTTTCCGGTTGGCGCGATGCGCCTGCCTAACCTGGCCTTGTTACATTCGGTCGGTGAAGAAGTTTAGATCGGAGTCAATCGGCATGCAGGTTCGTAAACTCGAAAAGAACAGTAAAGCTGACACCAATACTTTCGAATCCCTGCCTTTTCTTCTATACGAAGGTGATCTTTTTTGGGTTCCACCCTTTCCGGGGGAGATCGAAAAGGTCATGCAGCCTGATAAACACCCGTTTTACACGCATTCTGAGGCAGATTTCTTTGTTGTTGAAGACAAGGCCAGGGTATTAGGACGTATCGCCGTCTTGCATAACCACATGTTTTGTGAATTTCACAATGTCAAAACCGGTTTCTTTTATTATTTTGACGCAGTAAATGATCCCGAGGTCGCGAGAATGCTATTTCTGACCGCGGAGGACTGGTGCAGAGAACGTAACCTGGATACGTTGATCGGTCCAAAAGGCTTTTCTCGATCCAGTGGCAATGGGCTCCTGGTGGAAGGCTTTGACCAGTTGCCTGCTGTGGGTATTCCTTATAACGCACCCTATTATCAAACATTGATCGAAGCGAATGGTTTCGAGAAAAGTCACGATCACCTATCAGGATATCTGGAGAGACATCCCAATCCAAAGATCCATTTAATTGCCGAAAAAGTGCTCGCTCGAGGTAATTTCCGGATAAAACACTTTTACGATACAGATGAGATCATAAGATGGATTCCCAGGATAGATGAGGTCCAACAAAAGGCTTTTGCCAGTAATCCGAATTATTACCCCACCACTTCAGCTGAATTTGAGCAGTTGGCCAGGAATATCCTGGCGATTGCTGACCCGAAGTACTTAAAAGCGATCATGCGCGAAGATGATGTTGCTGGATTCCTAATCGCGTACCCCAATATAAACCATGCCCTTCAGAAAGCCAAAGGAAAATTGTTTCCACTAGGATGGTTATACCTTCTACAGGAAAAAAACAACCCGGTAATCCTGGATATTAACGGGGTTGGGTTATTGCCTGAGTATCAGGGTTTGGGAGGTAATGCCTTGCTTTATTCTGAACTGGATAATGTCATCCATTCCACCCGTATAAAAAAAGCGGAGATCGTCCAGGTGGATGAACGAAATCTCCGCAGTAAATCAGATATGGAGAGTATGGGGGTCAAATTCTCAAAAATTCACCGTACTTATTTCAAGAAGCTGAATCCATAAACGCATTTCTAGAACATTGCATCGTTTATTGATTCCAGAGTCTCGCGCGGCGGGCGTAGTTTTTCGATCGGTATTCGGTTCATTGGCGATTCAGGAATGTTATATTTATCAAACAGCGTCGGAACATCAGGGTCAACGTAGATCAACCCGGTAAGTAACCAGTTGTTTTCCTCAGCCTCCTCCAGTTTTTTCAGGGCCTGCATTTTATCTGTAGGATCATATTCGTTTTCAAGTTTTTTCAACACAACGGTACTTCCATCAAACATCGTCACTTCTTTTGTGGTGCCGCGTTCAAAATCCTCCACAGTGATCTCTTCCCTGGCGAGTACCAATGAGATCTCATGCAGTTGTTCTTCATGCGTTTTACCAAATGAGTAAGAGTGAAACGAATTCTCGTGATTGTGGAAGGTAACACAAGGGCTGATGATATCGATGACAGCAATCCCCTGGTGGGCAATGGCAGCTTTGATCAGCTCTTTCACTTGTTTGGGATCTCCGGCGAAGGAACGGGCAACAAAAGTAGCGTTGGAGATCAAAGCCTCCATCGCCAGGTCGACCGGCAGGAACGGATTAGTGCCCTGTCTCTTCAGCTGTAGACCCTTCTCGGCAGTGGCAGAAAATTGTCCTTTTGTGAGTCCATACACCCCATTATTCTCGATGATGTAGACGAGGGGCAAGTTACGTCGCACCAGGTGTTTGAACTGACCGAAACCAATACTTGCTGTATCACCATCCCCACTGACGGCAATCGCTTCCAGTGTGCGGTCGGCGAACTGAGCACCTAGCGCTAGTGAAGGCATTCTGCCATGCAAGCCATTAAACGAAAAGGATCTGCCCAGAAAGTAGGTCGGACTTTTACTTGAACAGCCGATTCCGCTGAATTTAATTACTTTTTCCGGAATAAGGTTCATTTCGAAGCAGGCGGCAGTAATTTGGGCTGCAATACTGTTGTGACCGCAACCCTGGCATAAGGTCGACGGTGCTCCCCGGTAATCTGCCCTGGTAAGGCCTACCAGGTTGGTGGTCTGACTGGTTGAGGCTACCATGATAAATTCTCCTCGCTTTCCTGAATTTGTTTTTTGATCCATTTAGCCGGCAAAGGTAGACCGTCCATGTACGCGACTTTACGCAGTTTGTAAGCCACGTCCGGAAAATCCATTGTTAATAACTGGGACAACTGACCATCGCGGTTCATTTCCACAACATAGGTCAAACGATGATCGTAGATAAAATCCCACACTTCTTTGGCGAAAGGTATTCCTCTAATACGCAGGTAATCAGTGTTGATGCCGTCCTCTGCCAATAGATCACAGGCTTCCAGCACAGCTGAATCTACTGACCCCGAAGCGATGATACCAATATCAGCTCCCTCTCTCATCACCCTCACTGGTTCAGGTAATGACTCTCTCGCCAGTTCGATCTTTTTCTTGATCCGATCAAAATTTCGCACCCACACGTCACCATCTTCTGAATAATTCGCAAATTCATCATGACTGGTCCCGCGCACAAAATGCCCGCTGCGAGGGTGCTGGTTACCCGGGAGCGTGCGATAGGGTATGCCATCCCCGTCTACATCCAGGTAACGCCCCCATATCCCATTGTTGCTTTCGAGCATTTTTTCCAGGTCATCTTCCCATAAGACCTTGCCCCGGTCCATGGGTTGATCTGGGTATTCAAATTTCTTGGTCATCCACTGATTCATGCCAAAATCAAGGTCAGATAGTACGATCACCGGTGTTTGGAAACGTTCTGCAATATCAAAAGCTTTCCAGCCAAACTCAAAACATTCCTGGATCGTTCCAGGTATTATGATCAGCATTTGCGAGTCACCGTGGCTCATAAAACTCACCATGGTCAGGTCCCCTTGCGATGTCCGGGTTGGCATACCTGTGCTCGGACCCACCCGTTGAACATCCCAAATCACCACCGGAACCTCAGCGTAGTATGCCAGTCCGATATATTCCGTCATCAAAGACAAACCCGGGCCTGAGGTTGAGGTCATGGCCCGCAGGCCACCCCAACCGGCTCCGATCACCATGCCGATTGCTGCCAGTTCGTCTTCTGCTTGAACTATGGCGAAGGTATCCTTTCCAGTCTCTGGATCTTTCCTCAGAACTGGCAGGTATTCATGCAGCGTCTCTGCCAGGCTGGTGGCCGGGGTGATCGGGTACCATGAGATGAATTGCACCCCCCCATAAATGGCACCTAACGCTGCTGCAGTATTTCCGTCGGTCATGATGTATCCTTCAGTACCATTCATCCTTGAGGTGATATAACGATCCTTTTTCTCCAGGTTCTTCTCTGCCCAATCGAATGCCAATTTAACCGTTTCATAATTGCTATCAACCGCTTTCTGGCTTCCTTTGAAGTGATACTCGAGTGCGCCTTTGATGAGATCGATATCGATCTTCAGCAAACTGGCCAAAACGCCAACATAAACCATATTCGCAAGGTAATCTCTAAAAGCAGGCGTAACATTTGCCTCTTTTAGTATCTTTCGCACCGGCATTTGATAAATAATGATGTCATCACGAACATCCGGGCAGGTAAGATCATCCGGGATCAACATCACGCCACCGGGAACCAGTGCGTTAATGTCTTTCACAAGCGTTACCGGGTTCATGGCCACCACAATGTCATCATCCTTGACCCTGCCAAGGTATCCCTTCCTGCTCAATCTCAAAGTGAACCAGGTAGGCTGCCCTTGAATGTTCGAAGGGAAAATGTTCTTCCCGGAAACAGGTATCCCCATGCGGAACAACGACCGCATCAAAGTGATATTTGCGGTTGCACTACCTGAACCATTTACCGTGCTGAATGTGATGCAAAAATCATTTACGATCATTGCCTCTTTTTGCATATATCTGTGTCTCCAATATGAGAAATGTTATTCAAATGCTGACCTGGGTATGGTTTTTTCCCTCTGATTAGCTAAGTCCATATGTTCCGTAAGCAGGGATAAACCGAGTGAATAATTTTTGCTGCGAATCTCATCAACAATCCGTTCATGGTATTGCCATACCCGATCTATGTAGGTTACATCAGGGTAGATCTCCATGCCACTCAGGTGATATACCTCCCAGAAAGCATCCAAAACTCCGTTCAGGTATTCATTCTTCAAATTTTTATATATGGTGAGATGAAAATCACGGTGCTCTTGTGATGGTACTCTGCCGGGAGTAGTTTTGAAACCAGCCCTTGCACAGGTGATGAGAACAGTTAATCGCTCGATGTCAGCTGGTGTTAGAGTTTGAGCAGCCTCTATAAAGTAAGCGCATTCGAGGTGCCTGCGTAAATCAGCAAACTGATGGTAAGACAGGCTGCCTGCCCTCACTGCGTAGATCAATCCGGGTTTGATGGCAGTAGAAAAGTCGTAGGGAAGTTTTTTAATTCCTGACTTCGGGCGTACCTCCACCAGGCCCAAGGAGCGCGCCTCCTCAAGTTGCTCCCTGAGAGTGGCAACGCTAATTCCCAATTGCTTGCTCAATTGAATTAAGGACGGTATCTTATGGTTAGTATCTTCTGGCAACGAGGCCAGGTAAATAAGAAATTCTGAAAGAAGTGGATATTGTAGAGTCATCTCAGGTCATTTCATCAGATTATTCTGACCATCAGCATTATATCAAAACGATTCTGATCACGCAACTACAATATCCATCGCAAGTTATACGATATTTAATTGATTAATCTGATTATTTCACTGTCAATCGAATGCGCTTGAATTTTTCAAAAAATGCCTTTTCACCCGTTAATGGATCCACTTCCATGTGTGATGAATAACGCGCAAACATTTCTTCCGGACTAAGGCTGATCTGTGAGCGGTGGCATAAGATCGCGTTGATCTTCCTATCTAGATATTCATCTAAATTGACATTGAAATCCGGTTGATGCGTAAGGCTCAACCACACCTCCTCCACCTGGTGAGCAGGGAGTGAAACATTCTTCTCCATTATCATGTATCCAGGGTTTCCAGCCGCCGGAAATACGGCATCAACAACTGCTTGACCTGCCGCACGATGATCAGGATGGTTGATACGGTCAGGTGCCGGGAAAAGGTTGGTGGGGTCACAACTGACAACAATCTGGGGTTTCATTTTCCGGATCAATTTAATTATTGAGTTACGTAATTCAAGATCAGCGACCAGCTCGCCATCCATGTAGTCCATCCAATGAATTTGTGATACGCCTAACACTGCCGCCGCTTCCGTTTGCTCTCGCATACGGATAGCACTGGTCACTTCTGGATCCATCTGCGGGTCTTGCGTTCCGCGCTGACCTTTGGTAAGCAGGCAATAAGACACCTGGTGGCCCTGTTCACGCCACCGTGCGATCATCGCTCCGCAAAAAAAATCCGGATCATCGGGATGCGCCAGGATGACCAGGATATTTTTTTTTGTGGTCCAACCTTCGTTTAATGTGTCAATCATGATTCGGTCTAATGGCGCTGACCCGGTTTGTTACCTCCCGTGTGCCTGGAGACAAAGGAGTTGGCAGCTTTGTTGAGGATCTCTGTTTCTTCGAGAAGCTGGATATCGTTGTGGTCGTATTCCCGTTTACCGCGTTCCGGTAATTCAACAACAACCACACCTCGTAAAGTCTGAACATCGATGACCTTGCCTTCTCCATCCGGGGTCATCACCCGTTTATTCTTTTTGGGTAATAATTTGCGGGCTTCAACATAATTATCATACTCGTAGATCAGGCAGCAGCGTAATCTGCCACACATGCCTGTGATCTCAGCGGGTGTTAGCGAGATTCCCTGTTCTTTAGCCATCTTAATGGATATCGAACTGAATTCCGTGATAAAACGCGTGCAACAACGGCATTCCAGCCCGCATGCACCCATTCCTCCCATTGTTTTCGCCACATCGCGTGGTCCAATCTGCTTTAATTCCACCTGAGCGGGGGCAAAAAGCCTCTGCATATCTGAACGAAGGGATTTCAATTCCACTTTTTCTTCAGTGTCGCTACAGAATAATATGGTTAATTTACTACCGTCAAAACTATATTCGCTGGACACGACCTTAATATGACTAAGGTGTAGTTCTTTCGCACGCGCCACACACTTCTCGACCACTTCCGTCTCCTGGTTTTGCCAGGATTGTCTTTGCATGAGGTCTTTTGGTGTGGCTAATCTGTCTAACGGTTTCCAGGAGGTATCCGGAGGCTGGTTGGCTGGATCTATAAATGAAACCACCTCCCCTAACTGCCAGCCGCGACTGGTTTCCACCACCACCACATCCCCCTTTTGAATGTTCTCGATATTTGTCGCGTCAAAGTTATAAATCTTACCTACTTTTGAAAATCGCACCCCTACGATTTTCTGATTAACGGTGTTTTCCGTCATGAATTTTCCTTTAACTAAGAATTGGATCGACTGGTAACCCATTTGATGAAATGTGGATTGAGTCGGAATCCAGGTTGGTTTTCAATTGTATTTGTCCAGGTAGTCTCTCACTTCTTCCCTGGTGGAATTGATCAAATCAATCAAATCCTGGTCTGAGCTCTTAAAACGGCGTACTGTCAACCTGGCGCAATGGGTACAACCACGCATCGCTCGAAATGAATCTGCATTACAGGCATTGCACCCGCCAAGCCTTACCATCATCAAGCTGAATGCCACAACCTCAGCATCATCCGCTGGTAAATGGGTGATCCGGTCGATCAATTCCATCCATTGGGCTCCGCGTAAATCACGCAAGGAGGGAATCACTCTGATCGGGAAGAGAATCTCAGTATCAGAATTCAGAATATTCATCTTACTGCCTGGGTTGTGCTTTCGCCGCCCGTTCTGCCTCCTCGACCGTATAATTCATTGGTCGAATTTTAGCATAGTATTCCAGAGGTTTACCCAACTGATGTTTTGGATAAATGTGCGTTTCGCCGCGAGTATATGTAGCGATACGATAATCATGGTCCATCTTGATCGCGTCGAACGGACAAAACTCCGCACAGGTACCACAATTCATGCATTTATCAACATCAATATAGAATTCCTGTGAGCCAGTTATCGGTCGACCAGTCTCAGGATCTTTCATCCGAGTGATCCAGATACATTGAGTCGGACACACTTTTGAGCAGATACCACACGCTGTACAGCGGTAGTTTCGCTGCCCGTTCTCACCGAGCGTGTAAACAAGAAAAGGGATCACCCTGAATTCTTCTGGTATCACCACAGATTCTTCAGGGTATTGGATGGTAAATAAACCATCCGCGTCGATCGTGCCACGCCGCCCTTTTGAACCTTTTCCACCAAAAATATCCGCCACGTAAGTGGAGAAAAAATGTTTGAAAGTCAGCGCCAGGCCTTTTACCAATCCAAGTCCGTTCATTTTCTCTCCTTCCGCCTATCGATCAACTTCACCCAGAACAACATCAACGGCGCCTAGAATGGTGACCGCGTCTGCGATCTTGCCACCCACGCACATCTTCTCGAGACTTGTCGTGTTGATCATTGACGGTGCGCGTACATGGTAGCGTTTTGGATTCGGCTTGCCATCTGAGACAACATAGAAGCCTAGTTCACCACGTGGACCTTCCACCCTTCCATAAGCTTCTCCGGCAGGCACCTTCACCAGGTATTGAGATTTACCGGTCATGATCGGACCTTCCGGAATCTGATCGATGGTCTGTTTCAGGATGCGTAAACTTTGCCTGATCTCATCCAGCCGCACCAGGTAGCGGTCATACACATCTCCATGAGTTCGGTAGCAAACATCGAAATCCAGTCTGTCGTAAATACTGTATGGATCTACCTTGCGGATATCATATGGAACTCCTGAAGCACGCAGGATCGGCCCACTGGATGAATAAGCGATGGCTTCCTCAGCGGTCAAAACACCGATCCCTTCGCAGCGTACGCGGACGATCTCGTTATCTGTCAGGTAGTGATCAAGGTCGTCAATTTTCTTTGGTAGACGATCCTCCACCAGTTTCTTAATGCGTTTTAATGTATCTTCTGATATATCACGCACCACTCCGCCAAAACGAAAGTAATTGCACATCATGCGTGAGCCTGCAACAGATTCAAATATGTCCAGGATAAGCTCTCGTTCTTCCAGCGCGTAGAGCGAAGGGGTGAAAAACGCGCCTAGATCATTGAGCAAAAAGCCAATCGACATGGTATGACTGGCGATTCTGGTCAGCTCAGCCATCATCACCCGCAAATATTCAGCCCTTTCAGGCGGTTTGATACCTAACAACTTTTCAACCGTTATGGCATACCCGAAGTTGTTGCTCATTGAGGATAAGTAATCCATGCGATCCGTGAAGGGCATGTTCTGGACGAAAGTATTGCGTTCGCCGATCTTTTCATGATTCCGATGCAGATAACCGATCACCGGTTTCAATGCCAGAACCTTTTCGCCTTCCAGCAGAGCCGCCATGCGAAAAACTCCATGTGTGGATGGGTGCTGCGGTCCAATATTCACTACCAGGTGATCCACCTTAAAATCTCCGGTATCCGCCGGGATTTTTGATTCCAGAAGTTTGTAAACGCTCCTGTCAGCGTCAGGTTCGTATGAATTGGGATCAAAATTGCGTGGATACTGGACGTTATCATGATACGGGTTTAAATTCTCAATGCGAACACCCTTGCCTTCCGGCCAGCGGCTTTTATAAGGTTTTACATCTTCCTCGAAAAATGGTTCTTTCCAATCCTTGCGCAATGGATGACCATCAAATCCCTCCCAAAGGAGCAAGCGCCTAAGGTCCGGGTGGCCGGCAAACTTGACCCCATAAAGGTCCCAGATTTCACGCTCCTGGAATTCCGCTCCCGGATAAAGTGGCGTTACGCTGGGGATGACTGGCTCATCACGTTGGGTGAATACCTTCAATTCGATGATCCCGCCGCCGGTGGTCTTGAAAAGGTGGTAAACGATCTCCAGTTTATCCTCGGGGAAATCATCAACCGCAGTAACGGAGGAAAGGTAATCATAACCCTTTTTGTCTCGAAGGTAAGACATCACATCAATGAGGGTTGAGGAAAGTACAACCATGCCAACAAATCCGGGTCGTGTCTCCAATTCCAAGCTTTGAGGAAACTCGGTCAGAAGATCAGCAAAAGTTGGATCGAGATTAGGTTGCTCTGTCATTGTGGTTCTCCTTCCGCACTAGATTCCACGTTCGGGAGTTCTTCCGGTTTGTGAGTTTCAGCGTAGATCAATTCATTTTTGCGAGGATCATACACATCAGGTCCAAGCACGGGAATTGGTACCTCCACTACTGGATCCTTGGAATACCAGCCGGCTTCCTTCATCTGCTCGTTTTTGATCTTCTTTTGTAAGGTAAGCAAACCGTTCAGCAATCCCTGAGGTGTGGGGGGACAACCTGTTATGTAAACATCAACCGGTATGTAAGTGTCTATTCCTGGCACGACGTTGTATCCCTCTTTGAAAGGTCCTCCGCCACTGGCACAGGCACCCATTGCTACCACATACTTGGGTACCGACATTTGGTTGTATAAACGAACGATCTGTGGCAGCATCTTTTTGGTCACTGTGCCCGCCACGATCATCACATCAGCCTGCCGCGGGCTGGGTCGCATTACCTCCATGCCAAATCGGGAAAAATCGTACCGGCTGGCTGCTGTGCAGATCATTTCGATCGCGCAACATGCCAGACCAAACATCATCGGCCACATGGAATTGCTGCGCCCCCAGTTGTAAATCCGCTCCAATGTGGTAATGGTTACCTGCTGGCGTAGCTCTTCAGGTATTTCGTAACCCGGATTGACAATATCCTGGTGGGTTTCCATATTCACCTCACTTGTTGGGATAGATTAAATTTTATACTTGCTTTTCCCCATGTCAAGCCTATAATTAGTATAAATTTCTTTTTATTAATTCCGAAGATATGAACACTTCAGCCCAAATCAAGCAGTTTTTACAGCAGCATCAACCCACTGGGGTGGATCAAATCAGCCGCGCGCTTGATCTGACCAAGGCAGATATCCACTATCACATCAGGCAATTACTGGATCGGGGTGAGATTGCTATAGAAACTCAAAAGAGACGCTCCAATTCTCCAGGGCGTCCCGCGAGGTTATACCATTTGGTTGAGTCTGTTCCTATTACGACGACACGCTTGATCTTATCTGTTTTACTATTAGAAACAATGGGAAACCCTCCCGCTGTAGATCGCACACAAGCCGTTGCCAATGGGATTGCGTCAGCGATCCTGTCCAGCTGTCAATCCTACAGCGATGTGATCATCTCACCATCTATCCGATTGAATAGGATCATCAACGAACTTACGCCCTTTGGACTCCATTTAAGCTGGGAGGCCGGGAAAAGAGGTCCCGACATTCGCATTAACAAAGAACCTTTTTCGGCACTGTTTAATGACAGTGTTTTTGTAAACAGTATCCTGGAGTCATTGATCTTTTTATTACTAAATGAAATCGCCTGATCTCTCAGGCGATTTTCCATTATTCCACGGTCACTGATTTAGCAAGATTTCTGGGTTGGTCCACATCGAGGCCACGCATGGAGGCGATGTGATATGCCAGAATCTGCAGTGGGATCGCGGTGATCACCGGGCTGAGCATCCAGGGTGTTTCGGGCACCCAAAGTACCCGATCAACCAGCTCTTTCACCCGTTCATCCCCTTCAGTAGCCACTGCGATCACAATACCGCCTCTGGCTTTGGCCTGCTCGATCTGTGAGATCATTTTCTCATACCACGGATCTCGCGTCGCGATGGCCAGCACCGGAGAGCTCACCCACGACCGCCGTCTGATCCAGGTCGACGGACCCCCGCTGGGTCACATCCCGTCCTTCGACGGGCTGCGCGGCCTGTTCATCATCCAGGTGGTGCTCTACCACGCAGAGGTCACGCTCTTCATCAAGGGCAGCCCGATCCTCATCGACTGGTTCTTCGTCGCCAGCGGGTTCCTCATCACCACGCTGCTGCTCGACGAGTTCAAGAAGACCGGCGACATCGCGATGCGGCGCTT
>ERZ795054.3112-NODE-3112-length-13315-cov-4.602866_pt1 | contig 13315 bp, 7 predicted proteins | sample MGYA00375138_ERZ795054 | MGnify/ENA primary metagenome ERZ795054 (study PRJEB30183, sample SAMN05720215) | anaerobic digester metagenome | isolation source: active sludge of municipal wastewater-treating anaerobic digesters | place: USA | collected 2014-12-23 ...
AATGTTCTTCCCATTATTGCAGGCTCAGGGTATAACACTATTCAGCTGATGGCCATACAGGAACACCCCTTTTATGGATCATTCGGTTATCATGTTTCAAGTTTCTTTGCAGCGTCCTCTCGTTTCGGAACACCCGAGGAGCTTAAGGAGCTGATTGACACGGCACATGAATCTGGGATCAGGGTGATAATGGACCTGGTCCACTCGCATTCCGTGAAGAATCTGCTTGAAGGACTTGGGTTGTTTGACGGATCACCAGGGCTGTATTTTCATACAGGGGCAAGGAGGAACCACGTTGCCTGGGATTCGCTCTGCTTCGATTACGGGAAGGACAACGTACTGCATTTTCTCCTTTCCAACTGCAGGTACTGGCTCGAGGAATACAAATTCGACGGTTTCAGGTTCGACGGTGTTACAAGCATGATCTATTATAACCACGGCCTTGAGAAAAACTTCACCAGGTATGAAGATTACTTCGACGGAGGTCAGGATACAGATGCATTGACCTACCTTTACCTGGCAAACAGTACCATACATCAGTTCAGGCCCGGAGCCATTACGGTTGCTGAGGAAATGAGCGGTATGCCGGGCATTGCTGCTCCCTGTTCCGAAAAGGGTTTTGGATTCGATTACAGACTTTCAATGGGGGTACCCGACTTTTGGATCAAACTTGTGAAGGACACTCCTGATGAGAACTGGGACATGGGTCAGCTGATCCATGAACTCAGCCAGCACAGGCCCGAAGAAAAGATAATTTCCTACTGTGAATCTCACGACCAGGCTCTTGTTGGCGACAAAACTCTTATATTCAGAATGATTGATGCGGAGATGTATACCGGGATGTCGAAATCGTATCACAGTCTGGCTCTCGACCGCGGAATAGCTCTTCACAAGATGATAAGGCTTATCACTTTCTGCGCATCGGGGGGCGGTTATCTGAACTTTATGGGAAATGAGTTCGGCCATCCGGAATGGATAGATTTCCCCCGTGAGGGAAACAACTGGAGTTACAAGAATGCAAGGAGGCAATGGCCTCTTGCCCTGAATGAGGACCTGAAATATTCGTTCCTGATGAAATTCGACAATGCCATGGTGAACCTCCACAGGGAATTCCGGCTCCTCGACGACAGGTATCTGAACAGGATCTATGAAAATAATTATGATAAGATAGTTGCCTTTACCAGAGGGGATTTCCTGATGGTTTTTAACTTTCATCCCACCAGGTCATTCACAGATTACGGCATTCCCGTCAAGGGAAAATTCAGGATAGTGGTCGATACGGATGATCCTGAATTCGGCGGATTCGACAGGTTAAGAAGGAATGTCAGTTACACCTCCATTAGAAAAACGCAAAGACAGACACTCGACCAGCCTTTTTATCTGTATCTGTATCTGCCTTCACGGACGGGGCTCGTTCTCAGGAATGAACCCATTAAAAGGGCCACCGATATTTAGTCGATCCACCTCAGAAGGTAGAAATCCTGCTTATGGGGAAGGTCCTTGTGTTTGGGATAAATCCTTATTCCGTAAAAGAAAGTACCTGCTTTTTCAGGCACCAGGTTAGCCCTGTAAAGGCATTTCCCGTTTTTGCTGCTCACCAGCTTGAACTCCTGGCTGTCAACAAATTCATACTCCCCGTTCTTGTTGAGATGGGTGAAAACGAATTCAACTCCTACATTTTCCTTAGGTATCTTCTTGATGTCCATGGCTATCTCAGCCCTGTAATCATGTCCGGAATGATATACGTTTTCATTTGGCTGCTCGAAACTATAATTCAGGACCTCAATATTATCCCATTCCTGCCGCATGGTGTTCTTCCATGAAGCCAGTTCCTTGGCCTTCTCAAAATCATTAAGGTTGAGATATTTGCTTCTCGGCCACAGCTTCAGATAGTACCTTTCGATATAGTCATCGAGCATTCTTCGCATAGTGAATTCAGGTGCTATCTTCACCATGGTGTTTTTGATATGGCTTATCCATTCCACCGGAACACCATTCACATCAGAGTTATAATAGGCAGGAATTATCTCGTATTCCAGCATATTGTATATAGTCTCTGCGTCAACGTCATCCTGGAGATCCTGGTTGGTGAATGATCTTTTCTTCGGGAGAGCCCAGCCGGCATAAGCGCGATAGCCCTCAACCCACCATCCGTCGAGGACGCTGAAGTGGATTGTGCCGTTCATCACAGCTTTTTCCCCGCTGGTGCCTGAAGCTTCAAGCGGACGGGTTGGGGTGTTAAGCCAGATATCAACTCCCCTGACAAGCTGTTTTGCAAGTTCGATGTCGTAGTTCTCAAGGAAAATAACTTTCCCTGTAAACTGAGGCATTTGCGACAGCTCCACGATCCTTTTTATGAGGTCCTGTCCTCCTCCGTCGTGAGGATGGGCTTTCCCGGCATATATGAACTGCACGGGCCTGTCGGGATCATTTACTATTCGTGCCAGCCTGTCAATATCCCTGAACAGGAGAGAAGCCCTTTTATATGTGGCAAATCTGCGGGCAAATCCGATAGTAAGAGCCTTGTCGTTCAGATGTGTGCTGATATTCAGGAGTGTACGCGGGCTTACATGCTTGTCGATCATGTCCGACTGCAGACGTTTGCGTATATTGACGAAGAGTTTCTTTTTAAGTGCGGTCTTTACTTCGTATATCTTCCTGTCGTCGATGGTATAGAGTTTTTCCCAGAGGCTTCTGTCGGTCTGGTCAAAACTGGCAGTTCCGAGCAGCTGCCTGTAGACTTCCTGCCATTCGGGAGCTATCCAGGTAGGGTAATGGACTCCGTTGGTCACATAACCAATAAACAGCTCCTCCTTAAGGTAGCCGGGCCATAGTTTGTTAAAGAGCCCCTGGGTAACCTCGCCATGAAGCTTGCTTACACCGTTGAGCTCCTGCGACATATGAGTAGCCAGGAAGCTCATGTTGAATTTCCTGTCAGCGTCACCGGGGCAGCGGCCCAGATCCATCATCTGGTCCCATGATATATTGAGACGTGTGTGATAATGAGAGATATACTTTCTGAGGAGATCCTCCTCGAAGGCGTCGTGCCCCGCCGGAACAGGCGTATGAGTGGTGAAAAGGGTCGAAGGTCTGATGACTTCTATAGCCTGATCAAAAGTAAGATGGTGGTCTTCAATAAGTTTCCTGATCCTTTCGAGGCTAATGAATGCAGAATGGCCTTCGTTGCTGTGATACAAATCGGGTTTTATTCCCAATTCATTCAGGGCACGGATTCCGCCGATTCCAAGAATAAGTTCCTGCTTCAGCCTGTTTTCATGGTCGCCTCCATATAGGTAATGAGTTATTGAGCGGTCTTCGGGCAGGTTGTCCTCGAAATCTGTGTCGAGGAGGAAAAGTGATACCTTTCCGATTTTTGCTTCCCAGATACGGATTTTCACCGTTCTTCCGGGCCATACTATACTAACAGTCCGGTGTTTTCCTTCAGCATCCTTAACGGGAATGATTGGAAGGCGCGAGAATTCCTCGGCCTCATATATTGTCAGCTGCTCGCCCCTGAGCCCCAGTTTCTGCTTGAAATAACCAAACCTGTAAAGCAGTCCTATGCCGATAATATTTACATTGGAATCGCTTGCTTCCTTGAGATAGTCGCCAGCAAGTATTCCAAGTCCTCCCGAATAGATCTTGAGACAGGGATGTATTCCGAACTCCATGCTGAAATAAGCCACTGAGGGCTTTTCGTTATCCTGAGGTCTGTTGATATAATCCCTGAAGGTCTTCATCACTTTTTCGAGATCGGCTATGAATTCCTCGTCATCCTCAAGTACCAGCATCCGTTTATAGTCGATTTTCTCGAGCAGCAGTTTCGGGTTATGCTGAACCTTTTCCCACAATGAGGGATCCATTCCCCTGAACAGCGATTCTGCATCTGTGTTCCAGGACCACCAAAGGTTATCTGCCAGCTCCTTAAGTGAGGAAAGTTTGTCGGGAACATCGCTCTGGACATAAATATCTTTCCAGACCGGAATCTGATGAGGTTTCCTGATCTCCCTGCCCTGAATTTCAACAAACTGAGTGAATTCCCTTGGTTCTTCCCTTCTCACACTGCTCTGTTCAAGTGCTATTTCATAGGCTTCGAAGTAGTGTTTTACAAGGTTGTCCCACATTGCTATCCTGGAAATCTCATGAGCCCTGAATCTTGCTTCCCTGATCTCACCTTCGGAAAGGCCTACGTATTTCCTGATAAAGTCTCTTATCTCGCCGACGACACTCTTTTCATTGTCATCTGTTCTTTCAATTATTGCTATTCCGTTACCATGGTCCCTGAAATATTCCTTAACCCAGAGTCCGAATCCCGAAAGTGATGTTGTAACTGTGGGAATGGAAAACATAAGGCTCTCGAGCGGGGTATAACCCCATGGTTCATAATATGAAGGGAACACCGAGAGGTCGAAGCCGATAAGGAGGTCGTAATATGACATGTTAAATATCCCGTCGTTGCCGTTCAGGTACGATGGTGCAAAGATTATTTTGACCTTCTCCTTTTTTTCGTTGGTAAGTCCGTTATGGCTTATTCTTTCCAGGACCGGATCGCTTTCCGGGTAATGCAGGCAATGTGTCAGGTAACGGTCTATCCCGTTTGTCGGGCCGTTATTGTAAAGGATATCGACCAGGTCCTGGCGGGGGCCTTTGTGGTATGCGGGCATCAGTAAGAATGCCACGCATTCGCGGTTAAGGGTTTCATCCTTTTTAAGTTCCCCCAGAGAATCGATGAATATGTCGACTCCCTTATTCCGGAATTCATATCTGCCGCTGTTTGCGATGAACATGCAATCGTCGCTGAGCTTATAACCCAGCACAGCTTCTGCGACACTCCTGAGTTTATCTCTTGCCGTCTGTTGCTTCTGAGTGAATTCCTGTGCGGGAGGAACAAATGAATCTTCGAAACCGTTTGGGGTGACCAGATCGACATTTTTTCCAAGGAAGTAAGCGCATTCACTTGCTGTTATTTCGCTAACAGTAGTAAAGACATCGGCCTGAGCAGCCGATATCTTTTCAAGCGACTGCTTGGCAACCACATTGAATTCCCTGGCTATCTGAACGGGGTTGTATTCCTTGAGCTTCCCGTAAAGAGGTCGGCTGTTTCCGGCTATCGACCTTCCCAGCACCGTTGCATGGGTTGTGAATGCTGTTGCTATCCATGGAGTGTACTTTTCCAGGTACAATATTCCTGTTCCCGTCATCCACTCGTGAAACTGGGCAATTATGTTATGACGCTCGTGATAGCAGGAGGTGAAGCTTTCGATAACTTTACCGGCCGCATAACCGAAGAGGGCGGGTTCCACATAGTCCCACTGTCCGGTGATGCTGTCGAGCTTGTAAGTTTCCCAGAACCGGGCAAATATCTCATTCTGTTGTCCGAAGTATGGTGTAAAGTCAATAAGCAGAACAATTGGTTTTCCGGCAATGTTCCAGCGGCCGATTTTAACTCTCAGTCCTTCATTTGCAGCCGATACCCTCCACTCGGGAAACAATGATTCATCAGGTATGAATTCCGGGTTTGTAACGTCTTCCCTCCATACATCAGGTCCGATTGTAATATAATTATCTCCAAGCTCATTGACTATGTTAAGCGCTTTTGTTGAAATTACAGTATGAATACCTCCGACCTTGTTGCAAACTTCCCAACTGGTCTCAAAAATTAGTTCAACGTTCATTATACAATATTTTGTTCAGATTATTAATCTATGTCTGTTAAGAATATAACTCCGATTTATCCTGAAGATTTTCTGGTTTTATTTTTTCTTACTGAATTTTTTTTACTGACGGTCCTGGTTTTTGATTTTTCACCGGATAATAATGCGGTTACAGGCGAGGTTTTGCGTTTTGTCCCGGATTTTTTTCTCAGTTCCTCAATCTGAGCAGCCTGCTGGTCAATTATTGATTCCTTCTCCTTGATCAGGTTATTGAGTTTCGAAACCTCTGAATTTGTATCCCTGTCGGGGACGAAACGGCTCAGCCTGATCTCAAAGTCGCTCATGACGTTCATATAGTTCATAAAAGCGTCATAGGGAGTGTCGTAAGGGTTAAAGTAGGCATGGACGGCTCCGTCGGAGAAGAATTTTGTTGCCATGTAATAGAAATGGTCGCTTGCCTGCAGGTATTCCCAGTCCTTTTTTATCTGATTATCATCGCATCTGTTTACCTTATCTGTGAGGTTATACAGTTTTTCGAGAGCTGCAACCTGCAGTTCATTACCATGCCAGGCTGTAATGTCACGCTCCTCGTCGGCCCACGAGATGGGTGATGGAATACTTATGGCCGAGACAGGCTGCAGTGATGAAGCCACCTCTGTTGGTGTCATAAACTTATAGGGTGTCTTTTTCAGGATGGCTGCGGGAAGGTGTTCAAGGAAGTCGAAAATACCTGTATCCTTATGATTATGTTCCCCGAAGGTCTCATAGTCGAGAAAGATGTTCAGCAGTTCGCTTTTTGGAGCAAGCTTGCTCAGCCATGCGGCGTATTTATCGGTTGTAAGAGGCCATTCGGCCCATGCCTTGTTAGAGAATCTGAAGGCAATATCGTCGCTAAGGACAAAATTCCTGAGAAGCACTTTCAGCCTCGGGTTGATGGAATTGCAGTACAGGAAGTTTGGACTTTTCCATCCAAGGACGTGTTTGGCGCCTTCAGTCAGCATCGATTTGAATCCCATGTCGGCGACCCATGATCCAATCTGGTCTGAATAAATAAGTTCAGTATTCCTGAACGATGTGGTCTCATAGCCGATGTATTGGCTGATCATTTCCCTGTGGGCGTTTATCTGATGTTCGAATTCGCTTCTTGTTTTGATCGATGCAAGCGAATGGGATTCAGTTTCGGCGAGGAATTCCACCATTTCTGTCTCGGCCAGTTTTCTGAATGACTCCAGTACTTCCGGGGCATAGAGCTGGAATTGCTTTATCACGAGACCGGTCAGGGAAAAAGTCACTTTAAACTTGCCCTTGTTCTTCAATATCTGATCGAGGATGATCTCGTTGGCGGGCAGATAGCAATTATCTGCCACCTTTCTCATGATCGATTCATTGGTGAAATCATCATAATAATAATGGTCATGCCCCAGGTCGAAGAACCTGTATCTTTTAAGCCTGAAAGGCTGATGCACCTGAAAATAAAAGCATATTGCTTTTTTGCCTGTTACACTCATATTTAGTTCTTGTTTTGCCAAATCACTCTGTAATAAATATCCCTGACATGTCGTGCGGAATTATCCCATTTCAGACGTACCACCTCTTCCTTCCCGTTCTTTATGAACATTTTGGAAAGAGCAGGATAATTAAGTATCCCGTAAATAGCATCCGCCATTGCGTCTATGTCCCAGAAATCAGTTTTTACTGCATGAGTAAGTATCTCCGACACTCCCGATTGTTTGCTGATAATGACGGGTACGTTCGACTGCATAGCCTCGAGCGGTGAGATCCCGAAGGGTTCCGATACCGAGGGCATTATGTAAACATCGCTCATATTGAGCATGGTGAAGACATCCTTTCCTTTCAGGAAGCCTGTAAAATGGAAGCGGTCGGTGATTTTCAGGGCGGCAGCTCTTCTCATCATCCGTTCCATCATATCTCCCGATCCCGCCATTACGAATCTTACATTCGGCATAACCTTAAGTACTTTGTTTGCGGCTTCAATGAAGTACTCGGGACCTTTTTGAAGTGTTATTCTCCCAAGGAAGGTAACCACCTTGTCATCAAATCCTTTCTTCAGGGTGGTATCCTGGGATATCTTGACAGGTTCCACAGCATTGTAAACCGTCTCAACTTTTTCAGGGTCAATATGATATTTGTTTATAACTATATCCCTTGTAAGATTGCTTACGGTTATTATCTTGGACGCAGCATCCATTCCGAGTTTTTCGATACGATAGACGTCGGGGTTCACGTTGCCTCCGCTCCTGTCAAAATCGGTTGCATGAACATGGATCACCAGGGGTTTGCCTGAAACTTCCATGGCAGCAATGCCGGCAGGATAGGCAAGCCAGTCGTGGGCATGGATTATGTCGAATTCATTCTCTTCAGCAATGACAGAGGCAACCACGGAATACTTATAGATCTCATCCATAAGGGTTTCGCCGTATTTTCCCGTGAAATCGACCGTACCTTCCTTGCTGGTCTGTACGAGTAGTTTATAACCGGATGTTTCGGCACTGACCTTTTTCCAGAATTCATCGGGATCGGTATAAGGCACAATCTTTGAGGAAATCTCGATCATCTCGATGGGACGTTTGAATCCCTTGTAGTGGATTTTTTTGAATGCCACAGGCACCCTGTTAGCCCCGATGAGTTTCACCCTGGTCTGATCTTCATCGCCCCAGGCTTTGGGTACGACAAAGATAACCTCGAGGTCCTCAAGTGTCGACATACCCTTTGTCAGGCCGTAACTGGCTGTACCCAGTCCGCCGGAGATATGTGGCGGAAACTCCCAACCGAACATTAAAACGCGCATATCACACCTGTTTTTATTATAAAGAATATTTATTCTCAAGCATATCCATTATTCTCAGGATTTCACCCACGCTCCATGCCTGTGAAATAGCTCCGTTTGGAGCATGTGGCGGATCTCCGTCATGGATCTCGGAGATCGTGCTCACACCGTGTTCGCTCATCACTTCTTCGAAGCCGAGTATAAGTTTTTTAACCCTTGCCACACCCTGGAGGCCGTAAACCTTCAGCCATCCCTCACAGAAAGGTCCGATCAGCCAGGGCCAGACGGTACCGTTGTGATAGGCTCTGTCCCTCTCCTCCTGGCTTCCGCAATAAGTTCCCTTGTAGAGCGGGTTTCCGGGCGACAGGGTACGAAGGCCCCTTGGAGTAAGAAGTTCCTTTTCGGTGATGTCGAGGATCCGTTTCATCTGGTCCTTGTTAAGCATCGAGTAGGGAAGTGAAACGGCAATAACCATGTTAGGCCTTACGGAATAGTTTTTCCCTTCTTCATCGTTTACATAATCAGCAAGATAACCCCTGGCATGATTACAGAAAAGTCCATGGAAGGACTGGTTGATAAGTTCGGGCAGAGCTTCATATTCCTTCACGAACTTTCTGTCTTTGTTCTTCCGGGCGAGGTCGAGGGTAAAACAGACGGCATTGTACCAGAGAGCATTTATCTCGACAGCATATCCGTTCCTTTGTGTAACCGGCACTCCGTGTACCACTGCATCCATCCAGGTAAGTGATTTCCCGGGTGCATCGGCATAGATCAGCCCGTTCTCCCTCATTCCTATATTGAATCCCGTACCGGTTCTGAATGCACCAAGAACAGATTTCATTGGCTCTCCATACCTTTCCCAGGCATCGGAGCCTCCGTTTTCGACATATTGCTGTACAGCCCAGAAAAACCAGAGCGGTGCATCAACGGAATTGAATGCGGGGTTGTCGGGATTTCCCATGTTCGGGAACAGGCCGTCCTTCATTGACACAACCTGGGTGTCGAGAACTTCGCGGTAGAGCTGAAGCTTTTTGGCAGGTCTTGCTGTCGCCAGTCCCGGAAGTGCAATAAAGGTATCCCTTCCCCATGATCCGAACCAGGGATACCCTGCAATGATAAGAGTCTTCCCCTGCCGCCTTTCTATAAACTGCTGGGCTGCATTTCTGAGGCAGTTGGAGAAATTGCTTCTCGGTATCTTTCCGCTTACGTTCTTGGTAAACTTCGCCTTGAATCCTGATGGTTTTTCTTCTTTTGTGGAAGCTGAAAACACAATCACGTCACCTTCAGCGGCTTCCAGCTCAAAAAACCCGGGAGTGAAAAGATCCTCGGAATAGTCGTAGCCTCTTTTCTGTTCCTCGGTGTACTCCACACCGAGATACCAGTCGGGAACATGTATGAATTCTGCCTTTGAGGAGAATTGCATGTGAAGGAAGGGGAACCCCTCGTATAGTTTCATCTTAATCCCGTTCGGGATGAATTCGACCTTGGTGTTTGCCGCAAGATTTGCATGAGTAAGTTCATGGATATTTCTGAAAGCAAGGAATGGACGTATCTGAAGCTTCATAGGCTCCGATGCCTCAATTATGGTGTAACGCGACAGGTATTGTTCCTCATAATGAACAAGAAGCCTTTCATGCTTTAGTCTCACACCTCCCACCCTGAAAATCCTGGAGGGAATGCCTTCCATTTCGAGTTCCTCGATATACTTGTGGCCCTTGGGGCTGTAATAATCTCCTTTGAATTTTCTTATCCCGGTGTTGAAACTTTTGTCCTGGTTGACAACAGTGGCGTCAATTGAGGAAAGCAGGACATGTCTCTCACCTCCGAAAGCATCGATGGGGCAAACGAGAAGGCCGTGATATTTTCTTGTATTGCAGCCGACAATGGTTGTTGATGAATAAGAACCCGCACGGTTGCTCCTTATCACTTCCCGGGCAAGTGAAAACTCAAGGTTAACAATCTGTGCTTTTTCGAACTTGATATAACTCATATTCAAATCTTTTTAATATGTCTCTAAAAAGTCTTAAAAGATAATTCATTTTATTGAACAACGCAAAGGCAATTCTATAAAATTATGCCATAGCTCGGTCTGAAGAAAAAATGAATAACTTTGCATCTCGATAAAACAAACCGGTTAACAAACAAAACATTCTGAATGAACAGAAAATCACTTTTCCTTCTTTTGACAGTCCTGCTGTTTACAGCCTGCCGGAAAAATAATGCAGAGATCGAGGGGATCCTCGAAAACCCATTACCCGGGCAATATATATTCTTGCAGGAGCTTAAACCTAATGAGCTTCTAAATGTTGATTCCGCCATAGTATCTGATGATGGAAGGTTTGAGTTCAAAAGGAAGGTTGAATTCCCGTCATTTTATCTGCTCAAAATTAATCAAAATAACTTTCTGACAATGCTTGTTGAGCCCGGAGAGAAAATAAAAATGACGGCTCATTATGATTCTCTCAATTATCCGGTGGTTGTAAGCGGATCGAAAGGTACGGGAATGATTGTTGAATACAACAAAACCCTGCTTAAAACCAGGAACAGAATCAGAAGTCTGAACGATATGTTCAACAATAATCCGGGAGGTACCGGAATTGCTGCCTTTATTGATTCACTCGACAGGCTTGGCGACGGTTACCTTAATGAGATGAACAGCTATGCGAAGCAATTCATCGACCGTAATGTTACTTCTCTCGCCACCATCCCGGTATTGTATTCAATGCTGACTCCCGATTTGTATGTCCTTGATCCTCAGAAAGACCTGTCGTATTTCCTGAAGGTCGATTCCTCTCTTTTCAGCAGGTATCCTGACTATGGTCCCGTAATTGACCTTCACAACCAGATAAGTGAGATGGTTTCCTATTTCAGTTCCGCCGGACCGCAGAAAGCTGAAGGAGGTGAGACGATGGAAGCTCCCGAAATAGCTCTTCCCAATCCCGAAGGCGACACCATCAGACTTTCGTCCACAAGGGGGAGTTATGTCCTTCTCGACTTCTGGGCAGCATGGTGCCCCCCATGCAGGCAGGAAAACCCGAATCTCGTCAACGCCTTTAACAGATACCGTAACAGGGGATTCACTATTTACCAGGTGTCTCTCGACAAGACACGCGAAGCCTGGGTAAAAGGTATAGAGGATGACGGGCTTGGAAAATGGATCCATGTAAGCGACCTTGGCTACTGGAATTCTTCAGTGGTCCCTCTTTATAAAATTGAATCTATCCCGGCCAACTTCCTGCTCGACAAGGACGGCCGTGTAATTGCCACAAATCTCAGGGGGGATGCATTGCAGAGAAAACTCGAAGAACTGTTTAAATAACCATAAACCTCCAAACCCTAAAGGAATTTCTGTCTGATGATCGAACCCGCATATATCGAATACGCAAACACGTATCAGCAAATGACTTCCAACCGGGCCTTCGAACCCGAAGGAGTCAGTCATGCAGGTTCTGTCAGTCTATTAAAATAAAATTAAATACTGATGAAAAAGATCTTGGTAATTATAATTACGGTGTTCATGGTTGCCGGATGCCGGAATATGGATTCATTCACCATCTCGGGAAAAATAAGCGATCCTCAGAAAAAAAATATAGTGCTGAACAGAGTTGAAGTTGACAGGCTTGTTTTTATTGATTCTATCAAAGTAAAGGGCAACGGCAGTTTCAGATTCAGGCTTAAGGCAGAACATCCCGATTTCTATCAGATTGGTTATTCCGATACTGATTTCATAACTCTGCTTGCCGCTCCTGGCGAAAAAATAAGTATGACTTTCAGAGGGAAAAACACTTCAGGCGACTATGAAGTTACCGGATCGAAGGGTTCGGAGGATGTGAGGATGCTCGATCTGAGGCTTGCTGAAGGAAAAAGGAAACTCGATTCTCTCAGGACTGTTTACGGCAATCTTGAGGGAGATCAGGCCTCCATGGAAGAAAGAACCAGGCTTGAGGATGAGTATACCTCAGTTTTACAGAACCTTCGTAAAAAGAACATTGAATATATTGTAACAAATCCCTCATCCATGGCAGCCCTTAAAGCTGTTTACCAGAGGATAGACGAAAACACCTATGTCCTGTATGATCCCCGCGACCTTCAGTACCTGAAGATTGTGTCCGACTCGCTGGGTCGCCATTATCCGGGATCAAAGAACGTAAAAGCCCTTGCCGAAGATGTAAAGAAGGAGATGAACCAGATGGTGGCGAGGCAGATACAGAGTATTGCAAGTAAAGCTCCGGAAATCGAGCTCGATCCGAACCTACTCGACGTTAACGGAAACAGGATCGCATTATCATCACTCAGGGGAAAAATAGTACTTCTGACCTTCTGGTCGGTAAATTCAGGTGATTGTGTAAGTGAGAACAACCAGCTGAAGGAGTTCTATAAAACATATAAAAGCAAAGGCTTCGAGATATATCAGATCAACATCGACCGGGACGAGGAGAAATGGAAGCATGCTGTGCGTTTCGACGAGCTTCCCTGGATAAGTACAAGGGAAGACGATCCGGAGGTGCTTGAGAACGTAAAGCTTTTCAATGTACAGGCATTGCCTGCCAACTACCTGTTCGCCCGTGACGGGTCCATAATCGGAACAAACCTGCACGGGAGGTCGCTTCAGATAAAGCTCAACCAGTTGTTCAACAATCAGTCCGGCAATTGAAGGAAAAAGGAAATATATTTTTCGCATCAGACTTTCATCTCGGACTTAAGGCCGGGAAAGACCCTGTCGAGAGGGAGAAGCTGGTAGTAAGATGGCTCAGCGCTGTTGCCCCGGAAGCAAGGGAGATCTACCTGGTAGGCGACATCTTTGACTTCTGGTGGGAATACCGCAAGGTCGTTCCAAGAGGTTTCACAAGGTTTCTCGGTGTTATTTCCTCCA
>ERZ795054.3113-NODE-3113-length-13313-cov-5.201539_pt1 | contig 13313 bp, 8 predicted proteins | sample MGYA00375138_ERZ795054 | MGnify/ENA primary metagenome ERZ795054 (study PRJEB30183, sample SAMN05720215) | anaerobic digester metagenome | isolation source: active sludge of municipal wastewater-treating anaerobic digesters | place: USA | collected 2014-12-23 ...
AAGGAGGCGCGGCAGAATGCTCAGGCTGACAAAGGAGGGGGATCGGATCTTGAGCCGGTACGGCGTTCCGCCTCCCCGGCTGTGGATATAGAAACCCAACTCCCCCTTCGGATTCTCCGCGCCGAAATAGATCTCACCTGGCGGCGCATTCACCCCCTGGGTCACCAGGATGAACTGATGGATCAACTCCTCCATCCGGGTCAGGACCTTCTCCTTGGGCGGCAGCACGACCTTGCCGTCTTGGACGTTCACCGGCCCGCCCGGCATCTGGTCGAGGCATTGTTGGGCAATCCGCGCGCTCTGCCGCATCTCCTCCATCCGCACCAGGTACCGATCGTAGCAGTCCCCCACCGAGCCAGTCGGCACATCGAACGTGAGCCTGTCGTAGACGAGGTAGGGGTGTCCCCTGCGCAGGTCGTGCTCGACGCCGCTGCCGCGCAGGTTCGGCCCCGTCAGACCGTACCCGATGGCCTCGTTGCGGGAGATGACCCCGACGTCCTTGGTGCGATCGATCCAGATCCGGTTGCGGGTGAGCAATCGGTCGACGTCCCGGATGGCGGCCGGCAGCTCGCGCAGGAACTGACGGCACTGATCGGTCCAACCGGCGGGCAGATCGCGCGCCAGCCCGCCGATGCGCGTATAGCTGGTGGTGAACCGCGCGCCGGTCAGCGACTCGCACAAATTGTAGATCTTCTCCCGCTCGGTGTACGTGTGCAGAAAAACCGTCATCGCCCCCAGATCCATCGCAAAGCTGCCAAGACCGAGCAGGTGGGCGGAAATGCGCGCCAACTCGCAGCAGAGCACCCGGATGTACTGGCAGCGCAGAGGCAGTTGCCGGTCAATGCCCAGCAACTTCTCGACCGCCAGCGCGTAGGCCACGTTGTTGGCCAGCGGGGCGAGATAATCCAGCCGATCCGTGTAAGGGATGAACTGGGTGTAGGTCATGCTCTCAGCGATCTTCTCGTCGCCGCGATGCAAATAACCGATCTCAGGCGCCGCCTTCGTGATCATCTCGCCATCGATCTCGAGCACCAGCCGCAGGACGCCGTGCGTGGACGGATGCGACGGCCCCATGTTGAGGACCATCGTGTCTCCTCGAACGTCGCGCAGATCCTCGCTCTCGGGCGCCACCGCCGGCGTCAGGGGCATCGCCTCGGCTCCGGCGCCCGCGTCGCCAAACTCAGTCGTGTGCCCCGTCCCGCTCATGGATGGTTCGTCCTGGCCCGCGGCTCGCGCTCCGCCGCACCCGCCTGCCCCGGGGCCGTCACGAACGGACCGCCCTCCATCGGGGCCGGTTCGGTGAACGCAACCTCCGGCAAATCCGTCGTCCGCCCAGCCAGGGGAAAGTCCTTGCGCAGGGGAAAGTGAGGATAGCCTTCCCACATCAGAATGCGGCGCAGATCCGGATGCCCGGAGAACCGGATCCCCATCATGTCGTAGATTTCCCGCTCATGCCAGTTGGCCGCCGGCCAGACGCGCGTCAGCGTCGGCAACTCGGATTGCTCCTCGGACACGCCGGTCTTGAGGCGGAGATGCGCCCGGTGTTTGAGGCTGTAGAGTTCGTACACGATCGTCCAGCGCGGGTCCTCGCCGTAATTGTCGATGCTGCTGATGTCCAGGAGAAGATCGCAATCCAGCGCAGTCCGGGCATACTCGCACACCTCGGGAATTCGTCGGGCCTCACGGACGGTCAATGTGGCCTCGCCCCGAAACTCGACAAGGCTTCCCACCAGATCCCCACAATGGGCCTGCAACTGGCTGGCGAGGTCGCGGGGAGTCATGCTCTGATGAAGATGGCAATACGCGCGGCTTCGGCTTCAGCCCGCTTGTTTCAGAGTGGCCAGCACCCGTTCGTTCGAGACCTTGTCCTGGAGTTTCATCAAGGCTTCGAGGAGCGCCTCCGGACGAGGCGGACAGCCGGCCACGTAGAAGTCAACCGGCAGGATGCGATCCACGCCCTGCAAGACCGAGTAACTGCGGTACATGCCCCCGGTCGAGGCGCAGGCGCCCATGGCGATCACCCACTTGGGTTCGGTCATCTGTTCGTACAACCTTTTCACCACCAGCGCCATCTTGTACGTTACCGTCCCCGCCACAATCATCACATCCGATTGCCGGGGCGAAAAGCGCATCACTTCCATCCCGAACCGGGCCAGGTCATAGCGGCTGGCCCCAGCCCCCATCAACTCGATCGCGCAACAGGCCAGGCCCATCGGCATCGGCCAGATCGAGTGCTTCCGAAACCAATTGATCGCGGCTTCGAGTCGCGTCACGACGACGTCGCCCTCGATCTTCGAGTCATAGCTCAGCTCGCGCTTCCCTTTCATTCAAATCGGCGGATCCCCGCCGCACGGCTCACGGACGCTAGACTCCGCATCCACGAGTCGCAAGATGGAAACGCGGCCGCCCCAGCATCTCAGTGCACCTGGAGGTTGTCGGTGGGAATCGAGTTTGCGCCGCGTGGGGGCACGCGGCCTACAACATCGGTGTCTGTCCCTTGTAGGCCGGGTCCCCTGACCCGGCGCCCGCACCGATGTCTGTCCTTACGCCGCGTGGGAGCACGCGGCCTACAGCGGGAGTCTCCATTCGTTGCAGGCCCGGTGCCCTCGCGGGGCCACAGAACACCGACAACAATCAGATGCACCGCAGCCATCTCCCATCTCCCATCTCCGATCTCCCATCTTCCATCTTCCCCCGCTCTTGACGACGGCTAACCCGCATGTTTCATGGAGTTGTGACCACGGCGAAGCCGGAAACTCCAAGACGTGCGCCAACGCGAGCTGGAAAGCAAAACCGCGAATGGATCTGCATTCCCCTGGAGGCCGCATGACGCCCAGGCGCCCGGAGCCGGCCCCAGCATCGCCCCCAGCCCTCTGTCTTGCTCAGGCCGCGAGGCTGACGCAGGACAAAGTGCTCAACCCGCAGGCGCTGTCGGGCTGGCCGGGAAGCGCGAGTCCCCGATGCGCGGACGAACAACGGATCGACGCGGATGGCGACAATCGACCGGCGGGTGGCGGTTGCTCGAGCGTTCTCAGGAACGCCCTGGCCGCATGCGCGGCGGATGTCCCGGTGCTTGTCGTCCTGGCGGCGGGCAAAGGCACCCGGTTCGGAACCGAGCCCAAGTGCATCCAACCGGTCCGCGGCCTGCCGCTGGCGCGTCACTCGATCGAGGCCTTCCGCCGAATCGGGCCGGCCTCGGTCGTCTGTCTTGTCGGGCACCGGCATGAAGACGTCGCGCGCGCATTGGGCGAGGACGTTGTCTATGTGCGCTCCGAGAACCCGACGGGAGGGACGGCTTTTGCGGCATTCGAGGCATTCAGCATCGCCGAACTGAGGGTGTCCAATCCCCTGTTGGTCATCACGATGGGCGATCGCATCGTGCCCGACTCGGTCTTCCGAAAGCTCGTCGAAACCCACCGCGCCGCGCCGCGGGAGGCGGACCTGACGTTTCTGAGCGCCCTCTACACGGCTCCGGGAAATCGCGGGAAGGGGCGGGTTGTGCGCGACGGCACCGGGTGCGTGCAACGGATTGTCGAACAGCGCGACATCGACGCTCTCCCGGACGCCGCGGCGCGGCGGCGCCTGGACAGTCTCGACGAGGGGAACTGCCCCCTGTATGCCGCGCGGGCCGACACTTTCCATCGCTGCCTTTCGCGACTGACCAACACCAATGCCCAGCATCAGTTCTACCTCACGGATATCGTCGAGGCCATCAGCCGCGACGGCGGTCTCATCCGCACCGTCACGGCATCGCCCGCGGAACCGGAGTACGACGTCCTCTGCGCGGATGTGACGCGTCCTGCCGACCTGGCACGGTTGGAGGAAGCGCTGGCGAAGGTCGAACGTTTCAACGCCGGCTCGGGACAATCGGCGCCGGTGCGCCTTGGCGATCGCGCCGGGCGCACGTCACGCCCGGCGTCGGTCTGTTGCCCAGACGCAGTGCGGGCGCTGACCGCCGATCGCCCACCCGCACAGGCCGCCGCCATCGCGCGCCAACTCGAGGCGCTTCTCGATTTCGCCGCCCGGGAAGATCTCGGGTTCGCCCCGGACCGTCCGGTGGCGATCGGAGTCGCCGGCGGCCGGCTGCGCATTGCCTTCATGCATCCGGACATGGCCCGGTTCTTCGGGCCGGCGTGGCAGATGCCCATGGGCGCCGGACACCCCGAGGGCTCGGAACAGATCGTCATGCTGGTTCAGAGGTCGAGCGACGGGTCCATTCGCCTCCATCCGATCGAATCGAGGTATCGGGAACGCCTCGATTCAGTCGCGGCCGATCTCGATGCCATGTACCCGGGCCAGGATGTGATCGATCCGAACACCTATGAGGCGTTTGGGACGCGCATGAGCGAGACGCTGCTCCGATTGCAGGGCTATCTCACCGATGGGGAAGTGCAGCAGCTTCGCGCGCGCGGCCAGACCGTGCCGCCTGCCGCGCGGTGGGTCGGCGCCAACCTGCGCCGCCCCTGGCCTCTTGTCGCCAACGCCCTCGCTTCCCTCCGCACCCTGCGGACCGAGGAGGCCGGCGCTCGGGTTCAGGCCAGCCTGGGCCGAGCCGGCTTCCGGGGTCTGCGCATCGCCTCGACCGGCAGCATCCCGGAAGGAGGTTTCTCGAGTTCGTCCGCCCTCACGGTGGCCACACTCAACGCCCTCGACGCGCTCTATGGCTTCGCCCTCGCTCCCGAGACGCTGGTCCGTCTGGCCTGCCAGGCCGAGTACGGAACCGGGGTGAGGGCCGGCTCGCTCGACCAGGCCACCGAACAGACGGGCAAAGCCGGCTTGGGAACCTTGATCTCGTCCAATCCGCGCGATCATTACCGCACATTGGGCGTCTTTCCCGTGCCGACCGAGCGCATCCACATCCTCTTTCCATCGAGCGTCGCCCGGGACCGCGAGGCGTGGCGCTGGGCCTGGGGCGCCTATGCCGAGGCCCCCGCCCCCGGCCGCCTCACCGCGCAGGAAATGCGCAAGATGACAGGCAAAGCCGCTGAAATCGCAGCCCTGTGGACGCGGTTGCCTCTCGACCGCGACTTTTTCCAATTCGTCCAGGAGGAGCTTGTCCGGGACGGCGCACTGAGCCGGGATGGGGCGCGCTGGATCGCCTCGATTCTTCTTCAACTCCCGCTGCACATCCGACAGACGGAACTCGAAGAGCAGCTCCAAACACGCCGCGCCTGGTTCATCGAAGAACTGGCCCGAGTCGAGCGCGTCCCCACCCCCGCGGCACGCGACCGATTCCAGACGCATCTGGCTTCGCTCCTCGCAGGATGGCGCGATCCCGTGCTGCGCCGCACGACCGCCTCGGGCGAAATCGTCGCGGACGAGGGGCTGCCGTTGCGGGCGACGATGGCGTATCTCTTCGGCGAGACGGCCAAGAACTTCCGCCTGATCCATCACCCCGACGAGTGGATCGCCTGCGTCACCGCATCCCAACGGGGCGACCGGTGCGTCGACATCGCTCCGCAAATCCTCCCGCCGCGCGACGCGATGGAATCCTCACTGCCCTGGGAAGCGGGCGCCGCCGGCCCCGCGTTGCTCGATCTCTGGCTCGACCGGTTCGGCGCCACGCCCTTCGATTTCAACCGCGGACTGGACGATGCGGCGCTTGCGGCGTCGGATCCGCCCCAGTTCCACAGGCTCGAAGGATCGAACTTCTTTCGCGGGCTCGCGCTCATCGACCTCGCCGAAGCCATGCTCAAACGCGCGTTCGGCGCAAACGCCGTCGCCGTGCGCGTCAACGCCGCGGGACAGGGCGATTTCTTCCAGGTCCATGTCGACCGGGAGAAGGCGGACGTGCGGGAAGTCAAGCAGTTCATCCGCCTTGCGTTCTACCGGCGGTTCGGCCTGGCGCCCGAGACGGAGTTCGTCGAGGCGCACCCGGGCGGTGGCGCGGCCGGCGTGCGCTTGGACCGCTACGATGCCCTGCCCGACCTCGTGCGCCACCTCGAGAGCCTCACGGCGAAAGCTCAAACCGCCATCGCGCCCGCTCCGGACGCACCGCCCCATCCATGATCCTCCTGATCGGCTATGGCAATGAGTTGCGCGGCGACGACGCCGTCGGCCCCCTGGTCGCCCGGGCTCTGGCCGAGTTGCGCCTGCCGGACACACAAGTCCTCGCCCTCACGCAACTGACCCCCGAACTCGCGGAACTCGTGTCGCAAGCGTCCGCCGCGATCTTCGTCGATGCCGCCCTCGACGGCCCGGCCGGACAAGTCGAGGTCGCACCCTGCCAGCCGCTGGATTTGCGACAGCCCCTCGGGCATCTGGGAGATCCCGAGTCGCTGCTCGCCCTTTGCCAGGCCGTGTTTGGCGCAAGCCCATCGGCGTGGATGGTCAAGGTGCAGGTCGAGACCATCGAACTCGGACATCCCCTCTCCCCCGCCGCCCAGCGCGGCGTCTCCGCCGCCGTGGATGTCATCACCCGCCTCGTGAGACAAATCGGCCCGGCGTGTCCACAGGCCGCGCCGGACGAAAAGGACGATCACCGCCCCACCCAAGACACGGAGACGTGAGCCGGATCAAGCGCAACGAAAGCCCTATGAACCTGCGACCGACACGATCGCGATCTGTCTCCCCCGATTCGACCAGGGGAATGCGACAGGACGGAGCGGGGCTGTGGATCGCCACACGCCGCCCCGCCACTGACCGCGGCGCTGCAACGGTGGCGCGGTGGCTGGCTGTCGTCCTGGCGATGGTCCTGCTCCCTCTCTGGAGTCGCGGCGCCCAACCCGTCCTTTACTCGACCGATCTCTTCCATCCGCACGACGACCCGGACGATCACTTCGACCTGGCCGTGCTCTATGCGGTCCCGGGCATTGATCTCAAGGGCATCGTCCTCGATCAAGGCGCCACGCAAAGGCACCGGCCCGGGCGAATCCCCGTGTCTCAGCTCAACCGGCTCACCGGGCGTCGCGTCCCGGTGGCGGTCGGTTTGCCGGACAAGCTGAGATCGCCCGACGACAAGGCCCTGGATCAGGACGCCGATGGGCAGGAGGGCGTGCGGCTGATTCTCGACACCCTCGAAGCGTCGCCCCAACCGGTCGCGCTCGTAACCGTCGGCAGCGCGCGCGACGTCGTGGCGGCATTCAACCGACACCCCGCGCTCTGCAGTCGGAAGATCAGCAGGGTCTTGTGTTTCATTGGCGAAGCGTCAAAGGCCGATTTCCGGGAGCACAATGTCGGACTCGATCCCCAGGCCTTCATCGGACTCATGCGATCCGCTCTGCCGATCGATTGGGTGCCATGTTTCGATGGCGGGCCATGGAAAAACCAGGGGCGCGCATCGTTCTGGCAGGCGAGTCATGCCGACCTGCTGGGCCATGCGCCGGACGGCCTGGTGCAGTACTTCCTCTACGCGCTCGAAAAAGGGACGTCCGATCCGCTGGCCTTCCTCGAACAGTCACCCGACCCCGCCCGCCGAAACAGACTGTTCGACATGAAGCGCAACCTCTGGTGCGCGGCCGTGTTCGTCACGCTCGCGGGACAAGGCGTGGCCTTCGAGCCTGATGCCGGCGTCCGGTTCCTCGAGCTTCCATCCCGGCCCGCCCAGTCATTGCCCTCCGGACTTCTCTTCGCGTTCGAGGATGTCGACTTGAGCATCAGCGACAACGCCGAGGTCCGTTGCGGCTCGGGACCGGATTCGAAGACAGTGCGTCGCTTCAAGGTCCTCGATCCCACCCGCTACGGCCAGGGCATGACAGCCGCAACGGCAGCCCTGCTGCGGAACTTCCCGCGACAATGACCCGGCTCAGTTGACAGGCCAAGACCAGAGCAAACGCCGGATTTCGTGTCGCGATCGCGACATGTAATGTGACACCTGGGAGGCCGAATGGAATCGCCAGATGAGATGTTCAGATTCTATGTCGCGATCGCGACATGAGATTTGACTTAGACAGCCTTGAACTCAGTCGGGAAGTCCAGCTACTGTTTGGAAAAACACACCGCGTCACCCAAGGCCTAATACTTGAACATGAAAGCACTGAACCGTCTTCTCTGGTCCGCTCTGCTCTTTCTCTTCGCGCATCCACAGCTCGCGGCCGCGGGGAATCCGATCCCGAACAACTCCTTCGAGGAGATGCAGGGCGGGCGTCCGAGGGGCTGGCGGCAGCAGGTCTGGGGCGGCGAAGGAGCCGCTCGGGTGGCGGACGCAGCCCGCACCGGCGACCGCAGCGTGATGTTGTCGTCGGACGCGGGAGCCGACATCTCCTGGAGCGCTTCGGTCCCGGTTGAGCCCTTCAGCCGCTATCGCCTCTCGGGCTGGATCAAGACGGACAATGTGCGGGCAGCGAGCGGACGCGGCGCCCTCTTCAACGTGCACGAGATTCAGACCGTGGCGACGAAGGCCGTGACGGGAACAACGGACTGGACGCGTGTCGAGGTCGAGTTCGACGTCGAAGACCACCACCTTCTCCAGATCAACTGTCTGCTGGGCGGCTGGGGCCAGGCCACGGGCAAGGCCTGGTATGACGATCTCGAATTGGCCCAATTGAGCCGCCGGGATCCGCCCGCCCCCCAGATCAGCGTCGATGCCGGCCAGGTCCGGGAACCGCTATCTCCCGAGATCTACAGCCAGTTCATCGAACATCTGGGACGCTGCATCTATGGGGGGATCTGGGCCGAAATGCTCGAAGACAGGAAGTTCTATTTCCCCATCACCGCCGACTATCGCCCCTACCGCTCGTTGCGCGATTCGGCCTTCCCGGTGGTCGGGGCCTCGCCCTGGCGCATCGTTGGCGCGGCCGACGGCGTCTCCATGAACGGAGAAAAGCCGTTTGCCGGACGACACACGCCCCAAGTCAAGGCGGGCACCGGCATCCGGCAGGAAGACCTCGGGGTGACGCAGGGCAAACGCTACACGGGTTACGTTTGGCTCAAGCCCCACGGCAGCCGGAGTGTGTCGGTCGATGTCACGCTCGCGTGGGGGGACGACGCCGCGGCCAAGAGAACGGTAGCCGTGGCCCTCGACGCCCCGGATTACCGCCGCTTCGAATTCGCCTTCACGGCTGGCGGGACGACCGACAAGGCGACGCTCGAACTGCTCGTCAAGGAAGGCGCGGCGCTGATCGGCACGGTCTCCCTCATGCCCGCCGACAACGTCGAAGGAATGCGCGCCGACACACTCGCCTTGTTGAAGGATTTGAAAGCCCCCATCTACCGCTGGCCGGGCGGCAATTTCGTCAGCGGCTACGACTGGCGCGACGGCATCGGCGACCGCGACCGGCGTCCGCCCCGGACCAACCCGGCCTGGACGGGCGTCGAGCACAATGACTTCGGCATGCACGAGTTCATCCGGTTCTGCCGGTTGATCGACACGGAGCCCTGGATCACCGTCAACACCGGTTTCGGCGACGCCTACTCGGCAGCCGCCCAGCTCGAGTACTGCAACGGGGCCCCCGACACCCACTGGGGACGCCGTCGCGCCGAGAACGGAGCGCCTGAACCGTTCGGAGTGAAATACTGGGGCATCGGAAACGAAATGTGGGGAGCCTGGCAGTTGGGACACATGGCCCTCGACCACTACGTGATCAAGCAAAACTGGGTCGTCGACAAGATGCGCGAGGTCGATCCGAAAATCATCTGCATCGCCTCAGGCGACATCGGCGCGTGGAGCACCGGCCTCCTGAAATCGAGCCCGGACCACATGGATTTCATCGCCGAGCATTTCTACTGTCAGGAGCGCCCCGGCCTGGCCGCCCACGTGCGCCAGATCCCGGACAATATCCGGCGCAAAGCCGAGTGGCACCGGAAGGCGCGGCAGGACCTGCCCGAACTCAAGGGCAAGAACATCCGCATCGCCATGACCGAATGGAACTACTGGTACGGGCCCCACGTCTTCGGCGAGTTGGGCACGCGCTATTTTCTCAAGGACGCCCTCGGCATCGCGGCGGGCGTGCACGAGTACGCCCGGCAAAGCGACATCGTGGGCTCCGCGTTCTATGCGCAGACGGTCAACGTCATCGGCGCAATCAAGACAAGCCGCCGCAACGCGGCGTTCGAGACCACGGGCCTGGTGCTCAAACTCTACCGGCACCACTTCGGCGAACTGCCCGTGGCCACGCAAACGACCGGCCTGGTCGACGCCCAGGCGGCCTGGAGCCGTGACCGTAAAACGCTCACGCTCGGCGTGGTCAATCCCACCCTCGAACCGGCAACCGTCCCGCTCCGCATCCAGGGCGCCCGGCTCAAGGGTCACGGCACGCGCTGGCAGATCGCCGGGGCGGACCCGATGGCGTTCAACGACCCCGACCAAACGCCACGCGTCGTAATCGAGGAACAGCAGGTGCCATCAGTGGGCGAACAGATCACGCTCGCGCCTTGCAGCATCACGCTGTTCGCATTCGAGACCGACTAGCCCGGTCTTTCTCGGCCTCTTCGTAGCCCAAGGCAACGTGGTACACGGCCTGGTCGAAGAACCCGATGATGCGGTGATCGAGTTCGACGACCGTGTAGGCATCCAGAGCGCCATGCCAGACGCCCCTGTCCAGGGCGTATCGCAACATGTGGCGTCGCAGGAGCCCAAGCGACCGAAGGACCTCGTTCAACGCAAAACCCAACCGGCGGCGCTCGGCCCCGAGCGCCCGGTAGAAGCGCCCGATCTCGTCGCCCTCTTCGCCGTTGGCGAGCCATCCCGAAAACTGCGACAGCGCCTGCACTGCCCGCGTCCGGAGAGAGGACGGCGCCACCCGCGCATAGCTCGGAGTGGCCGGATGCGACCGCACTTCCCGCAGCCAGGCGTCGCAGATCGCGCGCGCATGCCGGCTGATCAGGCGGACCAGGGAATCGGACAGCATCGCCTCGTGCGTCTGCTGCTGCATGTGCTGAAACGAATCCTGAATCGCCCACGGCTCCCGATGCGCCCGCACGCATTGGCGAATGGCCCGCTGATTGGCGGCAAAGGCCATGCGCGGCAACGCATCCAGCGGAAAATACGCCCAATCCCGGGCGTCATCGCCAGCCGCCTCGATCCCGCCCGTCTTCTCGATCTCGAAGCTGATCACCAACAGATCGCCATACGGCTTGATCTTCACGGACTCCGCGGTGAGCAGGCGCGTGGCGCGGCCTTGAATCCCCGCCTCCTCGGCCAGCTCGCGCCGGGCGGCGTGGACGATCGTCTCCCCCAGCTCCGCGAACCCCATCGGCAGGCACCAGAGGCCGCGGCGCGGCGGGTGCTTTCGTTGAATCAGCAGCACCCGGCGCCGCGGATCGAGCACAACCGATGCAGCCACAGGCAGGGGATTCCGATAGAAGACCGTGCCGCACTGCGCACACACCTCGCGCGCGCGTCCCGCCACCTCGCGCGTGGTCACCGCGTGGCCGCACTGGCTGCAGTAGCGCGCCTTCATCGCGCGTGGGGCCGGCGGCACCTGAAAATAACGTCGTTTTTGTCCATCTCAAAGACTCCCCCGCCCCTGAGCAGCGCGGCAAGACGCTGCCGAACGCCTGCGCGCACCGCCTCGGACACGCCGCGTTCGGCCGCCAACAGGGGCATTTTGAAATCCGCGTAGTCCAGCAATTCCGACAGGTGCTCCGGTTCGAACCGCAAGGTGTTCGGGTACTCGATGCGCTCGATGTCCGCAAAGAACGGCGCCAGCCGGTCCGCCCCGTTCTCGGCGCAGAATCCGCGCAGGAGCCTGCGCAGCGGACTGGAAGACGCGTCGAGCCCCGCGGCTTCGCACAGAGCGCGGAAGGTCGTCTCGCTGTGCGTCACCGTCACGAAGGTCCCGCTTTGGCTCAAAACGCGCGCGATCTCCGGCAAGAGGTCAACAAAGTAATACAGCGAGTAGGCGGCCACGACGAGGTCAAACCGCCGATCCGGCCAGGGCAGCGTCCGATCGAGCCGCAAACACTCGAAGGCCCCGTGGCGCCCGGCGGCGCGGACGGCCGCAAGGAACGGGGCGCCGTTCTCGGCGCAGGCATCGACTCCCACAATCCGGGTGCCCGGAGCGCTCTCTCGGGCCAGAAGCCCCGCCGGCAACCCGAAACCGCACCCGAGATCCAGCGCCTCGCAGATCGCCGTCCAATCCAAACCGGCGAATTCCATCCGCCGGATGTCGGCCGGATTGCTCGAACGTCTTCGGATGATGTCCGCAATCGCGGCATGGCGGTCGGGCGACGCGAAGGAAAGCAACGGAGGTGTCATGGCTCAGCGGCCCAGTTTCCTTTTGCCCCACGACCAGATCGTGCGGCCGACGGCTTGACGCGCCTCTGCTCCTCGACCATTCCTTCAGCCGTTTGTTGGCGCTCCAGGATGTTCCCGGGCGCAACCCTCCCCGATCCCCCGCACCGTCCCTGGTGTCTCCCGCTGCAGCCGCGCCTCCGCCCCGCCCGATTCGCCCTCGGCCACGTCCAGCCGGGGACGCGCTTCGAGCGCGCGCAGCGCGGGCTCGAAAGTCCTCAGGATCGCTCGGTAGTCCGGGTCGTCCGCCGAGGCGAACGTCGGCTGACCGCAACGCTCGGTCCCCCCCGCCGTCTTCGCGAGCGGCGCCAGGAGGAACGCATTGGCCTGGGGATTCGTGATTCGCGTGTAAAACGTGCGCGGTATCTTCCCCTCCTGATGGCAGGAGGCGCAGCGGCGGCGGGCAACATCATCGAGCACCCGGTCCAACTCGGGGGGATAGATCCGCCGGCAGCCCGGGATCTCGAGGTCATGCGACGCGCTCGTCGGGTAGTATGGGACGTTGCAGTCGATCCAGGCGTAAATGCGACAGCGCTCGTCCGACGTCAGATCCACCCGCGGTTTGCCCTGCGCGTCCGGATGACCCGCGCGCACCAGGTGAGCCAATTTGCTCGCGGGCGAGCCCCAGGCGCGCGGCTGGATCTGCAGGATGTTCTCCTCGGTGCCGTTGTAGGTCGGTATCCAGCTCGTATACGGATTGCGGAAACCGGCCATCGCCGCACCGCCTTGGTGAGCGTCCTCGGCCGGCGTTCCTTTCCGGGCCAGAATCTCGTACGAAACGTTGAAAATGTCCGTCCGATCGCCGCTCAGGTCGACGCCGCGCGGATGCTCGCGCGCGTTGTGGCAGGTGACGCAATGCCGGTCGAGGACGGGTTGCACGACTTCCAGGTAGCTGAAACCCTTGACCCCCCAGTCGGGCGGATCGAGTTCCTGCGGTGGCCGGCGAAGCGCCTCGGGCCGCCTCCCCCGCGCCTGAGCCATCCGCCGGTCCTCATGACAGCCCACGCACCCCTGGACCTCACCCGCCTTGAGGTGAGTGAAGCTGCGCATCCGCTGCACCGCGCGCCCCTCGGCGTCCAACGCCATGAAGTACAGCGGCACATCGGACGGAACCCGGAAAGCCGCCGATCCGTCCGCCGCC
>ERZ795054.3115-NODE-3115-length-13300-cov-5.852699_pt1 | contig 13300 bp, 9 predicted proteins | sample MGYA00375138_ERZ795054 | MGnify/ENA primary metagenome ERZ795054 (study PRJEB30183, sample SAMN05720215) | anaerobic digester metagenome | isolation source: active sludge of municipal wastewater-treating anaerobic digesters | place: USA | collected 2014-12-23 ...
CGAGCTCAAGGAGCGGGGCTTCGTCCGGGACCTCCTCTTCGACCTCGTCTGCCGGGACGGGAGCCTCCTTCCGGTCGTCCTGAGCGCGACGGCGGTGCGGGACGCGGCGGGCGCCTTCGTCATGAGCCGGTCGACGACGATCGTCGACACGCTCCGCAAGGAGGCCGTCCGCGAGCTCGCCGAGAGCGAACGGCAGCTGAGACAGGTCCAGGAGCTCGCCGGCCTCGGCAGCTATCGCCTCGACGCCGGGACGGGCGTCTGGACGAGCTCGGCGGTCCTCGATCGCATCTTCGGGATAGGTCCCGACTTCGTCCGCGACGTCGAAGGGTGGCTGGCCCTCGTCCACCCCGGGGACCGCGAGGAGATGCGCGCCTACTTCCGCGACGAGGTCCTCGGGCGGGGGCGGCGCTTCGAGAAGGACTACCGCGTCGTCCGGCGCTCCGACGGCGAGGTCCGCTGGGTCCACGGCGTCGGCGACCTCGAGCGCGACGAAAGGGGCGCCGTCGTCCGGATGCTCGGCGCGATCCTGGACATCACCGACCGGCACCGCGCGAGCGAGGAGGTCCGCGAGAGCCGCGAGCTCCTCTCCCGGTTCATCCGCCACTCGCCGATCTACGCGTTCGTGAAGGACGTCTCGGCGTCGGAGAGCCGGGTCCTGTTCGCGAGCGAGAACTACGAGGGGATGATCGGCATCCCCGGCTCGCGGATGGCCGGGAAGACGATGGAGGAGCTCTTCCCGCCCGAGTTCGCCGCGAAGATCACGGCCGACGACCAGGCCGTCGTCGCCCGGGGCGAGGTCCTCCAGCTCGACGAGGAGCTCGGCGGCCGGAGCTACACGACGATCAAGTTCCCGATCCCGCTCGGGGAGCGACGGCTGCTCGCCGGCTACACGATCGACATCCAGGAGCGCAAGGAGGCGGAGAAGCGGCGGCTGGAGGCCGAGAGGCGCTTCCGGCTCCTCGCCGAGGCGACCTCGGAGGGCGTCGTCCTGATCGACGAAGGCCGGATCCTGGAATGCAACGCCCGCTTCGCCGCCATGCACGGCTTCGAGCCGGCCGCGCTTCTCGGGCTCCCCTTCCTCGCGCTCGTCGCGCCGGAGTCGCTCGAGCACGTCTCCGCTCGTCACGTGTCGGAAACGACGGGCCGCCATCGCTGGATAGCCCTCCGCGCCGACGGCTCGACGTTCCCCGTCGAGGGGGACGCCCGGCTCGTCCCCTGGGAAGGGAGAACCGTGAGGATCAAGGCGTGCCGCGACCTCACGGAGGAGCTGCGCGCGGCCGCGGAGGTCGCGCGCGTCGCCCGGCTCTACGCCGCCCTGATCGAAATCAACGAGGCGATCGTGAGGGTCCGGACGCCCGAGGAGCTCTTCGCGGAGGTCCCCCGGATCCTCGTCGAGACCGGCGGATTCCGCATGGCCTGGATCGGCCTGAAGCGGGAGGATTCGCCGCGCGTCGACGTCGCCTCCCGGTTCGGGGACGAGACGGGCTACCTTGCGGGCATCGAGGTCCGCGTCGACAGCCGGCCCGAGGGTCTCGGACCGACCGGCCGGGCGATCCGCGAGGGGCGGACCCAGGTCTGCAACGACTTCCTGAACGACCCCTCGACCCTCCCGTGGCGCGATCGCGCGAAGCAGGCCTCCTGGCGCGCCTCGGCGGCCCTCCCGATCCGGCGGAGAGGACTCCCCGTCGGGGCGCTCACCGTCTACGCGCTCGAGGTCGGCTACTTCGGAGAGCGAGAGCGGGCGCTCCTCGAGGAGTCCGCGGCCGACGTCTCCTACGCCCTCGAGCACCTCGACCAGGCCGCGGAGACGCGGCGCGCCGAGGCGGAGGTGCGCGAGCTGAACGTGGAGCTGGAGCGCCGCGTCGAGGAGCGGACGGCACAGCTCGAGGCGGCGATCCGCGAGCTCGAGGCGTTCTCCTATTCCGTCTCGCACGACCTGCGCGCCCCGCTCCGCGCGATCGAGGGCTTCGCCGGCATGATCGTCGAGGACGCCGCCGGAGCGCTGCCGGAGGAGACCCTCCGACGGCTGGACGTGATCCGAACGAACGCCCGGCGGATGTCGGCGCTCATCGACGCCCTGCTGCGCTTCTCCCGCCTGGGCCGCCACGAGCTCCAGCGGGACCGGGTCGACATGGCGGGGCTCGCGCGGTCGGCCTTCGAAGAGGCGGTCTCCGACGGGGCGGCGCGCGCGCGGATCGAGCTCCGCATCGGCGAGCTGCCGGACGCCGAGGGAGACGCCTCCCTCCTCCGCCAGGTGTGGGTCAACCTGCTCGGGAACGCGGCCAAGTACTCCGCCGGGCGGGAGCGGCCGGTCGTGGAGGTGACGGCCGTCCCGGGCGACGCGGAGACGACCTACAGGGTGAGGGACAACGGGGTCGGATTCGACCCGAGGTACGTCGAGAAGCTCTTTCGGGTCTTCGAGCGGCTCCATGCGCCCGACGCGTTCGAGGGGACCGGGATCGGCCTCGCGCTCGTGAAGCGGATCGTCCAGAGGCACGGCGGGGAGGTCTCGGCCGAAGGGCGAGAGGGCGAGGGCGCCTGCTTCTCCTTCTCGGTGCCGTCGGCGTCCGGAAAGGCCCGGAAGCGGCGGACGAAGTAGCGGTCCCCCTCTCCTCCGCCGCCGCTCCCGCGGTGGGCGGCAGGCTTTGCCGTCAGGCCGCCCGGCCCGGCAGGTAGAGCGAGCGGGCCGTCAGGATCCGGTGGTCGAGGCCCGCGGCCCGGTCGAGCCGGGCGACCACGGACGGGAGCGTCGCCGGAAGGCGCCAGAGGTCGTCCCGGCCGCCGTCCGCGACGAACGCCGCCGCCCACTCGGTCCACCACGGCACCGGGCGCGCGGCGATCGGCTCGACGACGAGGACGCGGGCGCCCCGGCGGGCGGCTTCGAGGAGCCGCGGGAGCAGCGCCGCACGCGAAGTGGTCTCCAGCTCGTTGACGACCCATCCCAGGAGGATCCCCGCGCCGCGACCGGGGAGGCGCTCGCGCAGGAGGTCCCCCGCCGTCGCGCCGCCGCGCAGGGAAAGCGCGGCGTACGTCCGGCGTGCCTCGCTCGCCGCCCAGCCGCTCTTCTCCACTCCGAAGACCTCGGCGCCCGCGGCGAGCGCCCAGGCCGCGCCCGCCGCTCCCGTACCGCACCCGATGTCGAGGACGCGCGAGAGGCCGGGCTCCGCCGCGCCCAGGGCGGCGACGATCCTGCCGACGACGAGGTGGTGGAGCGGACCGTAGAAGATGGCGAAGGCGGCCCGCTTCCCCTCTCCGTCGAAGACCGCCCCGGCGCCGATGCGTCCCCGGCGCTCGACGTAGAGCGACGAGACCGCCTGGAGCCCCTTGCGCACCTGGGCGAAGGAGAGCTCGGCGAGGTGACGCCGCTCGAGGTCCTCGAGCCAGCGGTCGAAGGGAGAGCCGTCCATTCCCTCGCTCCTCCGCCCGACGTCAGGGCGCTCCGAGCTCCTTCGCGACGGCGGCGACCGCGGCCTCGCCCGCGGCGAGGGCCCTCTCGGCGGCCGACGCGGAGAGCTTCGCCGCGTCGGCGGGCGCCGGGCGCGAGCGCTTCCACGCCTCCCGCGCCGCCTCGACCTCGGCCCGCGTCGCCTCCTCCGCCGCGAGGAGGCCGGGAAGCGCGCGCGCCTTCACCGCCGCGAGGACGCGGCGGTCCATGTACCGCTTCTTCTCGCCGCGCGCGTCCGGGTAGAGCCTCTTCCTCAGCTCGAGGGCGCTCGCCGCGAGAGGCGCCGGGCCCCGGTCCGCGGCCAGCGCAGCCGGCACCACGCCGGCGAGAGGAAAGACCGGCACGGCGGCCCCCGCGAGCGGGAGGCTGGGGACGATCCAGAGCGCCGCCGCCTCGGGCCCTTCTCCCGGCGCGGGCGCCTCGAGGACGATCGCGGAGACGGTGTCGAGACGGCAGACGCTGTCGCCCGTGTAGACGAGCGCCGGGCCCGCCTCCTCACCCGTCTGTCCGATCCCGGCGTTGGCGACGTCGCGCGCGGCGCGCAGGATCGCCGCAAGGTCGAGCCCGCCCGCGGCCGCCGGCCCGAGGAGCTCGATCGCGCGCGCCTCGCGCAGGAAGCCGGTACCCGACTCCTTCGCTCCGCTGCGGCTGTAGTTCGAGCGGACGAGGAGGCCCCGCCCGCCGTCGCTCGACGGGGCGGCGTCGACGCGAACGTAGCCCTTCGCCGACGTCTCGAAGACGGCCGCGCCTCCCTTCGCGTCGATGACGCCGAAGTTCGCGGAGACGTCCCGGCCGCCGGCGTTCGAGCGCACGAGGAGCGCCTCGAATTCGTCGACGGTGGCGCACGACTGGAGGGCGAGCTTCATGAACGTCCCCTCGGCCGCCGTGTCCCCGCTCTCGAGGTTGTAGGAGGCCGAGTTCATCACCCCGAAGCCGGCGGAGTTGATCCCGGCCCAGACCTGGAGCCCCGCCGCGTCTCCGCGGTTGACGACGCCGACGTAGGGGTAGCGGCCGTCGGCGAGGAAGACGACCTGGTTGTCGCTTCCGTCCGCGTCCCGGTTCTTCCAGAGCATCGGGCGGCCGCTCCTCGACGCCGAAGGGGCGACGACGGCAGTCGTACAGGCGTCCGCGGGAGCGGGGGCGAGGGGCGCGGCCAGGAGGGCGAGCGCGGCGGCCGAGGCGAGCCGGGAGCGGGTGGCGTGAACGGACACGGAGTCCTCCTCGACCGGCCATCGTAGCCGAGGGGGAGCCCCGGCGGGTCGGTCGATTCCCGCCCCGGGCTCCTCCCGAAGACGCGGAGCCGGCTCCCCGAGCCGGGCGGCCCGTGGCAGAGTGCACGCATGCAGGACCGTCCGCGCCGCGACACCTTCCTCCCCTTCTCCCGCCCGATGATCGGCGAGGAGGAGATCGCCGGAGTCGTCGACACGCTCCGCTCCGGCTGGATCACGACCGGTCCGCGGGCCGCGCGCTTCGAGGAGGAGCTCGCGGCCTTCAACGAGGTTCCCCGCTGCCTCGCCCTGCTGAGCGCGACGACCGGCCTCGAGCTTTCGCTCTCCGCCCTCGGGATCGGCGAGGGGGACGAGGTGATCACGACGGCGCACACCTTCGTCTGCACCGTCTCGAACGTCGTCCTCCGCGGCGCCGTCCCCGTCCTCGTCGACATCGAGCCCGACACGATGAACCTCGACGCGGAGCGGATCGAGGAACGGATTACGCCCCGGACGAAGGCGATCCTCCCGGTCCACTACGGCGGGCTCCCGTGCCGCATGGAGCGGATCTGGGAGATCTCCCGGCGCCACGGCCTCGCCGTCGTCGAGGACGCCGCCCACACGATGGGGGCGCGCTACGCCGGCCGGCGGATCGGCTCCGACCCGCGCTCGGCGTTCTCCGTCTACTCGTTCCACCCGAACAAGAACCTGACGACGATCGAGGGGGGCGCCATCGCCTTCCACGACCTCCGGCACGAGGCGCACCTGAAGCTCCAGCGCTTCCACGGGATCGCCCGCGGCGCCGGAACGCCGTACCCCGAGGGCTCGCCCCTCTACGACGTCCCGACGCCGGGGCGGAAGTCGAACTTCACCGACGTCCAGGCCGCCGTCGGCCTGGCGCAGCTCCCGAAGCTCGACGGGTTCGCCGCGCGCCGGCGCGAGCTCGCACGCCTCTATCTCTCGCTCCTCTCGGAGGTCCCCGAGGTGGAGCTCCCCGCGGACGGGGACGCCGAGCGCGAGCACTGCTGGAACCTCTTCGTCCTCCGGAACCGCCCCGAGGCGACGGGCCTTTCGCGCGACGAGCTGACGGCGGCGCTGAAGGCTGAGAACGTCGGCACCGGCATCCACTGGCAGGGGCTTTTCTCCTTCTCGTTCTACCGCGACTATTTCGAGCGGCACCCCGAGGGGCTCCCGAAGGACGGCCTGCCGCACGCGGCGCGGACGACGGAGAACCTGATGTCGCTCCCGCTCTTCCCCGCCCTGACGGAGGAAGACGTCCTCGACGTCGTCTCGGCGGTGAGGCGGGTCGTCGCCGCCGGACGGCGGCGCGCGCGGGGCTGAGGCGCTCCTCCCGGCAGGCCGGGACGGCCCGCGCCCCGCGGGGCCGACCCGTCGTCAGTCCGAGGAGGAGGCCTCGGCGGCCGGCAGGCGGCGCAGGATCCGGTAGAACGAGGAGCGGCTGATGCCGAGGAGGCGCGCCGCCTCGAGGCGGTTCCCGCCCGTCTTCCGGAGGGCCTCCTCGAGCCGCGTCGGCGTGACGTCGACGATCGGCGTCCGTCCGCCGCGCGGCTCGGTCGCGGGCAGGAGCATCTGCGAGCGGCCCCAGAGCGCGCGGAAGTCCGTCGGGCCGAGCACCGGCCCGTCGCCGAAGACCGCCGCCTGCTCGACGGCGTGCTTCAGCTCCCTCACGTTCCCGGGAAACGGGTAGCCCGTCAGCAGGTCGAGGGCCTCCGCCGAGAGCGTCCGTTCCGGACCGCCCTGCTCGCGAAGCAGACGGAGGAAGTGCTCGGCCAGGAGCGGGATGTCCTCGGGGCGCTCCCGGAGCGGCGGGACGACGAGCTCCAGGGCCGAGAGCCTGTAGTAGAGGTCCTCGCGGAACTCCCGCCGCCCGATCGCGGCCTCCATGTCGAGGCTCGTCGCGGCCAGGACGCGGACCCGGACCTCCGTGACCCGGTTCTCGCCCACCCGGCGGACGCGCCCTTCCTCGAGGACGCGCAGCAGCTTCGCCTGCGCGGGGAGCGGGAGAGCCCCGATCTCGTCCAGGAAGAGGGTCCCGCGGTGCGCTTCCTCGAAGAGCCCCCGGCGCGCCTCGGTGGCGCCGCTGAACGACCCGCGGGCGTGCCCGAAGAGCTCGCTCTCGACGAGGGTGTCGGGGAGCGCCGCGCAGTTGACCGCGACGAAGGGCGCCCCCTCGCGGTCCCCGAGGGCGACGATCAGGCGGGCGACGACGTCCTTCCCCGACCCCGTCTCGCCGCGGATCAGCACAGTGACACCGAGCGGGGCGACGCGGGCCGCCCGCTCGACGAGCCGACACCAGGCTGCGGACCGGCCGACGGCGAACGCCGCCGCTTCACCGGGGACGACCATTCGAGCGAGTCTAGCCTCTCGACGAGCGATTCGCGCTATCGTCCGCGCGTGGCGACGCCCCGTCTCATCCTGCTCGAGCCCGATGGGGCGCGGGCGGAGAGCCTCGTCCTCACGCTCGAAGAGCTGCGGATGCCCGTGACCGTCGCAGCGACCGTCGACGAGGCCGCCGCCGCCGCCGACTCGGGGCCCGCCGTCGTCCTGACCAGCGGCGTCGGACGGGGCGGAGCGGCCCGGCTTCGGGAGCTCCGGGAAGACCCCCGCACCGCCTCTCTGGGCGTCCTCGCGGTCGCGGCGCGGGGGGCCGGGAGCCTCGCCGCGCTCCGGGCCGGCGCCGACGACGTCGTCCCGTGGCCCTCGCCGGCGCCGCTCGTGAGGGCCCGGCTCCGGGGGCTCCTCGCGCTCGCGCGCTCCCGCGAGGAGTCCCACCGCACGGTCGCCGCCTTCGCCGGCCTCCTCGAGGCGTTCGAGGCACGCGAGCCGCATCGGATCGAGCACTCCGCCCGCGTCGGCCGGCTCGCGGCCGGGATGGGCCGACGCATGGGCCTTTCCGAGGCCGAGGTCGAGAAGATCCGCGTCGGCGGGGTCCTCCACGACATCGGGACGGTCGCGATCCCCGACAGCATCCTCTACAAGCGCGATCGGCTCACCGACGGCGAGCTGGCCGTCGTCAAGTCCCACCCGGTCATCGGGTTCAGCCTGATCCGCGACGTCCCGGCCCTGGAGCCGTACGGCCCCTTCGTCCTCCGCCACCACGAGAGGATCGACGGGTCAGGCTACCCGGACGGACTCCGGGGCTCCGAGATCCCCCTGCCGGTCCAGCTCGTCGCCCTCGCCGACGCGTTCGACGCCATGACCTCCTCGCGTCCCTACCGCGCCGTCCGGGACGACGGGCAGACGCTCACCGTCCTCGAGGCGGAGGCGCGCCGCGGCCAGTGGGACCCCTCGCTCCTCCCGCTCCTCGTCGCGGAAGCCGAGTCCCCGGCGGGCTGACGCCCCGTTTTGACAAGGGGCGGCCCCCGTTGGGAGACTCCCCGCCCGGACACTGCCTCCTGCCATCCGGCGAGAGGCAGGCTCCGTACCACGATCGGCCAGGAGCACGCCGTCCCCCGACGACGGGGCGAGCCGGCCAAGGAGAAGCATGAGCACCGTCCTCGACCCGAAGGTCGCCCCCGCGTCCTCCGCCCGACCGAAGTTCAAGGTCGCCGACCTCGCCCTCGCCGAGCTCGGCCGCAAGGAGATCCGCCTCGCCGAGCAGGAGATGCCCGGCCTCATGGCCCTGCGCGAGCGTCACCGCGGCGAGAAGCCGCTCGCCGGCGAGCGCGTCATGGGAAGCCTCCACATGACCGTCCAGACGGCCGTCCTGATCGAGACTCTCGTCGAGCTCGGCGCGGACGTCCGCTGGGTCTCCTGCAACATCTTCTCGACGCAGGACCACGCCGCCGCGGCGGTCGTCGTCGGCCGGCCCGAGACCGGCGGAACGCCCGGGAGCCCGAAGGGGACTCCGGTCTTCGCCTGGAAGGGCGAGACGCTCGAGGAGTACTGGTGGTGCACGCGCGAGGCGATCGAGTGGCCCGACGGCAGCGGCCCCACGCTCATCGTCGACGACGGCGGCGATGCCACGCTCCTCGTCCACAAGGGGCTCGAGTTCGAGACGGCCGGGAAGGTCCCCGCGTTCGACCCGAAGAACGACCCGGAGGAGTGGGGCGTCATCCTCGAGCTGATCCGTACGGAGCTCGCGAAGGACGGGAAGGCCTTCTCCCGCCTCGCGAAGGCGATCCGCGGCGTCTCCGAGGAGACGACGACGGGCGTCCACCGCCTCTATCAGATGGAAAAGGACGGCACGCTCCTCTTCCCCGCCATCAACGTGAACGACTCCGTGACGAAGTCGAAGTTCGACAACGTCTACGGCTGCCGCCACTCCGTCGTCGACGGCCTGAACCGGGCGACGGACGTCATGCTCGGCGGCAAGGTCGCCGTCGTCCTCGGTTTCGGCGAGGTCGGCAAGGGGTGCGCCGAGGCGCTCCGCGGGCAGGGCTGCCGCGTCGTCGTCACCGAGATCGACCCGATCTGCGCGCTCCAGGCCGCGATGCAGGGCTACGAGGTGAAGACGCTCGAGGACGTCGTCGGGACGGCGGACATCTTCATCACCGCGACCGGGAACCTCGACGTCGTCACCGCCGAGCACATGGCGAAGATGAAGGACAAGGCGATCGTCGGGAACATCGGCCACTTCGACAACGAGATCGACATGGCCGGACTGAAGAAGGTCCCCGGCGTCACGCGGATCAACATCAAGCCGCAGTACGACGAGTTCCGGTTCGCCGACGGCCACTCGGTCATGATCCTCGCCGAAGGGCGCCTCATGAACCTCGGCTGCGCCACGGGCCACCCGAGCTTCGTCATGTCGTCCTCGTTCACGAACCAGGTCATGGCGCAGATCGCCCTCGCGAAGAACCAGGGCGAGTACGGGAAGAAGGTCTACGTCCTTCCGAAGAAGCTCGACGAGGAGGTCGCGCGGCTCCACCTCGCCCACCTCGGCGTGAAGCTGACTCAGCTCACGCCGAAGCAGGCCGGGTACCTCGGCGTCCCGGCGGAAGGTCCGTACAAGCCCGACCACTACCGCTACTGACCGCCGCGGGGCGTCCTCGTTCGACCGAAGGCCCGGGGCGACCCGGGCCTTCGCCGTTTCGCCCCCTCGCCGGAGGTTTCTCCGTCATCCCCTGGGGGGCGTGAGCGCCATTCGCCCGAGCGGCGGCGGCTCCGCCGGGCCGCCCCGGGACAGGCGCCGGAGGTGCTCCGCGAGAAGGTCGGCGTCGAGCGGCTCGACCCCCTCGAGCCGCCGCCCGGCGGCCAGCTCGGCCTGGCCGTCGCCGCCGGCGGCGAGGAAGCTCGACACCGCGACGCGGTACCTCGCGTCCTCGCGGAGCGGAACGTCGGCGATCCGGACCGCAAGGAGGCGGCGCCCCGCCGGCGCGCCGAGGTCGGCCTCGAGGGTCATCCCGGAGAGCTGCAGCAGGCTGCCCGTCCTTCCTCCGACCGCCGCGAGGCTCCTCTCGAGCACCGCGCGAAGGTCCGCCCCGACGAGCTCCACCGTCGCCACGCGGTTCCCGAACGGCAGGACGGCCACGACGTTCCGCATCGAGAGCGGGCCGGCCGGAAGCGGCGCACGGAGGCTCGAGCCGGGGACGAGCGCGACGTCCGCGCCCGTCCCCGCGCGGAAGGCGTCGGCCACGAGGCTGCCGAGCGGCGTCTCCCGCACCGAGCTCCCGGTCTCGTCGAGCAGGCGGGCGAGCGCTCCGGCCGGGGCCGCGAGCTCCTTCCCCAGCCGCACCATGAGCTCCGTCTCCATCTCCGAGAGCTCCGGGTCGGGGACGACGGAGGCGTCGACCGGGTGGACCGCGACTCGGGAAGAGAGGTGCCCGCGCGCTCTCTCGAGCGTCAGCTCGACGACCGACCCGAGGTTCCCGTTCGGTGCAGCGATCGGGCGTCCCCCGATCCAGCGGACGACCGAGACCGACTCGGACTCCTCCTCGGTCAGGACGGCGTCGACCTCCGGGACCTCCGCGAGGATCCGTCGGTTCACCTCGAAGCCGGCCTGCGTCAGCACGACGATCGCCTCGGCCCCTGCCCGCCTCAGAGCGGCCGCCTCGCGCGCCGCAGCCCCCACGAGCTCGGTCTGCCGGACCGCCCGGTCGGGTGTCGTCGTGCCGAGGTCGTCCGTCAGCCCGAGGAAGCCGACGGCGAGCCCCCCGACCCGGACGAGCCGGCCCGTCGGGAGCGCCGCGAACGGACGCCCGGCCTCGTCGACGAGGTTCGACGTGATCCAGGGGAAGGTGGAGCGCCGGACCAGGCGCTCGGCGTGGGCCGGCCCGAAGTCGAACTCGTGCTGGCCGAACGTCGCGAGGCCGACTCCGACGCGACCGAGGGCGTCGACCATCGGCTCCCCGCGGAAGACGCCGCCGAAGAGCGTGCCGCCCGCGAGGTCCCCGCCGAAGACGAGGAGCGCGTCCGGCCCTCCTCTCCCGAGGCGGTCGACGACCGTCTTCAGGCGTGCCACGCCCCCCCTCTCGCCGTGCCGGTCGACGACCGGCGCGATCTCGTGCGCGTCCGTGACGTAGAGGACGGTCGCGCGCGGAGCGGTGAGACAGCCGGCCCAGAACGGCAGCCCGAGAAGAAGGAGGGCCCCGCCGACCCTCACGGGAGGCGGGGCCCCGGACCGCCGCAGGCGGACATCGGCCTCAGCCCTTCCGCGGCCAGTACTCCGGCTCGACGTCGTCCCTCACGACCGTCGTTCCGGCCTCTCCCCGGAGCATCCGGGCCGTGTCCTCGAGCGCCCCGATGCAGGCCGCCTTTCCGGTCGCCTCGGCGAACTCGCACGCGGCCTGGACCTTCGGCCCCATCGACCCGGCCGGGAAGGAGTACTTCTTCAGCTCGGCGATCGAGACCGTCTTCAGCGCCCGCGCCTCGGGAGTCCCCCAGCCCACGTAGACGGCGTCGGCGTCCGTCGCCATGACGAACGCGTCCGCGCCGACCTCGCGCGCCAGGAGCGAGGAGGCGAGGTCCTTGTCGATGACCGCCTCGATCCCCTTCAGAGTGCGATCCGGCCCGTACATCGTCGGGATGCCCCCGCCGCCGGCGAAGATCACGACCGTCCCCTTCTCGAGGAGCCACTTCACCGGCCGGATCTCGAAGATCCGCTTCGGGTGAGGCGACGGGACGACCCTCCGCCAGCCGTTGCCGTCCGGCTTGAAGGTCCACCCCTTCTCGGCCGCCATCCGGTCGGCGTCTTCCTTCGTGTAGACCGGCCCGATCGGCTTCGTGGGGTTCCGGAACGCCGGGTCGGCGGGGTCGACCTCGGTCATCGAGAGGATCGTCGCGAAGGGACGCTCGAACGGGAGGAGGTTCCCCATCTCCTGCTCGATGACGTAGCCGATCATCCCTTCCGTCTGGGCGCCGAGGACGTCGAGCGGGTACGGCTCGACGTGGGCGTAGGCCGACTGCTGCAGGGCCAGGAGCCCCACCTGCGGGCCGTTCCCGTGCGAGATGACGATCTCGTTGTCGTTCGCGACCGGCGCGAGCGCCTCGCAGGCCCTCTTCACGTTGGCCCGCTGGTTCTCCGCCGTCATCGGCTCCCCGCGCTTCAGGAGGGCGTTCCCTCCGAGGGCGACGACGACGCGCACGTCCCGCCTCCTACCCGGCCAGCGTCGCGACGAGGACGGCCTTGATCGTGTGGAGACGGTTCTCGGCCTGGTCGAAGACGACGGACGCCGGAGACTCGAAGACGTCGTCGGTCGCTTCCATCGCGTCGATGCCGAACTTCTTGAAGATCTCCTCGCCGATCTTCGTGTCGCGGTTGTGGAACGAGGGGAGGCAGTGGAGGAACTTCGCCTTCGGGTTCCCCGTCGCCGCCATGAGCGCCGCGTTCACCTGGTACGGGAGGAGGAGCTTGATCCGCTCGGCCCAGACCGAGTCGGGCTCGCCCATCGAGACCCAGACGTCGGTGTGGACGAAGTCGACGCCGGCGACGGCCGCCTTCGGGTCCTCGGTGAGCGTCACCTTCCCGCCGGAGGCCGCAGCCAGCTCGTTCGCCTTCGCGACGAGCTCCTCGACCGGCCAGAGGTGCTTCGGCGCTCCGAGGCGGACGTCCATCCCCATCAGCGCGCCGCCGAGCATGAGGGTGTTCCCCATGTTGTTCCGGGCATCGCCGAGATAGGCGTAGGAGATCTGCCCGAGCGGCTTGTCGCTGTGCTCGCGCATCGTGAGGAGGTCGGCCAGGATCTGGGTCGGGTGGAACTCGTCGGTGAGGCCGTTGTAGACCGGGACGCCGGCCCACTTCGCGAGCTCCTCGACGATGGCCTGCCCGTAGCCGCGGTACTCGATGGCGTCGTACATCCGCCCGAGGACCCGCGCCGTGTCCTTCATCGTCTCCTTCTTCCCGATCTGGGAGCCGGAGGGGCCGAGGTAGGTGACGTTCGCCCCCTGGTCGTAGCAGGCGACCTCGAAGGCGCAGCGGGTGCGGGTCGAGTCCTTCTCGAAGATCAGCGCGACGTTCTTCCCGCCGAGGCGCTTCACCTCGGTCCCCGCGTACTTGGCCCGCTTCAGGTCGCGCGCCAGGTCGAGGAGGTACAGGATCTCCTTCGGGGTGAAGTCGTGGATCGTCAGGAAGTGGCGGTTCTTGAGGTTGAACGACATGGGTCCTCCGGCGACGGCTTTCCCCTGGCGGCGGCGGGACCGCTCCGGGCACCTCCCGCGAGGCTCCTTCCGGACGTCCGTCGAGCGC
>ERZ795054.3118-NODE-3118-length-13295-cov-4.313671_pt1 | contig 13295 bp, 15 predicted proteins | sample MGYA00375138_ERZ795054 | MGnify/ENA primary metagenome ERZ795054 (study PRJEB30183, sample SAMN05720215) | anaerobic digester metagenome | isolation source: active sludge of municipal wastewater-treating anaerobic digesters | place: USA | collected 2014-12-23 ...
ATAGCCGTGCAGGCCGCGCTGACCGGCCACAGGGTGTTCTCCACACTGCACACCAACGACGCCGCCAGCGGAGTCACCCGTCTCATCGACATGGGTGTCGAGCCTTTTCTCATCACCTCGTCGGTGAACGCCTTCCTCGCCCAGCGGCTTGTTCGAAAAATCTGCCTGAACTGCCGGCAGGTCTACCGCCCCACCGCGCAGATGCTCTCGCAACTGGGCATGAGCGCCGCGAAAATCAAGGGGACGAAGTTTTTCCACGGCAAGGGATGCGAGAAATGCCTGGGGACCGGGTTCATGGGGCGGACCGGTATTTTCGAGTTCCTCCCGCTTTCCAACGATATACGGCGAATGATAATAGGCCGCGCCGAGGCCTATGAAATCAAGGAGCAGGCGATACGGGAGGGGATGGTTACTCTTCTCGCCGACGGACTCCAGAAGGCGATGGCCGGCGTCACAACGATCGAGGAAGTGCTGAGGGTGAGCTGAGATGATCTTCGAGTACCAGGCGCTGAACAGGAAGGGCGATACGGTCGCCGACGTGGTGGACGCTCCCAGCGAGCAGGCTGCCCGCCAGAAGATCCGCGGCCTGGGGCTCTATCTCGTGAAACTCGAGGAACACGGCGGAAAGCCCTCGGCCGCCTCGTCCGCGTCGAAGAGCGGACTGCGCCGGGCGTACGAGGAGCTTCGGTATTATCTCGATTTGAAGTTCAGTTCCAAGCAGGTCGGTATCTTCTCGCGTCAGCTCGCGGTGCTCCTCGGGGCCGGGATGCCGCTATTGGTCGCGATCAACGACATCATCGACCAGGTGGACAACCGCAACTTCAAGAGCATCGTGGTCGACATCAAGGAGAAGCTCGAGGAAGGCTCGTCCTTTTCGGCCTGTCTCGAGAGGCATCCCATAGTTTTCACCGAGATGTACATCAACATGGTGCGCGTCGGCGAGAGCCTGGGCTCGCTCGACCAGGTGATCGAGCGGCTGGCGGAGCTCGAGGAGAAGAAAAACATACTGAAAGGCAAGATCCAGGCCGCGCTGTGGTATCCCGCGTTTCTGATATTCTTCGCTGTTCTCGTCGTCCTCTTCATCATGATCAACATAATCCCTTCACTCACGCGCATGTTCCTCGAGCTCGGCAAGGACCTTCCGCTGCCCACCAGGGTGGTGATGGGATTCAGCGACTTCCTCGCGACGTTCTGGCCGCTCCTGCTGGCCGGCGTGGTGGCCGGCGCGCTCTTTCTGCGTAAGTACGTTAAGACACCCGAGGGCCGGCGCAAGGCGGACGAGCTGAAGCTTTCGATACCGCTTGTCGGGAACCTCTACCGGAAGCTCGTCGTGCTTCGCTTCACCCAGAACCTCGGGGTGCTGCTTTCCAACAGGGTCGACATAATGAAGTCGTTCGAGATCGTCAAGAAGATCGTCGTCAACTCGGTCATCGAGGAGAAGATCGACGAGGCCGCCGACCGTATCCGCGAAGGCTCCTCGGTGTCCACCGCGCTTGCCAGGGCCGATTTTCTCCCCAGGCTCGTCATCGGCATGATCGCCGCGGGCGAGGCGAGCGACCGGCTGGACGCGATGCTCCAGAACATCGGACGTGTGTACGAAACCGAGCTCGACCTGACGGTGACCAGTCTGACCAGCATGATCGAACCGATAATAATCATCATCATGGGCGTTGTCATCGGGCTTATCGTCATCGCGGTGCTTCTGCCCATTTTCGAGATGAACCTAATACTACAGTGAGGAAAACATGAAAAAGATTCTCAGAGCAATCGCCGGGCGCGCGGCGGAAGCGATGTCCGGAATAAAGGGGAACGGGGGCTTCACGCTCATCGAGCTCATGATAGTGATCGCCATCATCGGCATACTGTCCATTATCGTGGTGCCGCGCTTCATGGATATTCCGCAGAAGGCGCGCGTGGAGGCGGCAAAACAGCAGATAGCGGCCTTCGGCCTGGCGCTCGACCGTTACAATCTTGACAACGGCACCTATCCGACGACCGAGCAGGGACTGGCGGCCCTGATAGAACGGCCCAATTCCGAACCCGCCCCGATGAACTACAACGAGGGTGGATATCTGAAAAAGAAGGAGCTTCCCAAAGACCCGTGGGGGCGCGACTACATATACCGCTCGCCCGGCGACCACGGAAACGATTACGAGATCATGAGCCTCGGCGCGGACGGCAGGGACGGCGGCGAGGGCGTGAACGCGGACATACGAAGCTGGTAAGAGACCCACTGCCAGCCGTGAACGCGACCGGAAGGGCGTCCATCATCCGGGGCCGGGGCGGTTTCACGCTCCTGGAGCTCATCGTGGTCATCACCATCATCTCGATCATGGCGATGCTGGTCGTGCCCCGTATACCGCGCTTCACCGGTACTGACCGCGGCAGCTTCATCATCCTGACCGGAATCGTAGCCCGCTGTTTCGACGACGCGTACCTCAAGGGCACTACAAATTATCTTATCGTACACCTTCACGACCGCGGAACCGAGATCGGGGAGTACGATGAAAAGATATTCGGCCGGCGGAACGGGCTGTCGGTGGTCACCCTGAACCGCGATGGCAGGTTCATGGATTCCCGCGACCGCCTGCTCGCGCACCACCGTTTTCCCGACTCGTTTAAAATTGAGGAGGTCCTTGTGCCCGGCGCCGATCCGATCAGGGAGGGGAACGTGTTCATTCCTTTTTATCCGTCGGGTTCATCGGCCAACGCCATACTTCACATACTCGTCGGCGGAAAGGAGCGCTGGTCGGTGCGCATCAACCGCTTGAAGAAAGAGGCCAGGATAACGCATGAATACGCCGGGTTCGAGTGACCGCCGGGGCGGGTTCGCGCTCGTTGAGATTCTCATAGCGATCGCGATACTCTCCATCGCCATGCTCGCCATAATTTCGGGCGTGTCCTCCGGGATAGCCGCGATATCGGGAAACCGGAACATGACCCGCGCCATGCTCATCGCCAGGAGCAGGCTGAGCCTCTATTACGTCTACCGCATGCGCGAGCCGGACGTGCAGGAGGAGGCGGTAAAGGAGTATCCGGGCTTCAGCTACACGCGCAAAACGAGCAAGTTCGAACACGAGCTCTTCGGCCCCGTCAACGCGCGGCGGGTCGAAATAACCGTCCACTGGATGGAGAGGGGCCGGAAAAGGAACTACACCATCAGCTACGTATACCCGGAGAGGATGTGAAGCGCGTAACGACCGATACCGCCTCCGAAAACCCTCGACCCGCCATTGCGCGGCTCGTTCGGGACTGGGCCGGATTTTCCCTGCTCGAGGTGATCGTAGCGACCGCGGTATCCTCGTTGATCCTGCTCATGGTGTATTCCGCGCACCGCTCCATAATGACCTCGGTGTTCGACCTAACCGGCGTCGCTGAATTCCACGAAAACGTGAGCCTCGCCGTCCAGCGCATCGACAGGGACCTCTCCTACGCATACGCCCAGAAATTCGGCGAGCACGTGAATTTCATCGGCCAGAACCGGTCGGGCCAGATCTCCGACGGGCGCGTCGATTTCGTTACGACGGACTTCCAGAACGAATCGATCTCGCTTGCCCCGAAAAAACAGAACCCGTCCAGCGACATTTACGAGGTCGGTTACCGTCTGCGCCCCGACAGGGATGTGCCGGGCCTCTATCAGCTCATGCGCCGCGCCGACCTCCACTACGACGACAATCCCCTTGAGGGCGGCGACGAGGACGTGCTGCTGGAAAACGTCGTCGACCTTAAATTCGAGTTCTGGCTGAGGAACGACTGGACGGACAAATGGGACTCGCGCGAGGCGAAAAAGCACCCGCAGGCGGTGCGTACCAGTCTGCGCGTGAAGAACTACCGCGGCGTGGCCGAGGACTTCGTGTTCATATCCTACATCAATCCGGTGAACGAATGAGGATCGTGGACCGCATCCGCGTGCTCCGCGAAGCCGCCGTGCGCGATTACCGCAGGCGCGAACGGCTCCTCCTCGAAAGGGGCCTGCTCGGCGCCTTCGCCGGCTCGTCCGGATACGTTCTGGTAATCGTGCTTCTCGTGATTTCGCTTCTGGTGGCCATCTCAAGCGAATTCATAATCACGGCGCAGACCAACGTGCGGTATATCGGCAGGTTCAGCGAGTCCCTCCGCGCCCGCACCATCGCGCGGGCGGGCGTCAATCTCGCTGTCGCTCTTCTGGAGGCCGACAAGAAAGGCGCGGCGTCGAGCCTGTTGTCCGGCGTTTCCACAAACTCGAACGTCGACTCGTATCAGGACATCTGGGCGATCGACCTGCCACCCCTGCCGATTGAGGGGGGACATCTGAAGATATCCATTACCGATGAGAATTCTAAAATCAACGTGAACGCGCTCGCCAACGAGGTGGTCGACAAATCCCCGTATTACACGGTGGCGCAGCGCTTCTTCCTGAACATGGCGCTGCCCATGGACCTGGCCGACGCGCTCATCGACTGGGTCGACATCGACGACAGCCGCTTTCCCTATGGTGCCGAGTCCTCGGATTATTATCTGGCGCAGAGGCGCCCCTACCGCGCCAAGAACGGCGCGATGGACAGCATCCGCGAGATGCTCATGGTGAAGGGATTCACCCCGGAGATTTACTACGGCCTGGCAGGCGGCAATTCCGGGATGGAAAGCGGGCTGGTGGAGGACAACCGGGGCGGCCGCGTGCTCGATCCCGCGGCCGTTGCCGAACCCGGCGCCGGACGGGCCCTTACCACGCGACGCACCGAACGCGCCGAAACCGCCGCGCCCATCGGCCGCGAGCGGAGCCGCAGGCTCGAAGAGTACTTCCGCGTAACCGGCGAGCGGACGGATTACCTGAGCGAGATGAACAAGATAAACATCAACACCGCGTCGTTCCGGGTCTTATCGGCGTTGACAGACGAAATGACGGATGATAGGGTTACCGAGCTCATCCGCAGGCGCCGTTCGAAACCTTTCGAATCGATCGACGAGATATCCGACATCGTCACCGACGAAACGGTGAGGCGGAACCTGCTCACCGTCCGATCGTTCATCTTCCGTCTGGCGGTAACCGGCCGTGTCAACAAAACCGAGGTGACGATGATCGCGCTGTACAACAGGCAGAACAAGGTATTTTATTACATGAGCGAACAATGAACATTTATTCCTTGACATTCGCCGCGGACCGTCCATCCAACAATAATGCCCGGCACGCCGGGAAACGGAGGTCGCGCCGTGTTTGAGAACATCGCCGCGCTTGATATCGGTTCGTCCGCCGTACGGCTGCTGACGGCGAAAACCGGGCTGAGAAACTTTCAGGTGACCGGCCTGTCGATAGAAGACATCGTGCCCGAGGAGGGCGATGCCCCGGGTGAGGCCGTTCGGCGCGCCATAGCGCGGCTTCTGTCCGACAACGACCTCGGCGGCTCGACGGTCCTGTGCAATCTCCCCATGGAGAAAGCAATAGTCCGCAATATCGCCTTCCCGTTCAGCGACGCGGAAAAGATCTCCGCCGCCATTCCCTACGAGGCCGAGGAGAACATCCCCTTCAGCATCGACGAGCTCATCATGGACTTCCAGGCGCTGAAAAGCCCCCGCTCCGACGAGGCGCGCATAATGCTCGCCGCCACCCCCATAGAGGCGGTCCGCGAGCACGTGGCCCTGCTGGCGGACGCGGGCCTGCGCCCGCTCAGGATGGGCCTCGAGGCGAACGCTCTCTTTGAATGCTACCGGTATTTCAACCGCATACCCGGGGAGAACATCATTCAGCTGGACATCGGCCACGAAAAGACCCTCCTCAACGTGGTCGGAGGGGGAGACCTCCTCTATACGCGCTGCATTTCCGTCGGGCTCGGTTCCGTTCACCGTGAAATAGCGTCCATGAACCATACCGGGATGCGCGAGGCCCAGCGGCTGTTCGAGTCTCTCAACCTCGACCTGACGTCCATCGAAAACAATTACCAGCGCGATTTCTACAAAACCCTCGGCCTGACCAGACCGCGCCTTAAAAAAATCTACGATCGCACCATCGACCTGGTCGAGGACCTCGTGGAGCAGATACTGCTCACGCTCCGCGCGTTCTCGGTCGAGTACGGAGAGCTGGAATTCGGCCGTGTTCTCATCTCCGGAGGCGGCGCCAACCTCGCCGGAATCGGCCACCTGCTCTCGCGTGAGATGGAGCTGCCCGTCGCTTCCCTTCCCTTCCTGCAGGGATATCCGGAACAGGCCATACAGACGCAGTTTCCCATCGTCTTCGGCACGATGCTCTCCTACCTCAACTCGAGGCGCCAGGCCGTCAATTTTCTCAAGGGCGAATTCGTTCCCGATCTTGCCGGAGGCTCGCGGAGGATATACTACCTCGCCGCCCTCTTTCTCGGCCTCGCCGGTATGTTGCTTGTTATCAATTTCGCGGTGTCCGCCATCCTCGGCTACAGGACCGGGGCGCAGTACCACCGGGAAATCAACGACAGGTACATGCGTTATTTCCACGCGCGTCAGCCCGCCGACGACCCGATCAAGGCAGCCGCCGCCCTGGTGAACGAGGAGAAAAAACAGCTTGGAGCGATCGACGCGCTCGTCCAGCCTGGAGACAGGGTGATCGACCTCATCGCGGAAATCGTCGCGAAATTCCCCGGCGATCCCGACTTCCAGCTTTCCAACATGGTCGTTAACGAGGGGATAGTCCGTATCGACGGCCAGGTCTCGTCGAGCAGGATCATCGACGAATTCAAGAACAAGCTGGTGGAGACGGGAGCGTTCGGTTCGGTCGATCTTAACACCAATATAAGCAGGAAAAACGAGATCGGTTTCTCTCTCGTCATCAAGCAGTCCGGCAAAAAACCGCCGTCGAGGGAACAGGTGGAGTGACAGGATGATCAGGCTTTCATCTCGCGAAAAAAGACTGCTCAAGGTGTTCGGCGTCGTTGCGGCCGGGGCCCTCGTATGGGTGCTGGTTATCAGTCCGTATCTCTCGATGAGCGAGTCGTCCCGCGCGGGCATCGCGGGAAGCCGCCAGGACCTGGCGAAGCTCGACGCATTGTACGAGGAATACCGGGACGTACGGCAGCGCAAGGCGCGCTATGACGCCCTTCTCGGCAACCGCGAGGAGAACATAACCACCCTCATCGAGCAGTGGTCGGCAAGCGCTGACGTGGCGCGCCACATCGCCTATACGCGCAGGACGCAATCGAGCGTCCAGAACAGGTATCTTCGCGTCACCACCGACATTAAGATCGACGGCGTGCCCATGCAGAAATTCCTGCGCTTTCTTTACGAGATAGAAAGCTCCGGCCGCCTGCTGAAGGTCAGCTACCTCAGGCTTTACCAGGGGCTGAAGGGCGCCGACACCTATGACGTGATAATGAAAATCGACAGCTATACACTCCAGTGACGAGGAAACCGCCTCATGGAATTCCGACAGATACGCGAGAAGATCTCCGCGGCCTTTGCATCGGCCGGACGTTTTCTCCGCGAGACGATCGCCCTTCCCCACGCGAAGCTCTATATCGCCGCGGCCCTCGTACTGACCGCCGTGTTCACCCTTCTGGGGTTCCCGTTCGACGTTCTCATCCGCGCCGAGCTTCAGAAGATGGAGCAGCGCGGCCTGAGGAGCGTTGAGGTCGGTGAAATCGACTTCAACCTGATAGGGGACTCCTATATAGACAGCCTCGTGCTCGGTACGGGGTCCGAATCCGAGGTCGCGCTGAAGGACCTCAACTTCAATATCGCCATCAATCCAGTAACGACGCTCCTCAATAAAACACTGAAGGGGACCATCGACGTACGGGACTTCCGGTATACGGACGGAGACTCTTCCTTTTCGTGCATCCTCGCCAGCCGGTTCAGGCTGGCCGCCGATCCGGGCTCGGGCGTCCCGCGCGAGGGATTTCTCAACTTCGAGCTCCAGAACGTCGCCCTGAAGGGCGTAACCATCAAGGGCTTCGCCATCCCGGCCGTGCGGTTCAGCTCTATCGTCATGACGTCCGAGCTTCAGAAAGGCGAGATCCGCATCATGAAATTCGACGGCTCCGGGCCCGACCTGCGGGGGAACATACGCGGCTCCATCACCCTCGCTCCGTACGTGAGGAACTCCGCGCTCAACCTCGTAATCGATATCGACTCGCAATCCAAACTGGTGCAGGACTACCGGATCCTGCTCGGCAATCTGGCCAACTCGGATGACGGCCGGCTAAGGCTTACCGTGACCGGCACTATCGCCGCGCCTTCGGTCGCGCTTCCAGGAGCCGAACGGGGCCACGAGCGATGAAGATCGAGCTGGCCCGCCATTCCGGCTTCTGCATGGGGGTCCGGGACGCCATCCTCACCATCGTCGAGGAGCTCAACACGACCAGCGAGGAGATACTGGTTTACGGCCCCCTCATCCACAATCCGCAGACCGTCTCCATCCTCGGCAGGCGCGGCCTGAAGACCATTCACGATCTGAATGACATCGACGGGAAAACAATAGCCGTACGCACGCACGGCATACCGATAGAAAAGCTGCGCGACATCAAGGCGCGCTCCAGGCGTTACCTCAACCTGACCTGTCCCCGTGTTTCCCGCGTCCAGGGTCTCATTAAGAACTATTCGGGCAAAGGATATTACACGATCATCATCGGCGACAGGGACCATGCCGAGGTACTGGGATTGAAAAGCTACGCCGCGGCGGGGGTTACCGTTGTGTCCGACCCGGCCGATCTCGACGCCATTCCCGCCGCCGAAAAATATATCGTTGTCTCGCAGACCACCCAGGACCGCGATCAGTTCTCCTCGATCGTCACCGAGCTCGAGAAGCGGTTTTCCGGCGTTACCGTATTCAACACCATCTGCGATTCCACGCATAACAGGCAGAGCGACATCCGCGACGGAATAGCCCGCGATATCGACGCGCTGGTCGTGGTGGGAGGCCGGGAGTCCGCCAACACCGCTAGACTCGCACAGATGAGCCGCGAGTGCGGAATCAAGACCTTTCACATCGAAACCGAGGCCGAACTTGAAGCGGAAGATTTCCGCGACATACGGCACGTGCTCGTCACCGCGGGCGCGTCAACGCCGGGCTGGATTATCAACAACGTAATGGAGCGGCTTTACGAAATCCAGTACGGCAACAGCCGCTTCTTTCCGGGGATACTCATAAAGCTCCTCGATTTCGTACTGCGGACGAACCTGCTTTCCTCCGCGGCCGCGGCCTTCGTGACCCTTTTCGCCCTCAAGTTCGCCGGTTTTGCCGCCGACCCGGCGCCCGCGCTGGCCTCGTTCCTGTACATCTTCGCCATGTACACGCTCAACAATCATTTCGAGATGGACTCGCTCCTCATCCGTAATCCTGTCAAGTACGCCATTCAGAATCGCTTCAAACGCGTCCTGCTGCCGGCCGCCGTGCTGTCACTGGGAGGCTGCCTGTATCTTGCCGCCGGATACGCGCCGACGATCGCGCTCGGCTACGTCGTCTCGTGCCTGCTCGGCGCGGTATATTCCACGCGCCCCATGAAGAGGCTGGTGGCCGCAACCGGCGTCCGGCTGGTCCAGAAGGCATACACCCTGAAAAACATCGTCTCCGGCTTCGGCTGGCTGATCGTAACGACGGTGCTCCCGCTCGCCGCCCTGGAAGCGGAACCGATCGTTTATCTGGCGGCCTGCTCGTTCGTTTTCGCGCTTGTCTTTTTCAGAAACATCCTGCTCGACATAATCGCCTTCCAGGGCGATCTGATATTCGGTATGCACACTTTTTCCACTATGCTCGGGGTGGCGGCCGCCGGGAGGATCGCGATAGCGGTTTCCGTTATGGCGGGGATTGTCTATTCTCTGGTGGCCCTGGCGGCCGGCAAGGCGGTATTTATCGTGTTTCTGCTCAACCTGGCGTACTTCGCGGCGGTATACTACCGGATACGGTCTAAAAACTATTTCATAGCCCTGAAGTACGAGATGCTGCTCGATCTGAATTTCGTGCTTTTCGCCGGGCTGTATTTCATCGCGCTCTGATCACCCCGGACCGGCCATTTCGTAATCTTCGTCCTCGGAATCGTCATAAACGACGAACTCCATCTCCCCGATAATCTTTCCCTTCTCGGCGATCAGAAGCCGGTAACGGCCTGTCTCCAGCCCTTCGATTGCGCCGTAGATGACCTTCTGGGCCGGGTCGATCCGTTCGGTGCGCGCGTTTACGTCGACCCAGACAATTTCCCGCTTCATCAGGATTACGCCGATGGTATGTACGTCCTTTACCTCTCTGAAGGCGTACACCCAGTCGACATGCCCGTCAGTCGGGAATTCGGGAATGCCGTCGACCCTGCGATATTCGTCGGCGAGCGGTTGTTTGACCGCGAACTCGCCCTTCAGTCCTCCGCAGCCCATCGGAACGATGAGCGCCATCGTAAGGACCGCGTACAGCACCACGCTCCGACCTGCGATCACCGCCGCCTCCTATTCCACCTTATACTGGTCCTTGTCCAGCTCGATCACCCTGTTTTTCCCGCGACCGCGCGTCTTCTCCTCCCGCACCTCCTCGAACCCGCGGCGTCTTCCTCGCCTGCCGAGCGCGATCGCGCTCCGGATGAAGTTGTAGACGAGATAGATCGCGAAAAAAAACAGCAGTATTTTAAGCAGGTTTCCGAGCATGTACCCTCTCCGGCGGAACCGGCGGGCCCCTAAGAGGGGCGAGCGGTCGTAATGAGATCGGCCATTTCGCGCACTGCCTTCGCGAGGCCCGTAAACACGGCGCGCGCGATTATCGAATGGCCGATGTTGAGCTCCTCGAGTCCCGGCGTGGCCAGTATCGGCGGCAGGTTCCGGTAATTGAGGCCGTGACCGGCGTTCACCCGGATGCCGACGTCAAGAGCATGATGCGCCGCCCGGTATATCCGATCAAGCTCTTTTTGGACCTCGCCTTCATCGCGCGCGTTGCAGTATGTACCAGTATGGAACTCGACGAAATCGGCGCCGGTCTCCCTGCTCGCCTCCACCATCCGCCTGTCCGGCTCTATGAACAGGGACACCACCACGCCCAGGTCGTGAAACATGCGTACGACTTCCGCGATGCGGTCCCTGTTGGCGGCCACATCGAGCCCTCCCTCGGTGGTGAGCTCCCGGCGCTTTTCCGGGACGAGAGTAATCTGGTGCGGAACTATACGGCGCGCCACCGAAATGATATCGTCGGAGAGCGCCATCTCCAGGTTGTATTTGCCGCGCACCACGTCCCGCAATCCGGCGACGTCCATGTCCTGAATATGGCGCCGGTCCTCGCGCAGGTGCACGGTGATTCCGGCCGCGCCGTTGCCCTCGCAGATAAGCGCCGCCTCGATCGGATCGGGCTCCATCCCTCCGCGCGCCTGTCTGAGCGTGGCGACATGGTCGATGTTTACACAGAGTATTGTTTCGGGCATTTCGTCCTCAGCGCGGCTCCGGGCCGGGCGTTTTTTTCCTGATTTTTACCGATATGACATCCGGCAGGACGTACATCACGCGAAAGTCGTCGTTACGGTTTTTAAGCACGGCGGTGACCGGGCACAACCGGTCGATGACCGGATCGGAACCGGCATCGGGGAAATCCATCGCCGACAGCATGCCCGGATCGACCGCCACGTCGACGGCGAGTCCCTCGGCGGTTTCATTCTCATGAAGCGGTTTCAGGTACAGCGCGACCGTCTCGACCGCGGGCCGGTACTCGTAGTGCTCGTCGGGATTGCGAATGCGCACCTTTCCCTCCGCGCGCACCAGGCCGCGGACGTCCAGGATCTGGATGAAAACGGTAGATTTTAAGACGTCGGCGCTCAGGTCGGAGCCGTCCTCGAGATCCAGCTGCACCTCTTTCGTGAGGCTCCTCGACTGGCCGTCGACCTTGACCTCCTTGGTGTACACGGCCTCGATCTCGCGCACGCGCGGCTCGGCCCCGACTATCGTGGCGTAGGCGGGCACAGCCCTGTTCGCGCCCAGGATGAACCCCTCCTTCAGATCGCCGGCGGTTCTCACAACGATGGGGACCCTCTTGGACAGTTTCCGATGAACCGAGAGCAGTATCTTCTCGCGCGAGAGCTCCACTCTGAGCCCTTCCGGTATCTCGGTCCTCACAAGTTCCACCGGGTAGCGGATCTCGTCGCTGATAACCGCGTTCTCCAGGTCGACATAGGTCTTGATGTTCTTGGCGTTGATGAGCTTGACGTCCTCCTGCCTTCCGCTCAGGCGGACCGTGACAAACTGGTCGCGGCTGTTCTCCACCACCAGGGACGCCGGCAGGTTGCGTATCTCCACCGGTACGCGCAGCTTTATCTCGCCCGTTCTGGTGCTTCCCACGTAGGCCCACAGTACGACGGCCGCCAGAAGGCACAGGAGCTTCTGCTTGAAGTCACGGCCGCTGGCGATGTTTTTCAGCTCGTCGACGAAGGTTATCATTTGATCGAGTACTTCTCCTCGTACGCGGTCTTCGGATTCATGAAATACAGAATCATGTTTTTCAGATCGTTAAGCTTGATGCGGGAGAACATCCTCCCGTTCACCATTATCGATATCCCGCCGGTCTCCTCGGAGGTCACGATGACCAGCGCGTCGGTCTCCTCGGCGATTCCCAGCGCGGCCCGGTGCCGGGCGCCGTGCTGTTTTTTGAGCTGCCGCGAGTCGCTGAGCGGCAGGTAGCAGGCGGCGGCCATGATGCGCGCCTCCTGTATGATGATGGCCCCGTCATGCAGCGCCGTATTGGGGAAGAAGATGGTGCGGATAAGCTCCTCGGTGACGGCCGAGTTTATGACCACGCCCGATTCGATGTACGCCTTGAGCCCCGTGTTGCGTTCGATGACGATGAGCGAGCCGATGCGCTCCTCGGACATTGCCGCTATGGCGTTCACCATCTCGTCCAGCGGGAAGGTGTCGGTGGTGAACGCGTTGGAAATCCAGTTGCGCTGGCCGAACTGGGTGAGCAGCCTGCGCAGCTCCGGCTGGAACAGGATTATGACCGTAATGACAATATACGAGGTCAGGTTGGTGATGAGCCAGTTGAGCGTATCCAGCCTGAGCACGTGCGAAAGCACCGCCACCACGAAGATGGCGACCAGGCCCTTGAGGAGCTGCATGGCCCTGGTGTTGGATATGAAGGTATATACCCAGTACAGCAGAAAGGCCACCAGGAGCACGTCCAGAACGATCCGGAAGTACTCCCAGAAGGTCGAAACCAGGTATACCACCCTTTCAAGTACGGCTTCCATCCGGCACCCTTAAAAGCATTGTAACCGCCTCCATGGCGAGGCGGTGTTCTCGCACGTCATGCACCCGTATGATGTCCGCGCCGCCGAACGCTGCGATGGCGTTCAGCGCGATCGTCGCCGGCAGGCGGTCGCTCTCGACGGTGTACA